>Ga0114967_10000600_pt1 | contig 31016 bp, 41 predicted proteins | sample M_130628_MF_Meta_FD_92639 | JGI IMG/M metagenome (GOLD analysis project Ga0114967, IMG submission 92639) | Freshwater microbial communities from Lake Montjoie, Canada to study carbon cycling - M_130628_MF_MetaG | ecosystem: Environmental > Aquatic > Freshwater > Lake | place: Lake Montjoie...
AACGTGAACGTGCCCGCTGTCGGCTCACCGACAAGGCGGATCTCTTGCACACAATTCGAGGTCTGCTGATCCACAGACACACCCAGAAGTTGTGCCTGCGGGATAGCCGCCAACGCCAAATAAACCTGCAACTGGTTAGCGTTGTAAGGAATCCAATTAGTCCAGTTGTCCTCAAAGTTTAAGGCGAACTCCCCGCCGGTAGCCCCACCAAGAATCTCAATCGTCTGACGCTCGTTGATAGCTGCGTCACGGGTGACCTCTACATCGCCGGCAGCGATCTGAGCCAACGCATTCAGCTTGTCCTCGATCTGCTGCGGCGTCGGATTAAACGGGATTCCCGCAGTGGTTTCGGTACCGAACTTCAACTTGAATGTGCCACCCGTAGGGCGACCATCAATCTGTAGCTGCTGAATCTCGTTCGTCCGCAAACCGCCGATCAGACTAGGCAGCCGTAGCCGACGATCCTTCTTATCGTCATCTTTGAACGAATAGTCGGGCAGCGTCCAAATCGTCGCCCGCGACTTCGGGGCACCCAACCAAGGCAGCCAAGGGATATACGGCTCAGCCGGTGCGAACACCGAACCGGGAACCTGCCACTTAGGCCAAATTGTTTGATCCGTAGGATTCACCACCGGAACATCAATAAACAAAGATTCCTTGGGGAGTTCCTGCTGCGGCCACGGCCAAGGCAAATTCAAGGCGTTAGGATCAAACGCGGTGTCAGTTTTCGTGACAGCCGAAAAAACCTCATCCTCCCCATACCAGAACGGGTCGTAGGCTGTCACAACCATTTTCGTCAAATTGATCGACTTCATAGTCGGATCGGTGAACATGTCGATCTCGGGGGATTCCCACAACCGCACCTTCAGAAACCGTGTACCGGACTCTTTGGTGGTGACGTAAAGCTTGCAGTCCTTCTCGAAACTCCAAGCTTTACGCCACTGAGACTCACGGGACAACCACGAATTACCTACGCCTGGGTCATCTAAAATCTCGACACCGAACACCAAATCCCTACGCAAAACACGGTGATTCAGGTAGCGGCTGCCGGGATAGTTACCGGGTTTCTCCTCAACCGCTTTCACAGGCGGCTCAAACAACCCGATAACACCCGTAGCAAGGTAAACACCTTCACCGCCAGCGTTAGGGCCGGCGATAGTGAATTTCTCCCCGTTGATACCCTCAAGCCCAACAACGGTTTCCGGCACCATACGTTTGTTTACCTTCCTAAAGCACCAGTGTATTGCTGATTCTGTAGCCTGTTCTGCGCCGACAGGGCGTCATCCATATTCGCCACGTTGAACACGAACTTCGATCCCATATCAAATCCCTGCTTCATCAGCGACGGGATCGCACCCTGACCGGACCAGCCCAGATCGGACATGAACTGGTTACCTACAGCCCCAGCGAAATCTGTGGGCATCTGCTCAAGCTTCTTGATCTGATCTGCGTAGGCGTTCGTCGTCCCGTTCTGCGCCCCGCCATACTTGTTGGCGTAATCCAACTGGTTCTTCTGCAAACCCAATTCCAGTTTCCGCAAACGAATCTGCTCAAGCTGATCCTTCAACCCCTGATTCTTCGGGTCTTGGGAACGCTGCAACTCCAACTGCTTGCGTTGAATCTCCAACTGGCTCAACTCCTGAGTCAAACCCTTCAACTGGTTTTGTGTACCGCCAGGAGAAACATCACCCAGCAGAGGGGTGGAAGCAACATTGGTTTTGAAGTCGGACACCGTGTTGTTCAACTGCGACATTTGGTTGTTAGCGGCAGTGAACGCGGGGGCTGCGGACTGCTGCCCGAAGTTGAAGTTGAACACCACACCGGATGCGTTACCGAACACATCCTTAACTTGCTGCATCAACAACTTGGCAACACCGACCACCTGGCCGATACCACCTTCGATGCCACCGCCGAAGTCTCGGGCGATAGCCTCACCGGACTTATCAATCCAGCCTGAACCGGAGAACGGACCTTTGTCTGCTGGCGAGTTCGGGAAGAACGCACGGGCAGCTTCCATCAATGCGGAAGCTGAACTAGCGACCAGCCCTGCCTGTGATGCAATGCCTTTGGCGAAAGATGCGCCGATAGCGACACCGGCCTGCTCAGCGCCACCCGCATAGCTGAGCATCGTCTGGATGATCTGGCCGCACACGTTCGCCACCGTGCCGATAGCCTGACCCATAGCGCCCTGGATCACCGCTGGGACAGCACCAAACATCGCCTGAACCACCCCAGGCAACGCGGAAAGACCAGCCTGGATGGTTTGGAGAATGCCGGCGACACCTGTAGCTGTGGCCTGTAGAGCGGCACTAAACCCGATAGAAACCCCGGCTGCAATCGACTGGAATGCCCCGGCCACCGGCTGCGCCAGATTCACCAAACCTACTGTGAGGGCAGTCTTCATCTGCTGAACACCGGTCAACACAGCGGAGATAGCAGGCCCGAACGCAGCCGACACCTGTGGTGCAAGCTGCTGCAACGGCGCAAGCGCACCCTGAGCCTGCACAGCGACAGCCTGAAGCTGCTGCGACAGAACACCTTGCAAATTGTTCGTCACATTGCCGCCCGTGCCAGAAACAGCGTCCTTGATGCCCTGATTCAGCCCTTGGCCGATCTGCTGACCGCTCTGCTGAGCCTGCGGGACCAACGTTTGCGTCTGCGGGATCAAAGCCTGCTGTATCTGCTGCACGCCACCGGCAACATCACCCTTCGCCGCGGTCTGCAACCCGGTGATGAAGTTCTGCGCCGTCTGCTGACCGGCCTGCTGCGCCTGCGCCAACTGCTGCGGGCCACCAAGAACACCCTGAACCGGGGCTGCATCACCTGGCTTCAACCCAGACTGGTTGAACGAGTTAGTGAAAGCGGAATTGACCTTCTTGCCAGCATCCTCAGCCTGCTTAGGTAAATTAGCAAACGGGTCACCGGAACCGAACGCCCCAGCACTGATCTGGTCTACGAAACTTCCGCCGTTTTTGGCGACTTCCTTCATCCGGTTATTCAGTTGGTCAATCGACTGAATCGGCTTCTCAAAGTTACCGTCACCCATCGCCCCCAACGTGTCCTTGACGATGTTCGCACCGTTATTGAACAGGTTGATGAGCTTGAACAACGGCGACAAAGTGTCGAGCAGACCCGCGATGGTCTTGAAGCCGTCAGCAAGGCTAGGCAACGTGTTAGTGACAAACTCCTTGACAGCATCAAGGAACTTCTTCATCCCGTCACCGAAGTTCGGGTCAGACAGGTTATCGAAACCCCAACTGGCGATCTGAACAACCAAATCCCAAATCTGCCCCAAAACCGACTTCAGGTTCTGCATCGCAGCATCCAACTGGCCGTTACCCGCAACCTTCGTCACCCAAGCATCAAACTCTTTACCGATGTTGGAAAACGATTCAGCAAGCCCGCCCAGAAACGTGCCACTCAGCCTGTTGACAAGGTTGATAAGCCCGTTAGTGAACGCGGCAACACCCGGTGCGGCAGCATTAAGAGCGGCCCCGATATTCCTGATAGTGCCATCAATCTTACTCAAATTATCGGGTGTGGTAGCCGTGTCCGAAAAAGCCTTAAACAAAGAAGTGACACCGTTAGCAACCGAAGGCAAAGACGCTTTCAGTGTCGGCAACAGATTATCTGCAAGGTTCTTGAAAATAGGGGTGAAACCCTGCTGGAAGGAATCACTCATCACCTTCTTCAATTCCTCAAACTGCGGCTTAATAGACTCGGCAGCCTTTTTGATGCCGTCCAAACCTAAAGCGACAGCCCCAACAGGGACGAGGATGCCGGCGAGCAAAGCCGGGATCGTGACAAGGATGCCTGAAAGCAACGCCATAGCAGGGGCCAGCAGCGCAGCCACAGCAACAACAATCAGCATCGTTCGGCCCATACTGAGGAACGATTTGCCTGCGCTAGCTGCGCTCTGACCGATATCGGACAAGGCGGAACCTATGCCCGATGACGCGGAACGCCACTCATCCTTCAGCCGGGCAACAGAAATTGCCAGCCCCCGAAACACCCCGCCACCATAATCAAACTTATCCTGAAACTCGACAGGAATCTTGATACGATCCCTGCGAAACTTATTCAGCCGCGTGATGACAGCTTTCTCGCCCTCACCATCAACCTTGATACCGACCTTTACATCAAAGTCTTTCCAAGTCTTCTCAGACGCAGCCAAATTATCTGCAAGAGTCTTTTCGATAGCTTTACTGTTAACCTTGATACCAAGGTCGATGTTTGTGAACTCTTGAATCGACTTCACGGCACGCTGAACAGCGCCAGCGTTATCACGATTCAGAAGGTTATTATTTGCAGCGTTATTTCTGATACCGTTGTAGAAGCTGTCTACCCCAGCCCGAAGGCTACTCAGTTCCGCTTCATCAGCAGTGAGGTCAAGAAGTTTAACCCTATTAGTAAACGATTTTTCAAGCTTCTTAAACCTGTCCCTAAGACCCTCACCTTTAGCGGTGAGAGGGATATTGTATTCGACCTCGGAAATGAGTTTCTGAATTTTTGACAGGTAGCGTTGCTGGAACCTGTCAAGTTTAGCTTTCGGCTCAACCTCTGGTTTCAGTTTCTTGAAAGCCTCACTGGTGCTTTTAGTGGCCTTATCCGGCTTAGCGTCCAAATCGACAACACCATCGACACTGAAATCTTTATCCGCGTCACGAATAGCCCGATCAAACTGATCTTTGTCAGCGTTAACCTTGGCCGTAACATCAAAATTACGGACCGAAGCAAGCTTCTCGTTAAACTTAGTGAGATCAGCATCAACCTTGACAGTGAGTTTGTCATAGTCTTCGAGAGCCGCTTTCATCTCGCGGCGGAACTCACCCAACTCGGGAACAACCCGAATCGAAACCTTACCGACTTCTTTACCGCCAGTAGCCACTAGCCCTCAACCTTCTCTTTCCTGGCAGCCGCCAACTGCTGCGAAGCCATAAACGCAAACGAATCAGGGCCATGCACCTTCACAGGCTTATCCGGCACAGGGAAAGGCTCAGGCGGCTTAGGCCGCTGCTTAGAATGAGCAGACACATACGTCCACTGCAAAGCCCGAACAGCATTCACCGTCGCAACAGCTACATACCTCGAAGCATCCCAACCGCGGAACTCCTGGCCCCCACGACGCTCAGCGTTAAACCGGCAATCATCAGGCAAACCTCGAATCAACACCAACAAATACAAAGGCGTCAAAGGTTTAACAGGATCAAACACATCACGCAAATCCACCCCATAAAACTCAAGCAGATCAGCAGCAAGAAACTCGCCGTACTCATCTATGAGTTCAGCGAGTCCTCGGCTTCCCCCGCTTGGGTGCCATCCATCCACCTCGAAAACACACGCAAAGTCAACGCCAAATCTTCCTCAATCGACTCCACAAGCTGACGGCCCAACTTCTCCGAATCAGCAACCAAAGGAAGAATCTGAAGAGCAACCTCAGCGGACTTCTCAGTCGCAACCAAACCCTCGACATCAGACTTCTGAATCGCAGAAAGCTCATCCAAAAGACCGTAAACCTGCTCACGCTTATTCTTCGGCACACGCAGAAGATTACGGAGCGTAACCGTTTTACCGTCGCTCAACTCGAACTGGCAAGGAGCGAACTCTTTCTCAATTTCCTCTCGAATACTATCGAGGGTGAAAATATTTGACATAGCGGACCTTTCAAAAGTTTCAGGCGGGTCATATTAGTGGCGGGCAGGGGGAGGGGCAGACGGCCCGCCAAAGCCACCCCTCCCCCCGGTCAAACAGTGGATCAGACAAACAAATCTTTATTGATCCACGAATACTTCGGCGCAGTACCCGACTTCAAGAACGTGGCCTTAAGTGGAATACCGGCGAACTCATCAACCTTCAAGCTGATCGAATCATCACGCTTAACCGACACCTTCGACGCATGGAAACCGATCTTCGTGTCACCATCCACGATCACGATCACCAAAGCCTTCTCAACCGGCTTAGTTGTTCCACCCGGCACCGAAAGGACACCAGCAGTGACGGTAGTGTCAGCCCCGTAATACAACTTCAGGGTGTCACTGTCGAACTGGTGAAGCGCCATCGTCAGGAAGTCAGCGACCGGCTTAGTTTCAACCTCACGCAACGACTCATTTTGCCAAGTCCCTTTAACTTCGGTGTCGCCACCGTCATATCCGAACTCGGGAAGCGAATCGCGGCTAGAGTGACCAACATTCACCCACGCAGCCGGCAGAGCCGCCTTACCAATCGGGGTGATAACCGGCTTGCCGTCATCATCCAACTCCTCAACCGACTCATCAGCCCCGAAGCGGGAAACATCCAACCCTGCGATAACGGCAGGCGTCGGCGCGGCAGTGCCTGGAGGGGCGAAGAAGATATAACCGACTGCGGGTGTGATTACCGCACTGTCATTGATAGCCATTAAATACTCCTGGTTAGTTAGTTAGTTAGCGGGGGTCGAACCCCAAACTGAATGAGTCCCTGGACCCGCCAGGAGTCCATAAAAAGAGAAGAAAACTGGGTGGCACCCATAGTTTCCGTAATGCTGTGCAAATACCCGGCAGGGGTTTGCGTCTGCGAACGAACAGCTTTATACAGCACTTCAAGTGCGTCCTCGTAAAGCTGCTCAGTTTCCACCAAACCATCTACGGTGTAGGCGGTCAATTCGATGACAGGTTTACTGAAGATGAAAGGACCATCTTTATAGCGTGTGCCGCCGATGCGGCGTACCTGCAACATCGGGAACTCCCGAAAGTCAATGTCCTCAACCCAAGAACTGACTTTTATATCAGGTAGTGCTTCCCGCAGGATAGGTATTACAACCGATTGTATTCGAGGAATCCTCGACATGGTTGCCCTCCTATGCTTGTACCCACGTCATCGTCATCAAATATGTTGCTTTTGGGGGTTTAGTCTTCACATCCGCGAACTTCCCACCGGGGCCAAAAATACCTGAAGGCATATGCCCATACTCGATAGCACCGGCACTCATCTTGTGACCAACCAGGGACACAAGCCAGTCCTGACCATATTTACCATCAGCACCATCAACTTCGATGCGGGTCAAATTGCCGGGGTCAGCAATCTTGTACCACTTAGTCGAACCACGAATGGACTCCAACCGTTTCTCTGCCCTGCCCTGCAACCGTCTGGCCTCACGATACAACTCGCCCTGAACACCCGACGAGTAAGAAATCATGCGCTCAACCTGTTTCTTACTGTAAATCGTTACAGTCATCTAATACCTCCGCAACGTATAAGTGTGATGCCGCGTGCGAGGAGAAGAATGAAAATGCATCGCATCCCCCTGCACAGCCCACCGGACACCCATCCACTCCACCTGAGCTTGGGCACCCAAAATGCACTTAACCGAACGAGGAAACCGCAGAGAATAGTATTTCTCAGTCTCGAAACCCTCGTTATCCTGCTCAGCCCTACGAGCCGAAGTACCTGACTGGCCTATAGGCTGAATCCTGGCGTGGGTACGGAAACCATTTTTCGAGGGCCGGGTTCGGGTATTCCCATCAGCATCCGTAACAACTTCCTCGGGATACACGATGATGCACTGGTTACCTTTATCCAGCAGACTCATCAGTCCACCCGAACGAAGAAATTCACCGTGTAATGCTTGGGCCGGGTTTCAGGATCGCCACCATCTACACGGTTCGTGTTCAGACCGGGAAACAGGTAAGCCTCGCCCGAACTATAACTAGCCGAACCAGAAATGCCGCGAGCGTTACCGCTGTTCCGTATAGGGTCACGCGACGTAACGCTGAAGTCGGTGCGCGGTGCCCTGGTTGAGTCCTCGACGTGGGAGTTGACCGTGCCACCGGCCCAGCCGGTAACCCCTGCCCGTGTGCCTGCACCGCGCAAGAACGAACCGCGCAGATCGGGAACCGTGTTCCGCTTGGTGAGCGCGGCATACGCGGTGCCAGCCACATTGCGACCGTCGCACAGCACCCACACCCCGGTCATGCCGCTGATCTCAGCCTCGGTGAGCAGCGACGAGATGACCGTCCCGATGGGCGACGGCTCCGCTTTGATGGCAGCGACTTCGGCTTTGAGTTTGGGGAGATCGTCCTGCTGCAACTTGGTCAACTCGCCGCGCATCGCCACCGTCACCCCTTGCAGGGCAGCGGATTTGCCGTTCAGATCAGTAAAACCGGCCTGCACGGTGTCCATCCGAGCCGAGATGGCGTTAAGGTAGGCCGCCATCTGATTGCTGACCTGCGCCAACGGCAGGGCAGGGTCCATCAGAGCCTCGGTGATGAGCGCCTTGGTGTCGGGAGGAACCGTGCGCGAAAATGTTGACGGCTGACCGGGACGGGTCTTGTTACCGAAAGTTGTCGTCATCAGAACACCTGGTAGCTGATGCCGTCGAATTGCACGGTATCGAACTTGCCGGTGGGGGCCGACACGGAAATTCCGCCGTCTGTGCTGATGCGGACATTCGCAAACCGATACGCGACCTTGGTGTCGATGGCGAATGCGGCGGCGTTGATCTCAAGCGGGGGATTGGGGATCGCGCTGTTCAATTTTCGGACACCCACCCCCGATCCCGCCGACGTCACCGTGACAGTCACGGTGCCCCGCAGTTGCACCGTCCCGTTGATGAGTCGGGCCTCAAGCAGTCCCGTACCCGTACCGTTGAGTGGGCAGGCCACCCAGTCGACGTTGGGTGGAACTTCCTTGCCTCCGGTGAAAATGTTTCGGATCTCGGTGACGGTGGACGCCGGCAGCGGAGGGGGGGCCAGCTTGTCGGATTTCAGCGATTCCAGGTCTTTACGCATGGCTGCGATGACCGCTTCCATAGCGGTGAAGTCGCCGTCGAACGGAGTCAGCGTGCGGGTGAACTCCTGCGGTGCTGTTGCGCGGACCTTGTTCCCGAATGTTGTCACTTTCCGCCTCCTGGGAAGTTGATTCCGGTGGCCTCAACCAGCGCGGCGATCACGTCGTTGAGCAACCAGAACAACTCGGCGATGGTCTGCGGAGTGGCGTTCGGGCCGTTGATCGCGTTCATCACGTCTTGGACCAGCTTCTCCACCGCCGTGACTTGTGCGCCGACACCACCGAACTGGTTGATGATCGCGCCCTCCAAACCGTCGATGAACTCCTTCGGCACGTACTTCTCAATGACGAACGCGACGATCTCGGCGTCCTGGGCCTCAAGCCGCTGAGTCTCCTCTAGCGCATACGCCGAGTTCTCGGCCAGCGTGAGCACCTGCCCTTTCAGCTTGGCGTTGTCGCGTTCCAGTGACTCCAGACGAGCCAGCAGCGCGTCGACGACCTCTTGGGAGACACCCTCACCGGACAGGGCCGCGCCTTCCAGCGCGGTGACGCGATCCGACACCCCATCAAGGGCGCTCTGCTCAGCCTTGCCGGTACGCAGGTCTTGATAAGCCTTGTTGAGTAGCTTGGTCTGCTCGTCGCGGGTATTGACCTCATCGGTCAGTTGCTGGTTAAACGCGGATAGGTACGCCCCGATGACACCCGTGCTAGCAGCGGTGTCCCCCTTGGCCCATTCTGCCGCCATCGACGCAACGATGATCGGAAGCCCAACTCGCACATCGGCAATCGTCGGACCTTGGCTGACAGGCTTGCCACCCGAAAGGATCGACAGCAGTTGCACGTATCCGGTGCTAGTGTCCGACAGAGATTGCCACACCGCCTCAACATCAGCGACCGTCGCGCCCTGCTTCACCGCCAGCAGATCCAGCAGAGCCTGCAACGGCAACTCCGCAACAGCAGCAGCGACAGCCGTCTGAACCTGAGCCTCGGACACCCCGCTGGCAGGCAGAGCAGCGACAGCCTGAGCGACAATCGCCTCAACCTGAGCCTGAGTCAAACCGCCTGCGCCCGTGCCGGTACCAGTGCCGGTGCCGAGATTTCCGCCACCTCCCGCACCCGTGGGCGTTGGGACACCATAATCCCGATTTAATACCTCGTAAATGAGCTTAGTGACGCCCACAACAGTGAAAACAGTTGCCATTACTTGAAAACCTCCGACTCACCCAACACCGTCACTGAATCACCAAGCAGCACGGAAGGGACCAACGTAGTGAGCCGGTTACGATGCACACCAAGGACAGCCCACTCATCAGAAGTGATCGACAACCGGCCAGTGGCAAGGTCTTTCGACAACTGATAAGTATAATTTCCGTCAGTCTCACTGACGTAACCCTCGGGATTCCTGGCGAGGCGTAACACCGCATCGGCTTCAACCTGAACAACGTCCTCAACATCCAACTTCCCCGAATCGACCTGCTCAACCAGATCAGGGATACGGCGTCGGATCAGACGCTCAACATCTTCTAGGCGGACCTTGACGAGTTTAATTTCCTCGCAGGACAGTTCACGGGACCAACGCACAGCAACATCGTCAGCCGATGCAAAAGACATAACTACCCCTCGTCTTCAGCGACAGCCTTCTTCGGGGCACGCTTACGCACAGCCTTAACAACAGGTGCTTCAACACCGTCATCGGCAACCCAGCCACCGGCCTTCAACAGAAGATCGGCAAGCGAATCGGGAACCTCAGCGACAACACCGTTATCTTTATTTCTAATCTTCACGGGTTCCTCTCCGATTTATAGGAAACCCCTATACAGGGCTATAAATCTGTATAAACCAAGCGGGGTAGGGGAGCCGCTAACTGAAGTCAACGGCTCCCCCTAACCTCACTTGACGAGTTTCACGAAACTTTCGGGGTCGTTGACCAGCACACCGAACTCGGCCTCCACACGGACAGCAACCAAGTTGTTCTGCCAGAGGCTAACCAGACCGGAACCGTCACCCGCAGCGGAAAGATCAAGCGTCGCCTGATCCGAAACGTCGTAAGACAGCCCGCCGATTTGTCCCCACACGATCTGGGTCCAGTCACCCTGGAACCCCAGGATGCCGGTGTCATTATTCGGCTTAGTCGGATCGGTGACGTGATCCGACAGGAACGTCGGACGCCCCAAAACTCGGCCCTGCCGGAACGGCGAGTTGATATCGGTGTAGGTCGATTCGATGAACAGCGGACGATCAACCTTGTCCTTCGCCGCATTCAGAACCGGCTCAGCGATATTATCGAAAAGCGTTCCGTTCCACTTCTTCTGACGGTTCGGAGGCGTCAGATCGTTCAGCAGAAGGCCAAGACCCTCATTCAACTGATCGAACGCAGTAGAGCCGGCACCGCCAAGCTGAATGGACTTGCTGGTGTCAGCGACACACTTACCGAACGGCGAATCGACACCGTGCAGAACAGCAGCGTCAAATGCCAGGGCAATCGCTTCGGCCACCTTGGTACGCATCGTGTTCAGGTAGTTAGCGGGGTTCGCACGCACAACCTCGGAGCTTGCCGCAAAGATCGTCGCAATCTTATGGGGCACGATATCCTGCTTGGTCATGTCGCCCTTGGTGACCGGCTTCTGCTCACCTTCACCAACCCACTTGGCCCGAACATCGCCGGTCCAGTGGGGGATACGAACACCAGTCGGCCCCAAAGGAATCCGACGAGCAAGCTGCTGAACAACCGAAGACTTCTCGATTTCAGCGAAATAATCCTGAGACAAAATGGGATCCAGGTAGCCCTGGAACATCGTGTCGGTAGTTACCGCCACCGGGGGTGGGGTCACAAATGCTGGCATGATTTAAATCCTTCTCAATGTCAAGTTACTTAGCCCCGACAAGCCGCTTCACAGATTCAAGAAGCGGATCACCGTTCAACGGAAGCACATTCCCTGTGCCCTGTGATGGATCAACGGGACGCTCCCGTGCGGGAGCTTTATCCAGAAGTGCCTTCACCCGCTTAACACTCTCCGAAACAGTTTCCTCATCAGTTCCCTGGACAAGCGAAGCGACCTCCAAAACATCCTCAGATGGGATGCCCTCAGAAAGAACCGACTTCAACTTCAGCAACTCCAAGCCCCTCTCGGAAACTTGGCCCTGCAACTCGTTGAAAGCAGCCTCTTTAGCCGACAACTTGCCTTCGTAATCACCGATAACCTCGGCCTTAGCCTTATCAACCGCCTCATTACGTTCAGTGCGGTATTTAGCTGCCTCTTGCCGAAGCCCCTGAACATAGTCAAGGGAAAAAGTTTCCTGCTGTTGTGGAGCCGCCTGGGCATCAGCAGAAATAGTCTCGCTAGTAGCGGTTTCAGACATAACAATTGCCTCCTGGGCATGGTTGAAGACCCATCAAGGGTCTTGGGTTGAAAAATGTGCTTAGGCGGCGTGCAGTGCAGCCCAATCAACAGACGATTCATCGGAAATCATCAACCTCAACTGGTTGATCGCTTCCCGGTTCTTAGTGGTAGGAAGCCACTTCTTTTCCTTAAAGGAGTAATACTGCTTGTCGGGGTTCTCATCCAAAACCTCGGCAGCTTTCTCACTAGCCTTCTTCCACAACCCGAAAGCCTTACGGCTGGCGTCCAAACCAACCCAGTCCTTCAAATCGAAAACCGGGACAACCTTACAATCACAATTCGTATGCCATTCCTCAAGATAATCAGAGATGTCATCGAAATAATTGTTCAGATCAGACTTGTTGAACATTTGGACAACTTCTTCATCGGGAAGGTCTAAACCGGCAAGATCGGCACCGTAATAGACAGGCCCGCGGGAAATCAGCATCAAACACCAGGAGCAAGTCTCTTTACCTGTAGCTACCCGCGCCCAGCCACGAACCTCGGTGACAGCACGAACAACCTTCGGGGTGAACTCCTTCTCAGCACCAGCCCACGACTTACCCTTAACCGTCTGATCCGGTCGAAGCAAAGCCTGAAAATCGGCAACCTGCTCAGGAGTCAACTTCGCAGTCTTGCGCTGATACTCAACCTTTTCCGCGAGCGGCTTATCGGCCTTCACCGCGTTGATGATCTGCTTCCTGCCGGCGTTCTCAACCTCACGCACAGCGACCGAAGCGGCCTGACCAACAACAGTATTCGGAGACTGATCCCGCATAAACATCGGGCGAACAGGCTCCATCGCCTGCGTAAACCACTCAAACTGGTAAGGCTCAATGTCCCTAGCCAAAACAGGCAACTCAGGATGCGCCTCGAACCTTTGGGAATCGTAAAAAGTTCTCGCAAGCTCAGCAGACTTATCCCTGGCAGCCTTAACCTCGGGATACAGCAGCCGCATAAAACCCAACCAATCGGCAATAGCCAAAGCGGGGTTCACAAAAAACTTACTGAACTGCGTAACAAACCTGACCAAAGCGGCTGAGATCAACGCCTGCTGAAAAGCGAATTCCTCCGGTGTCATGCACCTATCACCGGCTTAGTAGGCTCCGGGGGAGGGTTCTGCGGCTGAGGGGCAGCCTGTGGGCCGACACCCCCATACATACCCGCCAACTGTCCAAGCGGGTTGTCTTCTTGATCCCACTGCCGCATTTCCTCACGCTCAGTGATCGAATAGCCCATGTCGATACGCGCACGCTCACGGGGGATCACCCCTGTACCGTTCGCATACAACTTCGCAGCAGCATCAGCCTTAGCCGCATAAGTCGGAGTAGACGGATCACGCCACACCGACTCAAGACGAAACATCTCAGGCGGAATATCGCCGCCCTTAACACACAAATGAGCAACCCTCATAGCCTGCTCCCACGCCCCACCAAAAATCTTGTTTTTACGTTCAACCGTCTTCACAAGTCGGGACTCTGAGGATTTAATAGCTTCAGCAGACGCCGGATTATCCGAAGAAAACGAGAGGTACTGGGGTGGTAGCCCCGTATAAGCAGCCGCTTTACGGTCCAGCGCGTCAAGCGCGTCAACAAAGTTTCTAAGCTCAGCCGCAGTGAACTGGGTAGCCTTAGCATCAGCATCCTCAAACGCGAGAATTCTCGCCATATAAGCATCAAACAACTGCTTTCCCGTGTCAGGATCAACACCCAAATCCTCCGGTTTAACCCCAAAAATCAGGCGTTGCGGGATAGCCATAAGTTCCGCTGTTCCCTGCATATCCATCATGATTCTTGCGGCAGCATCAGTAACCGACCGCAACTCCGGGGTAATCTCCGACGTACCATAAAGGTCAGAAAGCCTAGTGCGGTTAGGGATAGGGATAACCGGAACCAACCCAAGCTTATGGGTGATAGCGGAAATACGTTTCCAAACCCCTTTATCCTTCTCCCACTGAATCGTCTGATCCGGCAGATACAACGTCGAAGCGATAACAGCGGTCTGATCCTCCGTATAAACAACACGGATCGCCTGCGTAACCTCGCGGGTACGTGGATCAATCACCGCGTGCAACGAAGTCGGCGGCTCAACCCTAATAATCGGAACATCAGGATCAACATTCAAATCTAACTTCGGGTCCGGTGCAGCAACAGTGATAAACGAACGACCATAAATCAGGGCATCCGTATGCCCCAACGTCGCCTCAACATCAAGATTGTTGGCCTGCCACCAATCCCACAACTCTGCGTCACCCTCATCGGCACCGCCAAGACGGAAACCCTCAAGCTCCTGGCGCTCCGCAACAGCATTAACATACAAACGTGGATAACCGACGTTGGCCAACAGTTTCCGCATCTCGGGCGGAGCAGCGATACCTATAGCGTCAGGCCGGCGCTCCGAATCGTAATACGCTTTAGAGTCCTTAAACGTGTATTGCCGCTGCTCAAAGGCGTTGATAAGCTCATCTCTGGCCTTGTCAATATCAGCCATTAGCGCAACACCACCGCCTTTCTGGAACGGTTCTTCTTCGACATAAGGAACTTTTGACGGGCACCAAACGCCAAAACCGCGCAAACAGCGGAATCAATTTTTCTTGAACTGTCTTTGCTCGCCTTACGGATAGAAATTGCATCAAACTGTGTCGGGTACCTACGCGCATTCAAAACATGTTGTCTCAATGTCAAGTTGCCATCATGAACAACTTCACCTTCGAGAACGCAGTCGAGGAACCGTTCGCAATCCATAGCGAACACCTTTGTGTTACCGCGCATATCGAAAGCAACAGGATTATTCGGGGAAGCATCAACCTTCAACCGCTTCTTAAAGTCCCGGCCCCACTGATCGACATAAGCCTCGAACTCTTTCACGTCAGCGCGGAAAGCAACCACGTCATAGCGTTCAAACATCGACCTGACAGTCGCATCCACATCCTCACGCGGAACTTCCTCGTTCGGATACTTCGCAGGGTTCCACGCCTTAATCAGAAAGACGCATCCATCCTCGACACGGCAAGCAACTAGGGCCGTCCAGTCATTGCTCTTAGAACCATCGAAACCAAGCGTTACACGATCACCAGGCTCCAAACGTGCATCAGGATCAATAATCGCATCCCACTCATACGGGGCGATCCAAGAGTCCTCAGACGCATTGACCTGATTCAAAAATTTTCTACGAGACTCAGTGACAGGGTTACGGATATCCAACACCGACTCGATGATCGCCTCGACAGGCAACCAAACAGAATCACCGCGGGCAATCTCGATACCCTCACGCAGCTTCACCAACCCAGCCGAATAACCCTCCGGGTCTTCCTTCTCAGAGGGAATCTCAGACACAGGGGTATCAGCCGGCGCTTCCAAAGCGTCGTACAAGGTGCCAACATCGACAGCCTGACCGGACTGAACCGACTGCCATGCGTCGTAGTCCCGCTCAGCCACAGAATCATCACCAGGGATGTGCGCGTTGCAGATCGACAAAATCCTGGCACCAGGAATCTTGGTGACATTACCTTCGATCACACCAGCCAGATCGTGACCATCGTTAGACTCAACCCACCACTGGGTTTCGTTACGGATCACCAACGTTGGCCGGTTACCCTCCATCGAATGAGGGCTGCTAGTGACAGCCTCGATGCGGCCACCGCGCTCGCTGTAGATGATGGTCTTATTGACCTCTAGCCCGTAGTCCGCTTTGAGTTTCGCCGCGACCATGACCGGGAACAGCGACATCGTGTTTTTTGTTTGCTCCTGAGAAACAGCAACAATCTGGACCCAAGCAGCGTGACGCGGCTTACCAACAGGCTCCCCGTCATCATCGAAGTGGCTGAAAGCCACCGGGCCACACAACTCCGCTAAAGCAAGAGCGGCAGCGAGCGGGTCTTTACCGTGACCTTTCATGCGGCGGAACACACCGTTGCGGTAGGCGTACCTACCGGTGGGATCGACTGCGTACCACCACAACACCCAGCGTGCCTGCTCCAACGTCGGCATAAACGCCTCGCCGGCATGTTCCCCGCCAGGAGTCTTAACGTAGGTAGCCCACCAGTTCAGGATTCCCCAACCGAGAGTTTTCTCGGGCAGAAACCACTGCCCGTCAACTGTTTTCCGCCATGTCGGGCCGATAACGTGGGAGGGGGCGGGGAGTAGATCAGCCACCACTCACCACCACCTTCCATCATCGACTAAACAGGAACACCACAGCTTCGATACCGACCGTGGCTAACACACCCACGGACACCCAAGACAAAACTGATTTCAAATTTGGTGTCATTTCATTTTCGCTTTCATCATGAAGCTCATCCCAGTCTGCACAACAGTTTTCGCTACCAGCGCGGGGATAATAGTTGTCCAAATCTCTTTGTCGAACACCGAAAACCCAGGCCCATCAGCGATAGTTGCAAAAGCGGCCACCAGAGACACACCGATATCCAGAGAGATGCCTCGCACGAACGTCAGCACGGTCACCTGACCGGACTGAAACGCTTCCTCGACGGTTTCGTCTTTGAACTCTTTCTTCGGCGCTGCAAGACGCTTCTGGGTACTCTGCGCCCTGTCCACAACATGCTGCTTGTTCTCAACGATTGCTGTGTTGATCGCTTGCTGGATAACAGAGTTCAGATCGACAGGTACCCTCTGGCCTGTCTGATCGTTAACAGCCACAACCTGCGGGGGTGGTGGCTGGGAGGGCGGCACAGGGGCAGGAACATACGTGTACGGCTGCTGAGGTGCCTGATAAACCACCTGACCGGGTGGCTGCGGGGCGGGCCGTTGGGGTGGCGGGCCAGTTTGCTGGCTTTCCCACGGCATCACTGCTTCTACCTCCTAGAAGCCATTGCGGACATTCTCATAAATCTCACGGGCGTTAACACCCAACTGATCGGCTATCGCCCAAATCAAAGCCTGCGTCAGCAAACCTTCGGCGCGGACATTCAAAATCTGGTCATCCAAACCTTCAGCTTCGCTGTGGTGGCGTGGCCTTCCGGTCAGCGGAGTAGACGGTCCAGGTGGGGGAGAAGCCACCGGGGCGGGATGGGGAGCAGCAGGTTCCTCTCTAGGAACGAACTGATCCGCAACCTGAATCGCTTTGTGGTACCGCTGAACCCGATCCTCGAAACCGTGCAATCCACCATTGATGAGGCGGCACACAGTCTCATGATCCTCGCGGTCAGCAGCATCGTTGATCTGCGAACCACGCGCAACAGTCCAATACCAGGAAGCCCCCAAGAACCCGAACGTATCCGAACCAAGTTCCTGCGGGTTGTCCACGAAGTAACTTGGTGTCGGGACAAGCCCCTTCGAGTACGCCCACTCCGACACCTGTCGATGGTTCTCCCGGCCTGTGATCTGAATAGGCCCATGACCCTTGAAGCGCACACCATCACCGGGCTGAATGTTCCCCAGGTCTTGACGGCCCTCGTATGCCGACCCATCCGCCAATTCCTCCATGAAGCGAAGCCCGGCGGACTCATGTCCGATCTGGGCGAACCACTCAGCCACCCGCCGCGGATTTGTGCAATCCGACTGCCGCATAGCGTCTTTCACCGCCGGCACCAGGGCGCGGTACCGCTCAATCGGCAGCGAACCACCCATAGCGATAGAAAGCGCCTCGCCCTCATCCAACGCCGCGGCAGGACCAGGCAGCGTCGGAACACCAACACGCTCAGCGTGACCGAAGACATAACCTTTCGGCGGGATCAACGTGCAAGCCTGCTCCCAGGTAATCCAATACACCGTTGGGTTGAACCCGCTATCCACAACAAGGATGTGACGGGAACCATCATGATCCTCAGCCGCCCCAAAAAACGTCACGTAATGGTAGACCGTTCCACCACCATACGACGGGTTACGGACCTGCCCATCAATAGGGCTGGGGCGGCTAGCGCGAGGGTAGTTGAACTGCGGCGCAACGAAGTTAGCCAACATAGGTGCGCCGGCTTCACAGATCGACGTAACCGTGTCATCCCACAACTTCTGCTTCTCAACAACCGTTGGTGGATCGTGCGGCATCTCAACCAGACGCCAATCAATATGATGCGCCCTCTGCTGCAACACATCACGAATCTGGCCGATCCAATCGGTGCCATTCTCGGTGGTGCGGCAGGCCATCGCCAGTTCCCACTCATCGGCGGGAATACCCAACGAGTTCAGGATATTTTCGGCTGACCCTGGGCCGCAATGGAAGATCGTCTGCTGCCCGATCTCATGCAGCGGCGGCAGCGGCAGAACCTTCTCAAACGCCACGATCAGCCAGCCCGGTGAACCACAGACCATCCCGACAGCGACGACTCGACAGACGTCGTGCCGTCCAATGCGGTGACAGCCCAGACTTTGTCGCAGCCGTCGTCAACACGCACGGCGACAGCGCCCGTCGCAATGTCCACGACGATGGACCCGACGCCGGCGTTGTGGTCGGTCCATGCCTCAAGCACCGACGTGACCTTCGCGGCGGAAACCCCTGCGGCCTTGGCGACAGCGGCAACCGTATTTTCGTCAAACATGTTCTTGTTTCTCCTTTACCAAGCCGCAATCGCGGCACGTCGCCAACCGGTCGCTGTGTAGAAATACACGTTGTTGCCGTCCTCGGCCCAATGGCCAAGCACGCCAGGGGAAGCCGCCGTAGCAGGGACGGCGACCTTCACCCCGACAGGGCTGCCATTCGCCTGCACCACCCCATTCCCCTTGGTCTGCAAATTCAAGCTGGTGTTGGCGTCAGCCGAATCCGCCGCGATCCTCGCCATGCCAAACTCAGGCACCCCGGTCGAGAAACGAGCAGGGCCGACCAGCAGCGCCCCGTTAGCGTGGTGACCAAGTTTGATTGATACTTCAGTTGCCGCAACATCGCCCTTGGCGAAAATCGTCGGCGGCAACGCCGGGGTACCGTAGACGGCGACCCTGCCGCCGCGCGGCAAGAACGCATCACCACCAAAACTGGTGTGGCCGTGCACAAAAAGGTTGCGGATACGTGACTCACCAGATTTCGGGTTGGTCAGCGTGTAGCGGATCTGCGTGGCCGACTTCGCATCAAGGTTGACGTATTTCCAGTGCCACCCGTGAATTGAGCCAAGCGACTCGTAGACTTGCTCCCACGTGCCATCAATGAGCAGATCAATCTTCACGTCGCGGAAACATTGCTCAGTGGCCATCGAAACACCAACGGTCTGCTGATAATTTAACGCGGCCCACGGCGTCACCGTCACAACAATCACATCACCAGGAGCTGATGTGATGTAAGCAACCTGATCCGGCGCGAACATGCTGTCAGCCGTACTTCCGTAAAGAAACGTCAGAGCGGCACCGTTACGTGTAGCCGTGACCGACCCGCCACGAAAGTTGTTGTACGACAACACATTGTGCAGACCGTCGATAAACGACACATCCGGCTGTGACCCATCAGTCAACGGGGGGCCGAGCGTGACCTTATCCCCGCCGGGATTGCGGCGAGTCTCAGCGAAAAACGGTGTGAGATATGCGCGGATCGCGCTCAGCGGCGAGCGCCGCAAAACGTCGGTGCCATCCAACACCGGAACCGCATCAGCATCCACCAACACCGGTTTCTCCGGGGCATTCACAACATCCAGGAAGCCATCAGCGCCGTCAGCGCCAGGCTGACCGTCACCGCCTTTGGGGCCTTTGATGTTCCCCGTCACAGACCAAGCCATAATCACGCACCCATCTCGTAGAAATCGCCGGAACGCACGTCCAAATACCCGGAACCAGGCTTCGCGCCCGCCACAACACCAGGAGGGGCACCATCACCGAAAAACCATCGCGACGGCGCACCATTCAAAAACACATCACCAGACACCGAATCCAGATAAACCCGGCCCGGACCACCCAACGACGACGGCGGCGCACCAACACCCACCAACCACTCATCAGACACAACCGGCGGCACAACCGTCCCACCACACACACCCGAAATGTCCACCCCAGGCAAATCCACGCCACCGACACTGAAAATCAGCGAAGAACCCTCAAGGCGCACACCATCAACGGCAGGGCCAGGTGGCCCCTCCAACACCAAAATCCTGTCCAGCGAAGAACCACCGCACCCACCGCCGCAGCAACCACTCACTTCTGGAACCTCACATATCCGTTAGCGAGAACCTTCCCGCCGCTCACCTGACCCGCCGGCAAAAACACCAGACGCCACCGCTCACGATTCGACACACCCTCAACAACCTGCGTCACAAACGCCTTACTGCCCTGAATCTTGAACACCCACTTAGCGCCACCATCAAACTCAAAAAACAAACTCCCCGAACGAATATCAACAGGAGCTTTATTCTTATCCTCGAAACTCAAAAGGCAGTAAAAATCCTTACCAGGAGTAACACACATTGCATCGTCATCAAAACAAGCACCGACGTGCACCAAATCGAACCTCCTAAAAGAAAAACCCTCCGGGCAAACCCACACAGGTGTCTGCCGCAAGAGGGAAAACTTGGAAGGCCGGGGGAGGGGGAGCAACATTCGCAATCCCATAACGGGTACGCCGCTACAACCCCTCAACCCCGGCAGTCACCTACCCCTCAGCGAGCCGCTTACGGTAAATATCCGCAATCTCCAAAACCTCCGCCACACCCGATCCAGAACGCTCAACCTCAAGCCTGACCCTGCGGCGGGCACCCTCCGACACCAACAACTCACTCAACATCGTTTGCACGGTCGAAAGCAGTTGACCCGAAGGACGGCCAGACTTCAAAAGCAAATCAGTGAAATGCAACGTCAACTTCGCATACGCCCAATCAGACGCCTCGAAATATTTGGCCTGAGCAGACTCCCTCATAGATAGGTAAAACTCATGAACCAACGGGTGAGCATCCGGCATATCAAGCTCAGGAACCCTCACAGCCCCAATAGCCGAAACCTTATCAACCGGAACATCCGGCTTATTCCTCCGAATACGCTGATCCGAACGCTTCGGCACAGGCCCAGTAACACCCACAACACCCTCCTGGGGCTAAAGACAAGCCCCAGGCTTGCCACTCACAAAGAATCCAACTCGGCAATCGCATCCAACGCATAATCACGCATCTGAACCTGCTCAGCCAAAGCCTCAATAACGTCCTGCTGCCGAGCCAACAAGAAAACCGACAACGCCATATTCCTGGCACCAGAACCAGGAGCGTGCTGACTCGCAGCCGCAACAAACTGCTGCCCTAAAAGCTCAAGAAACTCGGTGGGAGTACCATCGAACACCGACAGATTGTGGCGGGTATCAGCGATCATCCGATCCATCACCGGATACAAATCCTTCACTCACAACCTCCCAGGATGCTTAACCACCGGCCTACACCGGAGCCGGCGTAACTCCCGGCGACGGGCATGACCCTCCAACGAAGACTTACTCGCATGACAAGCCCGATGAACCGGACGCAGATTAGACGGTTCATCGGAACCACCACGAAAACGAGGAACGATATGGTCAACCTCGTCAGCCCCAGGCTGACCACATATCTGACAAACATCGGAGCCGCGCAAAACGCGGCGGCGAACGATGTTCCAGCCACTCGGCAACGGAGTTGCCGAAGCAGACCAACTCATGACCGCAGTACGGCTGCGGTTAACGAAACCAACAGTGAAAAACCTGATAACAAGTAGATAGCAACATTCAAGATTTTTCACCCCTTTAAAAAAAAAAAATAAATGATCTATATATAATATATAATATAATATAATATATAATAGAGGCAGCCGCCGCCGTCGAAACGGCGGCTGCCGAAAACCAAGCAGCAGGGGCAATAAAGCCCTGCTGCTAAAAACCAAGTTCGTTCCAGCAACCCCCCTTTAAAGGGGTTGCTTACACTCTTAAACCAAGAACCGCCTCAAAGCGGTTCTTAATGAATATAATAATTTGATGTTCGGGGGTGCAGTCGGTCGCTTCGCTCCCTCCTTTACCCCCTCACTTTTCATATACATCTAACAACAACCAAAAACGCCTACAAAGTGACAGAAATCACACAAACCAATGTCAAACCCACCAAAACTTGACACATGTCAAACATACAACCCGTACCAGAACTCTCACCCGCATAACCCAGCGGTCATGACCTGGCGGGTGGGGTGCCGGCCCGTGGGGCCTAGGGATTGGGATGCCCGGTATTGGGGCCTAGCACGCCCGTAGGCGTGCGAACGGTTGTCGGGTGGATAGGTTGTACAGGGCATCGGTGTCCGATGGCTTAGAGGGCGATTGCGGGCAGGGTAGGAACGAACGAACCCCCGTACCGGTAGGTACGGGGGTTCGGGTAGAGGGTGATGGTTAGTTGTATCCGGCTACGTTGGCGAGGGTGTCCGGTTCGGTACCGCCGCGGGTAACCGTAGCTTGCGAGTATGCGTTGACGTATCCCCTACCGGAGTGGTCTACCCATAGGCAGTACCGGTTCGGGTAGTCACTACCATCTTCCGTTTCGCAGTAGGGCATGACGATAGTGGCATGGCTATCGGCGTCACGGCTGTAGGCGAGTTCGGTAGCGGTAGCGCCAGCGACGATACCGATGGCGAATACGGGCAGGGCGAGGGAAACAACGTTGTATGTCATGCGATAGACGTTAGTCGATACGGTTACCTATGTCAAGTCTACCGGGGTTTGGGCGCCCGGTAGGGGCGCCGGCAAGTCCTCTACCAGCATAAATACGGTTGGGCTTGACGTTGGTAACGGTTGCGGGTACCGTGTGCGATCGTCAGGGTCAACCAAATGAGAGTAGGTAATCATGTTCGCTATCGGTACCCGCGTAATTGACCGTACCGCCAACTACGGTGTGTTCGGTAACGGCGCTACGGTCGTCGGTACGGTCGTCGGTTTAGAGGAACTGTGGTTCGACGGTTACGAGTGGCAAGCGGAGTACGTTGTCGAGTGGGACGCGGATACGTGGTCGGAGTACCGGGTACCGGAGTTTCGTCGGTGTGATGAACTGTGTGAGTTGCTTGCAGCTTGACGTTGGTAGCGTCGTCGTTTAGTATGTGCCCATACCTGAACCACTAACTGAGGAGTCTGAAATGAAACGTGAAACCATCGCACTGCGCACGGGGGTTAGCTCTACCGGTACGCCACACGGTTTGCTTATAGAATCTGAGAATAGTGACGCTATCCGGTTTACCGTTGTGGGCCATGACGGTAAGAAACGTCATGCCGCTGTCATTCTGTCCGATAGGGATATCGCGGGTTTGCTCGATACCCTTACCGCTGAGCTTGCGTCACGGTGCGCTACTCGGCGCGGTCACGCTTGACGTTGGTAGCGTTACCCGGTCTAGGTGATTCACCTAGTCCGGTTTGCTTTACCAAACCAAACAACGATTGGAGATAGGACAATGGGTAAAACGTTCATAGATGATTGCCGGTACGGTGACGGACAACCTGAGGGCATGACAGTACGCGAGGTACTGACGGCGGCGTATGGGGATGCGTGGGACAAACCGAACGGCGCTAGTTGTATCGACTCCGTTGCCACGGTAGAGGACACCTACCGAACCGACGGCCCGGTACTGGTATTCCGTCTGGCTATGAAAAATGAGTGCCACGGTTACGACGACACCGTATCGGTAGCTAATTACAACGTCCTAGCCGATGACTGGGCAAATGTAGAGGGTTTGTTTACCGGTACGTGGTTCAACGTCGATAGCATCGGTCTACGGTTGGACGAGGTAGCGCCGTGCAATCTCATCGACGTTATCGAGTCGCTGGAGAATTACCCGCTACTGTCGGACGATGAACACTCCCAGGTAGAGCAAAATATGATTACCGAACATTGGGAGTTGTACGGTCGTATGGATACTCTCAGCGCCGTAGCCGATGCTCTAGAGCTTGACTCCCGTAGCGATCTCACCGACTACGCCAGCGAGGTAGTCGATACGTTGACGTTTGGCGGCTATCTACCTCTCAGTGATTGCGGTGGGGAGTATCCGACGGTTATCGACTGTAGCGCGGTTGAGTTCGGTTCTAAGGCTGTAGCGGCGTATATCGCGGGCAACTACGGTCAGACGGTTACGCTTAGTCGCGGCTCGTGGGACACGCTGACCGTGACGTTGACGTTGACCGCTAGCGCGTTGCTAGCTTGACGTTGGTAGCCCGTGCCGCTTGTCGGTGTGCGCCCGGTATCGGACCGGGCACGGGCACGTTCTATTTCAACTATGAGAGGTTATGTGATGGTTATGAAGTATGACGCGGGCACGTTGGCAGATATCCACGGGGAGCCGGTTTGGACGTTGGCTAGCCGAGTGGACTGTCGGGTGGATACCGATGCCGCTCAGGCGTTTTTAGCGTCTGTTAGGGATGCAATCGTCGGTTTGACCGACGAGATATCTGCGGATGACTGGGAACGGGAAGTAGTTGAGGATTACTCCGGTTCACGTCACGAGATAGCCGATAACGCGCCCGACGTTTACACGTGGACGTTGTGGCAGGAATTCATCGGTACCGCGGCGTACACGTGGGACGATGACGCTAGGGACTTAGAGTGTGAAAACGCCGGCACTTCTATGGAGGATCGCGCACGGTTACGGCTGTACCTGATTGCGGATGCGCTAGCCGTGTCTATTGCTAACGATATTTTAGAGTCGCTTAGCGACGACGGTAGCAACGACGTTTAGCGGTTTGACGTTGGTACCCTACCCGTGCAACGGTGACATAGGTAGGGGATAGGTTAGGTTTGATTCATCACGTGACGTAATGACTATAGATAGGTTTGGAAATGTTGAAATGTGATTGCGGTAACCGGGTTAACGGTAATGGTGTGTTCTGTGATTGGTGCGAGAGTATCGCTGATGAACCGCCGCACAACGGGCATTGGTCTATGTTTGGCACGTATTGGTGTGATACGTGCGATTCTCCGTTGTGCAACCTGTTGTGACGTTGTAAGGCTTGATTCACTCTAAGGTTTGAGGTTTGAATTATGGGGAGAGGTTTGATGCCCGGTAAGGCATCGCCGGAATTGTTGAGGGTAAGGCTTGATCGCCGGCGTTCCGGCGCTAGCGGATACCACGTTAACAAAGGTTTGAGGCAACGAGAGGATTGGCGGGTTATGGAAGATTTGAATTGGGATAAGGTTATCGTTTCGCGTGAGGGTGCATCGCATCGCACGGTAGAGGAATTGTTAAGGCAATTGCTTGTCGATGCGTTCGACGTGACTGGTAATGGGAGGTTTGAGGGTTTGATAGCGGAGTATGACGCGGTTCTAGCTGATGATGCCGGCGGTTATGAATGGGAGAGGTTTGAGCAGCTACACGGTATGGCTGATGATGCCGAGTCGTGGCTAGTAGATATGGGTTACGTCGTGGATTGGAATGATGGTTACACCATCAGTGAGGCTTGACGTTGGTAGGTTTGTCCGGTATACTGTGGGTTATACGTCGAAAGGTTTGAATGATGAAATGTGAAATGCGTTGGGAAGATTGCGACAAACCAGCTACCCGTAACTATCGTAGGAATGGGAGTGATGTTGTTTTGACGGTTTGTGGTGAACATGCCGAGTATGTTCGGGCGATGTTTCGTGGTGCTCAGTATAATTCGTGGGAGGTTTGAGTATGAGTAACAACCCCTACCCGGTAGACTCTAACGTCACTGTAGGTGCCGGCATTCCGGCAGAGGATTTGGCTAGGCTTATCCGTGCAACGATTCCAGAGGAAGAAGTTTTGAAAGATATGAGCGAACTAGACGATAAAGACAAGGCTATACTAGCGGAAAGGCAAATTGGCTTAGACACTAAAACGTACCCTAAGCAGGGTGATTGGGTTAAGTTACCCGATGGTACTTACAGCCGAATCACACACGTTTTCCCTACGGTAGTTCAACTTGATACAGGTAGATCAGGCAGGTTCTACTTAGGTGAGACAGGTTATTGCTCTTATTCTGGTGGTTTAAGCTCTGGCGTTCATGCTGAGTCGCTTGTAAGGTCTGATGAGCGAAAAATTGGCAAGGTATGGTTTTTTCACCATAATCGCAGCGTTGCTCATAACGGACTAGACGCTTATGCGGAGTTTCCAGTGTGGGTTTCGTCGGAAAACGATAGAGGTTAGAGCGTGACCAAGGCCATCGTCCGGATGTACCGTGGTCTCAAGAGGCTTGAGGGGTTGATTGATTCTGGTGCTGATGGGTTTGAGGAACCTGACTTCATTGTGAGGGTTGATGCCCGCGGGGTTTACCAGTACATCGGATACTACGGAAAGGTTTGATGATGGAAACAAGGTTATGGGCATTGGTCGGTATCTGGAATGGTCAACCCGGTTTGATTATCCAGACTGAGGAATACGACGACACAGGGTACCGGGAGTTTGGAGAAGTCTTGATGGATATCCCTCTGGGATACCCGGAAGATTGGGAGGACGACTCAGACATGATGGAGCTTCCCTGGGAGCAAGCTTTGGACAGTCTTGGTTTCCGCACTGCGTCTGGGTGGGAACAGACGTATTTGGAGGATTCAGTTTGCTTTCAAGTAGAGAAGGTTTGACAATGAGTGAGGTACAGGAAATTCTTGACGCAGTGAAAGAAAGGTTTGGCATCAGCTTCACCGAGGTACATACAGGTGGTGGCTGTATGGCTTTAGAGGCTAGGCTTGAGACTGGGCATTGGATTGTCGCTACCGACGAGAGCCTGTGTGGTTTCCGTAGAAGGCTTGAAGCGGAATCGTATGTGGACAACTACAACAATTTTTGGGGTGATGACGCTAGAGCTTTGGGGTGGTCTATCGGGGTTTACCCTGACGCCGGCGAAGACAAAGGATGGTCTGGCGTCGATTCAATCGTTGACGTGGTTGATTACGACGCCTACGGCGCTGACCTGCCCGACATGGTGGGGAAAGCTTTGGCTCTGTTCGTTGATGGTCTGCGAAAGGCTTGACATTGGCAGAGACAAGGCTGAGGGTAGGTGACACCGTGACAGTCGGTCCAGGGCCGATCCACGGGTCAGTAACAGAGGTTTGGGGAGGTTTCGCCCGCGTCCAGTGGTCAGCGGATGTGGTGCAGTGGCTCCCCGAACGTGATCTAGTTAAGATTTGACACAGCATCGGTGGCAGGGTACTCTGTCGCCACCAAACAGCCCCGAAACTTGCGTCAGACTTGACAAAAGTAAACCAAACGCATATTATGTGGTTGTTAGATAAACCATTGTCGGGGGATTGAGAAGAAATGAGCATGGATAAACCGGAATTGACTCTGGCTATCATCGAAGATTTGAAAGCCAAGGGTTTAAACCAGTCGCAGATTGCTGAAATGTTCGGGGTGTCACGGCAAGCTGTGTCGTGGCACAAGAAAACATACAACGGGAAAACAAGCCCGCGAGAAGAAGTGTTGAAGCATTTCCCGTGGGAAGTGCCGGCAAGTATGGCCCAGGCAACCGCGTACAGAAACATCAGAGACTGGGGGGAGTGGGTAGCGACAGGCGGTAAAGGGATGAGCGAGTTGAAGATGCGCCGCGTCAGGGCGCTATACCACTGGATCGAAAAAGGGTTCGTGTTGGAGTTCGACCCGACGATCCCGCCGTACGACGGGGTTTACACCGGAGGTTTCGCCTACCGTAAACGGCGGAAAGCTGACGGAGATTTAATAATCCGGGTCAACGAGTACACGACGTTGACAGATGAAGGCCGACTTATCTGGCGTTTACCACCCACTCTGCCCTGAAAGGTTTGAATGAGCATTCAGCAAGCCCTAGACCCAGGTTTGCGTATAAACCACCCTCACATCCTCCACGCATACGAATATGTGGAAGGTTTGGTGGTATACCGAAGTGTCTTGGTGAAAGACACAGACGACATTTACAAGCCGGTCATGGATCACATCGCAACGAAAGGTTTGATCGAGGTTTACCGCACAAGGTTTGAAGATGATGGGATGTTGTTCGGTGAAGCAGAGGTTATCCACCACACAATCGCGGGGGGGGGCTAGGTGTCTGAGCATCGTTCGGTGTCGCAACTGAAACTGTACGAACGCTGCCCTATGGCCTACAAACTGTCGAGGCTTGACAAAGTTTGGTCACGGCCCGCCGCATGGCTAGGTCAAGGCTCCGCTGAACATGAGGCGATAGAGGCTTGGGAGAAATCCGGTCGAACCATGACCGCCGAACAGACGAAAGTGGTGTTCACTGAATCGTATGAGAAGCACATCAACCAGGCTTGCGAAACCACACCTAACTTTGAGGCGTGGTTTAAGTCCGGTCCTTACGGCGGTCAACTTGACATTGAGAGAAGATATCTGATAGGTTTGGAGCAGATCGACAAACTCATCGGATGGTATGAGAAGCATCCCGAAGAGGTTATCTGGGTGGCACCCGATGGCACACCGGGTATCGAGATAGGTTTCGATATCGACCTGGACGGTGTTCAGGTCAGAGGGTTCATCGACGCGATCATCGAACACCCCACGGAAGGGTTGATCGTCCGCGATTTGAAGACAGGTAACCAGCCAGGTGACGACTTCCAGCTAGGGGTGTATTCGGTAGGTTTGGCTGAGACTTACGGTATCGAGCCGCCGCAGATAGGGGATTACCTGATGGGAAAAACGGGGAAACCCACCTACCCATACCAGATCGGGGAGTGGACCCGCGAGCGTGTCTCTCAGGCGTTCCGCCAACTAGAGGACAACATTGTCGCCGGCAGATTTGATGCAGACCCAGAACCATCCAAGTGCAGGTTCTGTGACGTGTCGTGGGCTTGCGACTACGCAACTTGACATTGAGAGGAACACACCATCTATACACCTTTGCAATCCCTCACGATCAAAGGGCACGCCGGTGACCCACTACCACCGGTGTGGAAAGCGTTGGAAGCAAAAGGGACAAGGTTCCTCCGCGGGCAGCTAGCACTTGTGTGTGCAGGGCCGGGAGTAGGTAAGTCAGCCCTCGTACTCAGCTACGCGGCGCGATCACGGGCAACAACCTACTACTTCAGTGCTGACTCCGACGCCTTCACACAACTGTCCCGACTCCTGTCTATAACAACCGGGTGGGAGTTGGAGAAAACGAAAAACATCGTCAGGTCCGGTGATCTAGGTGATGCAGCAAAACATGTGGTAGATGTGCCCATCAGATTCAACTACAACGCATCACCAAAACTCCAAGATATTCAAACCTCGCTGATGGCCTACTTCGAGGTTTATCACACCTATCCGGCGTTGATTGTTGTGGACAACGTGACGAACGTGCGTACCGGGTCGGTGGATAACGATGACGACCCTTTTAGCGGTTTGGAGGCGTTGATGGATGAGTTGCACGGCATGGCCCGTGAAACAGGTTCGTGTGTGGTGGGTTTGCATCATGTGACCGGCCCGTATAACGATGCCGCAGCACCGATCCCGCTGTCGGGTGTTAAGGGGCAGATCGCCCGTGTACCGGAGTTGGTGTTGACGTTGCATAAGGCGAATGACGAGTTAGGCCCTGATTCTTTACGGGTGTCAACTGTGAAAAATCGTGCCGGTAAAGCTAATCCTTCTGGCTATGACTTTGTTTGTTTGGATTTCTTCGGTGACACGATGCAGATTAAGGATCAGAGTTGACTTTCGATGGGGCTTTCCTGATTCTGCTAGGTGTTTTCATCCTCACCAGCGCGGTGATGGTGTGGTGGGAAGTCCGGTGACACCTAGGAAAAGGTATCCGCCGGCCAATGTGAAAGCCCGACGCAAACGGTGTGTTGACTGCTCCGACGAAGGCATCACCACCGCCCGGAAGGCACCACACCCAGGTCCGCGCTGCGCCACACACCACCGGGTGAAACGTCGAGCGCGTTCGAGTGTTACTTGGGCGCAACGGATTTGGGAAACCTACGGAATCACAGAGCAAGAGTATTGGGGCATCTATGAATACCAAGAAGGTTATTGCTTCATTTGCCGTCGAGCTAACGGAAAAAGAAAGCGGCTCAGTGTGGATCACTGTCACGCCACTGGAACTGTCAGAGGACTTCTCTGTACCAGTTGCAACCGCAATGTCCTCGGTCATCTTCGAGATGAGCCGGAAGCTCTCGAACGGGCTGCAACCTACCTACGGCAGCCGCCTGCTGTACAGATGCTAGGTATAAGGATCACACCCGACAAACAGACTTGACATTGAGAGGTTATCAACGTATAATGAAGCTGTTGGATTTATACTGCGGTGTAGGAGGGGCATCGAAAGGGTACATAGATGCAGGGTTCGATGTGACAGGTGTAGATATCGCACCGCAACCCAACTACATCGGACAAATGTTCATCCAGATGGATGCGTTGGAGTTCCTAGAAAATTTCGGGCACAAATACGACGCCATCCACGCCTCCCCACCGTGCCAACGCTACTCGGCGTTGTCATCAGGCACCAACAACCGGGTGGAAAACTATCCCGATCTACTCCCGCCTACCAGGGCGCTACTGGACAGCATCGGGAAGCCGTATGTGATCGAGAACGTGATCGGTGCCGACATGCGACAGGATTTGCTTCTGTGCGGTCTGATGTTCGGTCTTAAAGTATTCCGACACCGCAAGTTTGAGCTAGGTGGCTGGACCGCTATGGAACAACCGCACCCTTCCCATAAGGGGCATCGGGTGTCTGGTTGGCGGCACGGCATCTGTTATCCAGGTGACATGGTTGCCGTGTACGGAGATGGAGGGGGTAAAGGATCGGTGAAGGATTGGCAGGACGCTATGGGTATCAGTTGGACTTCGGTGAAGAAGGAGATTGCTGAGGCTATCCCGCCGGCATACACAAACTACATCGGCATACAGTTGATTGACGTGGTGATGACTTGACATTGGTAGTTAGGGTTATCCGATATTTACAGCCTGGGTGGGAGCCGCCACCGGACAGCGGAAAGGAATGGGTGCAATGCCTATGCCCCTTCCACACAGACACGGTTCGTTCAGCCGCCGTGTCCTACCGGCTCGACGCCTTCAACTGCCTCGGCTGCGGCGTCAAAGG
>Ga0114967_10000601_pt1 | contig 31010 bp, 24 predicted proteins | sample M_130628_MF_Meta_FD_92639 | JGI IMG/M metagenome (GOLD analysis project Ga0114967, IMG submission 92639) | Freshwater microbial communities from Lake Montjoie, Canada to study carbon cycling - M_130628_MF_MetaG | ecosystem: Environmental > Aquatic > Freshwater > Lake | place: Lake Montjoie...
ACCAACCTCAGTTACATCAGTTCCTTGTGTATTATTAAACGCTACCACAACACCCAGCTTGCCAGTTGAGTGATTGTATGCTACCACTTGCTCTGCTTCAACGTGTGTATATTCAGTAATAACAATTTTTTCACCAATTTTACCTACTAAATCAAGGATGTTATCCTCAACAGTACGGCCATCTTCCATAGTTATAGCCAACAAAGTTTCTTTATCTTTTGCATCATGTTTTACACCTACTTGTAAAACAGCTTCTGCTAAAGTACGGAATACTTCAACTTTTGAAACTGGCTCAGTTTCGCAAGCCAAAGCTAATACTTTGGCACTTTTACCGCTATCGCTTACATTAATTAAAACCAATCCTTCATTAGTCTCGTTATCGGCACGTTTAGCCGCTACTTTTTGACCTGATTTACGAAGTACTTCAACTGCTTTATCAAAATCGCCTTCGGCTTCTGTCAAAGCTTTTTTACAGTCCATCATACCAGCTCCTGTCATCTGACGGAGTTTGTTTACATCTGCTGCTGTGATATTCATTTTATGTTTTTATTAAGTTTGTATTAACAGTTTTTATTCTGAAACAGAACAGTCCACAACCTTTACCTCAGAAAAAGGCAGAAGTATTAGAATAATAATTCAAGCCGCAAAAGTACGAATTTTATCACTTAAAAACAATAAAATTTAATTTACGATAACTTGTTTTGTCTTAGTATAATAACTCCCAAAAAAACCTAAACCATTTTCTATGTTACTACTTGGTAAAATAATAGGGTCTTTGAAACGCTCGAAAAAATCGCTTAGTTGTACATTATTTTTTGAGGCTTGAATGATAAATTCTTCAATTGATTGTTGTATTGATGAACTTTGATTGTATTGTTTACTTCTTGAACTGAAAAAATCACTTGTTTTTTTATCAATATTTGAAAGCAAAATATTTAACACAAATGGTCTTTTAAGTTTTGAAATGTTATTTATAAAACCATTGATAGCTATTTTATCATTTATTGTTGTTTTATCATCAATTTCAGTATATGTCTTATTCGTATTATTCCATTGCAAAAACCTTTGCGAACTATCCGATTGAAAATATCTTGCTGAAACAGCATACGAATTATCTTCTTTTGGGTTGTCTTTCCAATTGATTTTTAATTGATAATTGTCATTTTCAATATTTGTTTCGTGCAATATCTCAATATCATCATTTATAATACATTCCGATTTTAAAGGTTTTTCGTTCGGAATTTCTATTAAAAGTTGATATTTTTGGTTAAACTCTACAAAGCCTTTTTTAGTAAATTCGTAGTGTTGTTGTTTAGTATTATATATCAAGTTGAGACTTCTTTTTTCGCTAATTATTTTTACCAGAGCATTTTTTACAATCAAATCGGCTGTTTTGATTTCCTCATTAATGCGATTGATTTTTGAAATAAAAGCTGTTATCAGAGTATCGTTAGGTGAAATGATACAAATAGCTGCATATTTTGGTATTTCGTTAGGAATTGTTTCTACTTTTATGCAAGAAGCAATTATGAAAACTAAGAATATTCCTAAATATTTTTTCATACTTTAAAACTTAATATTATAACTAATTGATGGAATAATTGGAAACAACGCCCTACTTCTTAATGAATATTTGGTTATTTGTTGTTGTTTGTTTTCGATTGTTTCAAGAGCATAATAAAAAGGATTCTGACGATTATAAGCATTATAAATACTAAAATCCCAGTAACTTATTATTTGCTTTCTCATCTTGTAAAGTTGTAAACCAATGTCCAAACGATGAATCGGTTTTGTTCGATAAGCATTCATTTGACCATAATTGACCGAGCTAATTAAATCAGTCGGAAAACCTGAATATGTAGCCAACGGAGCAGTAATTGAATTACCGCTTGTATAAATCCAATTGGCAGAAAGTTTAATCTTTTTATTGATTTTATATATTCCCACTATTTCAAAATCGTGTCTGCGGTCTTGTCTCGAATAAAAAGGTTTGCCATAATTAAGTTCTTCAAATTCTCTAATAGACCAAGATAGAGTGTAAGCTACCCAACCCGTAAGTTTTCCGTTATTTTTTTTCAATAATAATTCTGTTCCATAAGTCCAACCTTTGCCAGTTGTTATTCTTTGTTCCCAAAAGTTAGATGTTTTTTCGTTGGTTGTCGAAACAAATGTCGCATCATCTTTATAACTAATGATATTATAAAGCCATTTATAATAACTTTCAATAGAAAATGAATAGCTTTTAGAAAAATCTTTTTCTAATCCCACAGCCAATTGTTTTGCGTAAGCAATTGGCACATTTTCGGTGGCAGGCACCCATAAATCAGTTGGAAAACCCACGCCTGTATTTGATAATTGATGAATAAATTGAGAGGTTTTGGCATAAGATATTTTTGTTGACAATGCCTTGTAAAGTTGATAAGTCAAAACGAATCGAGGCTCAATAAACCAAGCATTTTTATTGGGTAATTGATAAATATTAGTTCTTATGCCCGTATTTACATAAAGTTTGTCTGTCAATTTTGATTCGTATTCAGTATAAAATGTTGTTTCAAGGTTACGAATAGGTTTTGACGAAGTAATTGAATCATTTTTGAATTTATTGTCAATAATCTGCGGTTTAAAGGTGTGTTGCGTAATAGAAAAACCATAACGGATAATATTATTGAGGTTGATAAAATAGTCAAAATCGGTTTTAATGCCTTTGTCGTCAATCGAAGACAAGTAATTTGTGGCGGATTCTGTGATTATGTCATTAAAATCTTTAAAATAATCATCATACAATTTGAAATTATATTTTGTCCAAATCAATGAAGTATTGGCAAAAAGTCTTTCATTAAATACATGATTCCAGCGAAATGTAGAAGTCCTGTTTCCCCAATTCATACCATATTTATATTTAAGTCTGGCAAGACCCAAATCAACATCTTCCTCAATCGCCAAATTGTCATTTCCCATATAAACACTCCAAAAAACTTGATTTTTTCGATTGATATTAAGATTAAATTTGGCGTTAAGGTCATAAAAATTATACTTTGTATCAAAGCCTTGTGGTGTGAGTAATTTTGTAAAGAAATCGGCATAAGTACGGCGAGCAGAAATAAGAAATGCTGCTTTCTTCTTTATAATTGGACCTTCCAACGTAAATCTTGAAGAAACAATGCCAATGCCACCTTCGCCATGAATACCCTCCGAGCTTCCTTCTTTCATCTGAACATCTAAAACGGAAGATAACCGACCACCATATCGGGCAGGAAATCCACCTTTATAAAGTTCAATATTTTTAATGGGGTCGGCAATGAAAGTTGAAATAAAGCCAAACAAATGATTGGCATTATAAACCGTAGCTTGGTCGAGTAAAAGTAAATTTTGGTCAGCTCCGCCACCTCGTACCAAAAACATACTGCTTCCTTCGCTGGCAGGCTGCACTCCAGGCAAAAACTGAAATGCTTTAATGGGGTCTTTTTCTCCAAAAATAATCGGTATTTGTTTTATTTCATTAATGCTAAGTTGGTGCGAACTCATTTGATTGATTTTACTCAAATTTTGCTTAGAACTTACAATTACTTGTTCTAATTCATAATCTGGTGGAATCAATCGTACTTCTATTTCTTTGTTTTTATCTTCTAAAATAATATTTATTGTGTCTTTTTGGTTACCCATAGAAGAAAAAATGATCTCGTATGATTCTCGATTTGATAGATTTAGCGAGAAAAAACCATAATTATTACTTTGAACAAGTATTTTTTCATGATTTACCGTAATATTTACGCCTACAAGCGACTCACCTGTTTTTGCGTCTTTAATATAGCCATTTAGTGTGAATTTTTGAGAAAAACAGAACTGCTGAAAACTTAAAATGACAAAGAAAATAAAACAAAACCTAAACATATTATTTTTGGTGCGAAAAATAGAATAAGTCTGGTTTTTCATTCTTAAAATTGAGTGTATTAATTTCATTATTGTTTTTTAATTGAAGTTTTTTGCCTGTTTTTATATAGTGCAAAGCGGTTTTTAAGCAAGATTCTTCAACATCACCAAAATCATGCGTTAAATCATCTTCTATTTCCATATCAACAGGCAGTCCATCATAATAATCACCATATCCATCAGCATTGACATTTTTAAAGGCAATTGGTAAAATATAATTATCGCCAACTGGAATAGAAAAAAAGCCAAAAGGTTTTCCATGCGTTCTACTTCCAATTAGTTTTACTTCCATTACTGCTTTGAGAGAATTTATCAAAGCTTCACTTGCTGAAGCTGTTTCAGGGCTTGTAATAAAAAATACTCGTTTTATCCCTAAATTATTATTACTCGGTTGAAAAAACAATGAATAATTCAGTAAACTGTTTTTTTGATTATTGATAATTCGAGTAAATACTCGTCCTTCCGACTCTTTTGGTGCTACCAAGTTGGCTAATACAAAAGCGATATTTCCTTGTCCGCCATGATTATACCGCAAATCAATGATCAATTCTTTCGCTTGATTGGCAACAAAAAAAGCAAATAAATTATTGAGCAAGTTAATTGTATTATCTCCTTCAAAAATATCAAATACAAAATAGGCTATGTCATTATCAATTATTTTTGAATGGATAATCGATTTCTTTGTAAAACTGGTAGATAAAATTATTTTTTTTGAACATTTGCAAAATCATCTAAGAATTCAGTAATTATTCGTGAACCTTTCAGTGATTTTACCAATAACTCTTTGTTGGCCAATTTTGCTTCTAATCCATTGATTGATAGAATTTTATCGCCTCTTCTAATTCCTTTTTGAAAAGCATCAGATGCTTCATAAACTTGACTTACCCTTAAATCATCGTCTTTCCAAAAAACAACGTCAAAACCAAATCCTTGGGTTTCATTTCTTTCGAAGGCATTCCATGACACTTTATTTATGGCAAAACTCCATTTGTCAATGTGCTTTCCATTATGAACAGGACTGTAAGTGCGGATATGTTCCAGAAGGCTTTTTGAATCTTTTTGGGTGTAAAGTCCAAATTCAGTTGAATTAGGTAAACGGTCATTCCAAAAATAAATGGCTTTGCAAATAGTGTAAACACTATCAAGTAAAGAATCTTTTTTGGACTGAACTAAGGTAATTTTAGTGCCTGTTTCGCAGGAATAGAAAGAATAAGCAGTTATAATTATAACAAAAACCTTTTTCATTTGACAGGAATCAAGGTTGCTTTCATATCAACTATTGCGTTTAATTGTGTTACTTTTAAAATATTAGAAAATTCCAGTACTTCTTTTTGCAATGTAACGATTGTTAATGTTCCATCTATTCCAAAAATGCCTGTACCTGAAATTTCAAGTTTTTTTTCATCTTCAATTAATTTCCAGACACCATCTTTTATCACATTACCATTATTATCAATTCCACTTACTGCCCCAGTCGGCTCAAATTTTACTCGAACTTTTGCTAATTGAAAATGGTCATAATTGACGTTTTTATCAAAGTCTAGATTAAATCCACCGCCAATGGCTGAGGACTTTTGAATTTGCCAAGTTGGATTACTAAGCAAAGCATTTTGAGCTATTATGGGTTCCGTGGTGCTTTTTTCGCAACTAATTAATAGAAATGATGCAAAAATATATATAAATAAGTGTTTCATACTTTAAGCGTTTATTCTGTTATTACCCTTTTTACAAGAAAAAACAATTTACTGAAAATTAAAAATGTACCAAAAGATGTAAAAGAAATTATTACCCAATAATAAAACTCTATTAATGTGATTTTTGTAAATATCCTATGTGCAAAAAGGCAAGAGGATGCACTAATTAAAAAGCCAACATAAGCAGGTAATTGAAACATATAACTAAATAAATACAAGGGAGCTAATGGGGTAAATAAATAATTCAGATTTCGGGGATGAACACCTAAAATTAGGACACCATAATACAAGAATATGTAAATAAAATCAATGGTATAGAATATACCAATGATGGTTTTTATTTTTTTATTGGTAGCAAGTTTTGCAGTTAATCCAACTATAAGAACTATTTTTATGAAAATAAACAATAAAAATTGATATAATAATTCGTCAGAATAGTTTACTTCTTCCGAGCAAAGTCTGTAAAATATTTGAAAAAAGACAATAATTCTACCTTTAATGATAGAAATATTAATTTGTTCAATTATATTATTGACAATTATATAAAATGAGAAGAAAAAGAGAGTCAAAAGAATTGTCTCTCTTTTTTCTTTGATTATTTTTTTAATAAATGGCTTAATATCATTTGTCTAAATACGTTATTACTTTTGCCCTTGTTTTACCAGATAAATCTTTAAAGTCATTTTCTAAATCACTCAAAATTTGTTGATATTCTTTGTTATTTGAAAGAGTCTTGTAGTATTTAATAAAATTTAAAAACTCATTTTTAGTACCTTCATCTATAATAATTTCGTTTGAACTATCTTCTTGAAATTTTTGTGCTGTTTGATAAATTTTGTGAGCGAAGTTTATATGTTCTAATAGATTATCCGAACTAACTGCACTATTTAAAGTAGCTATCCTTGAAATTTTATAATAATAATCAATGTAAATATTCCCTTTTCTTGTCTTTGATAGGACATCATCCCTAAAACTATGAGCAAAATCTATATCTAACCCTTTGATTTTTGCTCTTGTACTTTTTACATTCAAATCAGAAGCTAAACAGGTACCATCACCTGTATCTTGATAACAATTTCCATTATTATCACAAGCACCTGAATTACTGTATGGAACACAAAATGATGTACACTGCTGAGTAATACTTGATGCGTAGGGAATAAAATCTGCATTATTTAAAATGGCTCTTTTGAAATCATCACTTTGGTATGATGAGATACTTTGAACACTTGAACTAAGACGGTTATACAAAGTCCATTTGACATTTTTAGCATCCTTTAAAATTGTTGAAGCAAGTAGGTTTACATCTCCTAACTCAAAATTTCCAACACTTGAGGTGTAATTTTTGATTAATGTAAAGTTATCGTTATTATTTCTTGTATATAGATGGTGTTCTCTCAAGCCATTTTTATCTTTTGAAACAAAGAAACTAATTGCAATAATGTTATCAATATTTGGGTTTTTGATATCGCCTTCACTAAAATAAAATATTAAAGTTTCTGGTTTTTTATTTTCTTGTAAAATATCCCCTGAAAACTTACCTAAAATAGTTTTAGTGATATTGTTCATATCCTCATCAGCTATTTCAGTTCTAAGTTGTTGAACATCATTGGGAGCATTTCCATCTTTAGGGATAGTATTGATAGATGCATAGATGTGTTTAAGGGCTAAATTGGTAAATTTCAAATACGAAAAACTATTTGAGGGAATTTCCTGCACTTCATTAGAAACTACTTCTTTGTCATCTTTACAAGCAATAAAAATGCCCATCGACAAAGCAAAAGTAAGCAAACCTACAAATAATCCAGCAGACCATTTCTTAATACGCAGTTGTTTTTTCATTTTCTATGTGTTTTTGTGAATTGAAATTTTACGTTCAAACGTATAAAATCAAATATTCTTTTTCTACTTATATATATTTACATTTTGTTATTCTCCACTATACATTTTGCATAAGTAATAGGATTATAATAATCGACAAATTTGCGAACAGCTAAATAGCTATCTATAAGTTTATTACCTTACTGTGGACGAGTGGATATTGACCGTGGGCTACCTGTGCTTGATTAAAATAAGACCAAATTGGTAAGATAATAACCTTTTTGGATAGTTACAAGGCCAGTAAACAACGTCTAAAGTATTAATTCAAACAAAATTTTTGTTCTCGGTTACTATTTTTTGAAAATTATAGGAGATGCTATTTATTTTAAAACTTGAGAGATAATAAATAATACGATAGCTGTAGCGGCGGTTCGCCGTAGAGATAAAAGCTTGATTATCAATAAATAAATTAATAAATATGCGTTTGTTGACTATTTTCGTCCTAGTACTTATGAAAAATGGTGATAAAATAAGAAATTTAAGAACAATGAAAGGATTTTCGCAAGAAAATATGGCAGAAATGATGGGTATTTCAAGATTAGCTTATGGAGATATTGAGCGAAATAAGACAAATCTATCAAAAGCTCATTTAAAAAAAATTGCAGAGGTTTTAGGTATCTCAATAGATGATATCGCAACTGCTGTAGATTCAGTTGCTAATTTTTTTGACCATTTTAATTCACCACAAGTAAATGAAGGCACAACGAATACAAGTCATCAGCATAATAATTTTGACGAAAAAGACTTAATTCATCAAAAAGAAATACTGCAATTGACTTTGGAAAAAACCTTATTAGAAAAAGAAAAAGTAGAAATTGAAATGAAATATTGGAAGGAAAAATTTGATTCGTTGAAAGATTAAATAAAAAATCTCCTAATACTTTTCAGCATTAGGAGTCTTTGAAAAATATTGTATTAAGCTGCAGCTTCGTCTTCAGTTGCTGGATCAGCTACTTCTTCTATCGCTTCTACTACCGCTGTTGGAGCAGCCGCAGGTGAGATGATTGCTCTTGCTTCGTCAACTGCACGTTTTGCATCTTCTTCGTCTTGTAATGCAGCGTTGTCTTTGTCAACTTTACGCTCCATGATACCTTCTTCGATTGCCTTACCGATAGCCAAAGTAATCAAGGCTACTGATTTGTAAGCATCATCGTTTCCTGGGATTGGATACTCAACTGCCTCAGGATTTGAATTGGTATCACAAATTGCAATTACTGGAATCCCCAATCGGTGAGCTTCTGAAACTGCAAGATGTTCACGTTTTACGTCAACAACAAACAAAGCAGCAGGAAGTCTTGACAAGTCAGCAACACCACCCAATAATCTTTCAAGTTTGATACGCTCACGATCAAGCATTAAACGCTCACGCTTTGCAATGTTTTTTGCAGTAGCTTCGTCTTTTAACATACGCTCAACATTTTGCAATTTCTTCAAAGATTTTTTGATTGTCGCAAAATTTGTAAGCATACCGCCCAACCATCGCTCAGTTACGTAAGGCATTTTCAAGCGACGTGCTTCTTCAGCAACGATTTCTTGGGCTTGTTTCTTAGTAGCAACGAACATGATTTTGCGTCCAGATCGAACGATTCCTTTAACAACTTCTTGAGCGTCGTCAAGACAAGCAAGTGTTTTGTTAAGGTCGATAATATGGATTCCGTTTTTCTCCATGAAGATATACGGTGCCATTTTAGGATCCCATTTACGGGTAAGGTGACCGAAGTGTACACCTGCATCCAATAATTCTTTGTACTCTAATTGTGCCATTTGAACTTATTAGTAAAATGTAAATAAAAAATTAAACTACGCAGCACAGCACACCGGACACGATTAAGTGCTGTCTGGACTATAAAATAGATTTACGAATGAAGACTTACGATTTACTAATAAAGAGTAATGAACTTCACATAAAAACCACGAGTTATGAATAAGAAAATTCGTAATTCGTACCTCGTAAATAATATTAACGTTTCGAGAATTGGAATTTCTTACGTGCTTTCTTACGACCTGGTTTTTTACGTTCAACCATACGTGCATCACGAGTTAAGAAACCTTCTTTTTTCAACGCTGGACGGTTTTCTACATTTGCTTCACACAAAGCACGAGAAACTGCCATACGAACAGCCTCAGCTTGTCCAGCAATTCCACCACCGTTTACGTTTACTTTTAAATCATACTGACCAGCTGTACTTGTAGTAGCAAATGGTTGGTTCAAGATAATTTGGAGAATTTCTGAAGGAAAATATTCCTTCAAACCTTTTCCATTGATAGAAACTTCACCATTTCCCGCTTTCATATAGATACGGGCTACGGCTGTTTTTCTTCTACCTACTGCGTTGATAACTTGCATTTGTATATAGAAATTTGAAAATATTCTGAATAAATAAATAAACTGGTTATTGTGAGAGTGGCTATTAGAAACTTATCATCAGTTAATTGTATTATTATGAAAGACAATTAAACGAATAACTAATTTACAATTAACAAATCAACAAATTTTATAACTCAATCGTTTTAGGCGTTTGGGCTGCATGTGGGTGTTCTGCTCCTACGTAAACATACAAGTTTGTATATAAACGACGACCTAAAATACCCTTTGGCAACATACCTTTTATGGCCATTTCTACTACACGACGACCATCTTTTGCCATTAATTCGCGTGGAGTAGCAAAACGTTGTCCTCCTGGGTGTCCTGTATGACGGATATAAACTTTATCTGTCATTTTCTTTCCCGTCAAACGTATTTTTTCTGCATTTATAACAATTACGTTATCGCCACAGTCAACGTGAGGAGTAAAGTTAGTTTTGTTTTTTCCACGAATGATATTAGCAATTTGGCTACACAAGCGGCCCAATACTTTATCGGTAGCATCAATAACTACCCATTCTTTGTTAACGGTTTCGCTATTAGCAGAAATCGTTTTGTAACTTAAATGCTTCACTGTTTTGTATATTTTAAATGTTCGATACGCCTAACTTCTCAAGCGGTTTGAAAAAAGCATTTGTCATCTATTTAAAGTTTTCGCTCCCAACTGCTACGACTATTTTTAGATGACTTTTTCCACAAAGTTATGGGGTGTTGAAACAACACTTGATTCGCTTCGGAAATAGCGTTTCTCCTTAACTTAAACTATCCCTCGAACAAACGGGCTACGTTACGAGGGTGGTAATTTGGGGATGCAAAACTATAAATATCTTTTAATAAAACCAATAACTTATCAATTATTTTATGTGTAATTAGTAGATATGAATATAAAAACGTAAATTTGTATGAGAATTAAGCCTCTTCACAACCACAAATATTAACTATTTGCATTGGTTCGAATAAAAATCATGAAACATACTTTAATTGTTTTTATATCAATTTTTTTGCTTCATTCGAGCTTTGCCCAGTGGAAATCGAACGAAACCGCACCCTCTTTAGTTAGTGCCGCACGTGACTTTCAGTATGCAGTTCTTTATTCGATTGATGATGAAGGAAATAGCTTTTATGTGTGGGCTGATTATCGAGATAACCTCATAGATTTATATGCCCAAAAGTTAGATGCGAAAGGCACTCCTAAGTGGACAAAAGATGGTTTACGTATAGGACGAATCTTGGATAAAAGCACTTTTATTTATACACCAAAATTGATTAAGCCAGACAATAAAGGCGGAGCTTACATTTTATGGCATAATTGTATTGATGTAAATAAAACTGACCGCAGAAATTTATTTGCTCAGTATGTTTTGAGTGAGGGAAAAGCTCAATGGACGGCCGATGGTGTGAAAGTAACTGAACAAGAACTAACTAGCGATGATGCCAATGATGGCGTTTTGGAATTGAATGACCTAAAAAATGATAAGCTGTTGATAACTTTCAATGTTTTCAATCGCTTGACTAATCATAACGTGGTTTTCACAAAAAAGCTAAATTATGCAGGAAAAGTAGTGGAAGACGAAGCTAAGTTATTGGAAGGGAAAGGCTTAGAAACAAAGGTATTATACGATGATAAAAACAGCCGATTTGTGGCTTTAATTAAAGACCCGAACACCGATTATTCATTTCAAACTTTTGATGCTTCCAATAAAGAGCTTATTTCGCCAATAGCAGCATTACCAAATGCTTTTTCGGGTAAAACCCGTATCGACTTATTTAAAGTTGATAATGATGGTAACGCAATAATAGGAAGGACACTTTCAAGTGATAATGACTCAAAAAAGATAGTTTTAGTGCATAAAATCACTAAAGATGGAAAGAACATCTGGGGAAACAGTGGGGTGAATTTAGGTTCAAACTCAACTTTTGATGTGCAGATAGTGCCAACGAGCGACGATGGCGGAATTGCAACTTGGATTGAAACTGGAGATAAGTCTAGCCCTTTTCAGATGGCAAAAATCAATGCAGCTGGAAATATGATTTGGAAAAAAGATGTCTTTACGCCTCGCTCTGATAAAGCATATTTTCTTCCAAATAAACTTATTTCGGATGGTAAAGATGGAGTTTATACTCTCTGGTTATTTCCAAAAAACATCGGCTATGACTTAACGATTCAACATTTTGACCCAAATGGAAATCCGAAATTTGGTGAGGATGGCGTTGTGATAAAAGATTACACCTTTTTCAGTGATTATCGTTTGATGCTTCATCCAAAAACAGGTGGTGTGATTGTGCTTTATGGCTGTAATAAAGAGTTGGAAGATGGTCGCGGTGGTTCGGTAGATTTATTTACAAATTATTATACTGAAACAGGTAAAATCGGATTTGATGTGCCGCCAAGTATTACGGTAGCTTCGCCAAGTTCAAATAGTTTCTGTGCAGGACAAAGTTTTTCGATTTCGTTCACAACTGCCGATGGAAGTTTTAATCTAGATAATAATTTTAGAATTTTACTTTCTGACAAAACAGGAAATTTCGACAAAGCAGTTGAGATTGGCAAAGATTCTCAACAAACTGTGAATGTAAAAACAACGCAAGTATTAGAAAAAGGTACTTATAAAATAAAGGTAGTTTCGACCTCTCCTGTTATTGAAAGCACGAATGCCGTAGAAATAATAATTGGTGATACAGGAATTCCAACAATCGCATCTGATAAGCTATCAATATGTGCTGGTGGAAATGAAAAAGTAACTCTAAATACGAGTAGCTGCAAAGGTGGTCTTTTGAAATGGTCGAATGGCTCGACTGCTACTACAATTGCCGTTTCGCCAATTGATAATACCACTTATAACGCAACTTGTACGATTGCGGGTTGTAAAGAAAGTGCTGTTTCAAATTCAATACTGATTCAAACAGTTAGATTGTCGGTTACCGCTAGCAATGCAGGTCCGTATTTTGAAGGTGAATTGTTGAGATTGAGCAGTGAATCAAGTACAGGAACTGCTCCGCTAAAATACGAATGGACTGGGCCAAATAGTTTTTTATCTGTGGTTCAAAATCCAAGTATTTTGAATATATCAATAAGTGCTTCGGGTACATATTATGTTAAAGTGACTGATGCTAATAATTGTCAAGGAAATGCTCAAACAGAAGTGAAAATTAGTCCAATTTTGGGCAATGAAACTCCCAAAGGTGCTGATATAAATATTTATCCAAACCCTGTTGGTGAACAATTAAACGTTACTTTTGATGCTGAGCCAAATAAGCAAATCAACATCACGATTTTAGATAATAGAGGTCGAGTGATTGAACAACGAAAACTAAAAGCAACAGGCGGAAATCAACAAGTGAAATTTGATATAAGAAATATGACGAGTGGGCAATATTTGCTCAAAATAAACACTTCGCAACAAGAATTAGTTAAGAAGATAGTAATTAGTCAGTAATAGACCGAAGGTCTAAATAAACCAATAAAAATGTCGTTAAAAACATATTTCTTACAAGTAAAAGAAGTCGTACAAGAAACGGCTGATAGCGTAACCATTTATTTTTGGCATCCATTAAGTGAGCAAATCAAATATAAAGCTGGTCAATTTATTACGATTATTGTGCCAGCGGGCGAAGGTGGTAAGAAAGTACGTCGTAGTTATTCGATGTCCACTTCGCCGCACAGCGATACTTCTATTGGCGTGACTGTTAAGCGAGTACAGGGAGGGTTAGTTTCTAACTATCTCAATGATAATGTAAAAATTGGTGATTTTTTGGAAGTTCTTGAGCCTTTAGGCAATTTTTTCTTAGCACCCGATGCCGATATAACTCGCCACATTGTGCTTTTTGCCGCAGGAAGCGGTATTACACCGATGATTTCAATTGCAAAATCGGTTTTGAAAATTGAGTCAAATTCTCGTGTAACGCTCATATATGGCAATCGTAAAGAAGATTCAATTATTTTCAAGCAAAAACTCGAAGAGCTCGAAGAGCAATACGGAAAACGCTTAGGAGTTCATCATTTATTGAGTAATCCTTCTGATTTGTGGGTTGGTCATAAGGGCAGAATTAGTCAAGAAATAGCTGTTCGCTTAATGAAAGAAGCCGATACCGATTTTGCCAAAGATAATTTTTATCTCTGTGGGCCAGTAGGTATGATGGAAGATATAATTGCAGGTTTAGCTATTTATAATGTATCGAAGGAGCGGATTCATAAAGAAAACTTCCACACGGTCATGGTTGAAGGCGAAACAGAAGAAACAGATGATTCGCTACAAACCCAAACCGTGAAAGTAAAATACAATGGCGATGAATATGAGTTTGAAGTGAAACCTCACCAAACGATTTTGGAGGCTGCTCTTGACTTAGATATCGATTTGCCATATTCGTGCCAAGCGGGCATGTGTACGGCTTGTATGGGCACTTGCACTGTAGGTAAAGTAAAAATGGATGAAGAAGATGGTTTAACCGAAAAAGAACTCAAGCGAGGTGTGATGCTGACTTGTGTTGCCCACCCAATTACCAAAGGAGTGGTTATTGAGATTGATTAAGAAATATAAATATTTTTATATTAAGCCATAGATTCTTTATTTTTGTAATAATCTGTGGCTTTTTTGTTCGTTATTCTTCCAACACTTAAACTTACCTACGTGCTTTTTAAAAATAGAAAAATACTTTTGCTGGCTGTTGTTTGTAGCTTTTTTGCTTTACTAACTTCGTTTATTTTGCCCCAAAAAACGCCACTCGATTATCTTGCTCGACAAGAACGCTGGGCTGATAGTTTACTCTCAACCATGACTTTGGAAGAGAAAATCGGGCAGTTATTTATGATTGCTACTTTCTCGAATCGTAACGAAACGTACTATCAACAGGTTGAAAATACTATTTTAACTTATCACCTTGGCGGACTGATTTTCTTTCAAGGCGGTCCATTTCGTCAGGCTCGTCTCACGAACCGTTATCAACAAAATTCACGTATTCCGATGATGATTGGCATTGATGCCGAATGGGGGCTAGGTATGCGTTTGGATAGTTGTATTGAGTTTCCAAAACAGATAACGCTCGGTGCAATTCAAGACAACAGTTATATTGAGAAATTTGGCGAAGAAGTCGGCCGACAATGCAAACGCTTAGGCATTCATATCAATTTTGCACCGTCGGTTGATGTCAATACCAACCCTAAAAATCCGATTATCAATTATCGTTCGTTTGGCGAATCTCAGTATAATGTTGCCGAAAAAGGTGCAATGTATGTCAAGGGAATGAAAAAGTACAATGTCATGGGCAGTGCCAAGCATTTTCCCGGGCATGGCGACACCGATCAAGATTCTCACCGAACTCTGCCATGGGTGAGCCACTCAATTGATAGATTAAATGAGGTTGAACTTTATCCTTTTCGCCGGCTCATCGCCGACAGCGTAGCAAGCGTCATGGCCGCTCATTTATTTGTGCCGGCTCTTGAGCCTCGCATTAATACTCCGACCTCGATTTCTCGCAAAATTATAACAGAAATTATCAAAGAAAAATTGGGTTTTGAAGGTCTTACCGTGACCGATGCCCTTAACATGCGAGGAATCACAGCAGGTTTACAAGCGGGCGAACCTGAATTTTTGGCTTTTTTGGCTGGAAATGATATTTTGTTGCAATCGGGTAATCTTCCTGCAGCATTTAACCGACTAAAAATAGCAGTTGAAAGTGGACAAATTCCGATAACCGAATTGGATGCTCGTGTAAAGAAAATCTTGAAAGCTAAGTTTTGGGCAGGTTTAAGTAATTATAAACCAATCGAAATGGCAGGCTTAGGTAGTGATTTGAACAGTAAAAAAGCCAATGATTTAAAAACAGAATTATTTGAGCAGGCGGTTACAATCATCAAAAATCAGGATAATTTGTTGCCTTTCGTCAATCTTGACACCACAAGTTTTGCATCGGTGGCCATCAATGCCGAATCAGGTAATGAATTTCAGAAAATGCTCAGCCAATATGCCAATTTTAGGCAGTTTGCTGTACCTTTTAAACCTGCAGCTAATAAAGATATCGCTTGGGTGCTGGAAGAGGCTGCTAAATATAAAGTGGTGGTAGTGAGTGTGCATGACATGAACAGCCGAGGTGACAGAAACTACGGGGTTTCACCAGCTACGATTTCGTTCATTAATCAACTTCACCAAAAAACTAAGGTTGTATTGGTTGGTTTCGGGAATCCATACGGCATGAAATTATATGAAGGCATACCGACTTTAGTTTGCGGCTATGAAGATGAAATTGCTTCTTATCGGGTTGTTCCACAGATTTTATTTGGGGCATTACCAGCCAAAGGAAAATTGCCTGTAACGGTCACTTATGAGCAGAAAGTAGCAAATGGCGTGCAAACCGAACGCATAGGAAGGGTGTCATTTGGTACGCCTGAAAGTGTAGGTCTGAATACAAAAAAACTCATCGAAATCGATAAAATTGTGGAGCAAGGCATTAGCAATCGGGCTTTTCCTGGTTGTCAAGTTTTAGTAGCTCGCAGTGGAAAAATAGTGTATAACCGAAGTTTTGGTTCACTTCGCTACGATGTAAATGAGCCAGTGAACGACCGAACCCTTTACGATATTGCATCGATGACCAAAGTGTCGGCAACCCTGCAAGCGGTTATGCTTTTAAACGAACGAGGAGCAATTGATTTGAATGAAAAAGCGTCAACGTATCTGCCCGAAATGCTTGGAACTAACAAAGAAAACATGTTGGTTTCGGATATTCTGATGCACCAAGCGGGTTTGGTGGCATTTATTCCTTTTTGGGAGAAAACTAAGTCAGGAACTACATTTAAAAGTGATTACTATCGTTTCGTAAAAGATAGTGTAAATCTGCAAGTAGCTGATAATCTGTATATTACGCCTGCTATCAGAGATTCGGTGTGGCGTTGGGTACAGCAGTCAAAACTTATCAATGTCTATGATAAATTGGGCGGTTATCGGTTTACTTACAGCGATTTAGGGCTAATAATGTTACAAAAAATAGTGGAGAGAATCACGAATCAGCCACTCGATGAATTTGTCGAACAGAATGTTTATGAACCGCTCGGAATGACATCGACACTTTATAATCCAAGCACAAAATTTGCCAAAACAAACATCGCTCCAACCGAAAGCGATGCACTTTTTCGAGCCTCTCAAATTCAAGGAACTGTACACGACCCCAATGCCGCTTTGCTTGGTGGAGTGGCTGGTCATGCAGGACTTTTTAGTAATGTGAGCGATTTAGTGAAATTATATCAGATGAATTTGCAGAAAGGCTATTATGGCGGTCGTCAGATTTTATTTCCGACAACTGTTCCGCATTTTGCTAAAAATTATACGCAACGCAGCTACCGAGGCCTTGGTTGGGACAAACCCGAAGCAGGAGACGATAAGCCTGTAATTGCGATTGATGCTTCGCCGAAAACATTTGGTCATACTGGCTTTACAGGCACAGCGGTATGGATTGACCCAGAGCGAGATTTAATTTTTATTTTCCTCTCAAATCGAGTTTATCAAAGTTCGGCCAATAATAAAATCAATACTTTGAAGATTCGTAAACGCATCCATGAAGTTATTAATGCTTCCTTCGACTACGCTCAGGCACCGTAATTGACTACGCTTTGGCACTGCCTTCGACTACGCTCAGGCACCATAATCGACTACGTTTTGGCATTAAATCGCTTCTATTTCATTGATTTAGCGGAGTCGAAACCAGCAGAATTAAGACCAACATGATTTTTCTCAAAATCCATGAACAAGAAATCAAACGGGTCTATATATTGATTGTTTTTTTTCAATGTATAATGCAAGTGAGGTCCAGTAACCGTACCAGTTGCACCTACTTCTCCAATTACTTGCATTCGCTTTACGTGTTGGCCTTTTTTTACTGAAACCGTATTCAAATGGCCATAAATGGACTCAAAACCGTAGCAATGATTGATTTTTAGATAGTTTCCTAAATCAACTTTAAAACCCACATCAATCACATCGCCGTCGCCAGTAGCAATGGCTTCTTCCCCCGTTGCACCTTTCAAATCAATGCCACGATGAAACAACGAAACCTTATGTACAGGGTGATTACGAAAGCCATAAAATGAATTAATGTTGACTTCTTTTTTCATCGGATAACCCGCAGGAATAGCTTTCATGAAATTTTCCTTGAAAGGGTCACTGTAAATATGGCGAAGCATATCATTTACCTCGACCAAAGGTGTAAGTTGAGTTTCCCAATAGTCCTCCTCGGGAAGGTTGTTGCTTATAGATTGTGGAAAAACCGAAAAATTTATTGTCAGTAAAAAAATTATAAACGCTACTTTCTTCATTATACGACTTTTATCCTTTGTGTATTATTGTAAAAATACATCATATTTAAGCCAAAAATGCTTTTTGCAGGAAATGTGCAACTACTTCGGCAGATAATCATAAATATGTCATAAGAAAAAACTTTGATAAAATTTTAAACCATTCTAGATAACAAAAATCTTTATAACGTGTTCTGTTTGAATGAATATCGTCTGGTTTAAAAAAGACTTACGCATTAGCGACCACGCACCGCTGAAAGCTGCCATCGAAAATGGGGAATCATTTTTGATGCTTTATGTGTGGGAGCCTACAATTATGTCCGACCCACATTATAGTCCTCGACATTGGAATTTTGTGCAACAATCGCTCGATAATCTTAATGGCCAACTTTCGGCTGGCAATGGCTTGTTATCAATCACGATTTTAGAGGGCGAAGCTGAAGCCATCTTCGCTGCCATTCATCAAAAATATCAACTCAAACAAGTATTTTCCTACGAAGAAACAGGACTGAAAATTACTTACGACCGAGATAAAGTTTTATCGAAGTATTTCAAAGAAAACAATATTGAGTGGCGAGAGTTTCAAACAAACGGGGTTGTCAGAAAATTAAAAAATCGTGAAAATTGGTCGGAGCTTTGGAAAACCCAGATGTATCAAAAACTAGACAATCCTGATTGGACAAAACTAAGAAACCCGTGCTTAATTTTTGATAATGGGAACGAAATTTACAAACAATTTCCTTCCCAAAATCATCAGCCAATTATCGATAAAGAAAATAAGCCAATTTTTCAGCCGGGTGGTGAAACTTATGCTCATCGTTATTTGCTAAGTTTTTTAAATGATAGAGCCAAAAATTATTCAAAAACTATCTCAAAACCACTCGAAGCACGCAAAAGTTGTAGCCGACTTTCGCCTTATATTACATGGGGAAATTTATCGATTCGCCAAGTGTATCAATATACCCAAAATGCGAAAAGACGCGTTTCCTACCGTCGCGATTTAGAAAATTTTGCTTCTCGATTACATTGGCATTGTCATTTCATTCAGAAGTTTGAGATGGAAGACCGCATAGAATTTGAAAACATCAATCGAGGCTATGATGAACTACAAAAGACTGAAAATCAGTATTTTATTACGCAATGGCAAGCAGGAAAAACAGGCTATCCACTCGTCGATGCCTGCATGCGATGTGTCTGCGAAACGGGCTACTTAAATTTTCGGATGCGGGCAATGGTAGTATCTTTTCTGACGCACCAACTTTTTCAACATTGGAAAGATGGTGCATTGTTTCTCGCCCAACAATTTCTTGATTTTGAGCCAGGAATTCATTATCCGCAGTTTCAGATGCAGGCGGGGGTTACGGGCATGAATACCGTTAGGATGTATAATCCTGTGAAACAATCGCAAGACCACGACCCACACGGAGTATTTATTAAAACTTGGGTAAAAGAACTCGAAAACTGCCCCGAAAACTTTATCCATGAGCCGTGGAAAATGACCCAGATGGAGCAAGATTTATATAATTTTCGTTTGGGAGAAAATTATCCTTTTCCAATAATTGATTTGGAACAAACTACCAAATTTGCCAAAGACAATCTGTGGGGAATCAGAAAAAATATCGAAGTAAAAGCTGAAAGTAAACGAATTTTAAGCAAACACGTTGTGCATCGAAAGAAAAAGAAATAAATTTGGGAAATACTAAGCAATTATATAATAAGTGAAGAACCATAAACCTTATCTCTACCTTCTATTTTCCATGTATATTGCAGGGATAATTGGTCTAAATATCAGTGCCACTGCCGAACTTTTTAAATTTCTCACACCATTCAATCTTGTGGCATCATTAACTATTTTGCTGTATTTTCATAATGGTTGGAATCGTTATTTTATTGTATTTGCCATAATTACTTTTCTTACAGGCTATTTTATTGAGGTTATTGGGGTTAATACAGGTTTAATTTTCGGGCATTACCAATATGACCGAACCCTCGGATTTGAGATTTTCGAAGTACCGCCAGTCATTGCTGTTAATTGGCTTTTGTTGGTTTATTGTGTCGGAAGTTCATTTTGCCGAGTCAATCAACCATTATATATTAAAGTAGTTTACGGTGCTTTATTAATGACAATGTTCGATTTTTTAGTCGAACCAATTGCCATTCGTTTAGAAATGTGGTCATGGTTTGGCTTGCTTCCGCCTGTCCAAAACTACATTGGTTGGTTTATCGTTTCGACATTTCTATTGACACTTTTTCATTGGTTACCTTTCCGAAAAGATAATAAAATTGCTTTTTGGTTATTGATTCTACAAATCTGTTTCTTTGGCGTCCAAAGTTTGTTGTTTTAACTTTCAAGTCATTGCAACTTTTTCCTATTAAATTGAATCATTACTCTTAAAAGATCTTATTTACCGATTATACAAACATACTCTGATTGATGAAACCGTTTTTAAAAAACTTTGCTGGTCTTTTAGTAGTCTTGGTATCTATTGTAAGTTGCGAGAAACAAACTGAAGAACCAACGCTAGTTTCAACAAGCGATATTTTGATTTTCGCTAAATATATTGCCGTAGGTGGCTCATTAACAGCAGGTTACACTAATGGAGGGCTTTACAGAGAAGGACAATTGGCATCTTATCCAAATCTCGTTGCTCAACAAATAGGCGTAAAATTCGAACAAGCTCTTTTTGCAGTTGGACAAGAAAACGGAACAGGTTATCTGGCGACTACTCAAATTATTACTTCGCCTCAATTTGATAAAATTTCTGATAAACTCGCAATTCTTACAACTTCACCGCTAACTCTGGCTAAATATTCAGGGGGTGTTATAAATAATTATGGAGTAGCTGGTTTACGAGTTTCAGATGTCAATAATGCAGGATTTGGCAATGCAAAAACACAGGGCTTCAATCCATTTTATGAGCGAATTCTCCCTGTGGGAAAAGAAGAGATTTCTTACACCGATTTTGTCAAAGAAAGCAAAGCCACTTTTTTTGTGGCGAGCATTGGGGAACAAGATTTATTATCTTACGCAACATCGGGCGGCAAATCTTCTACGACTGAGACATCTTCATTTGCCATCAATATTCAAAAATTCTTGGATGCTTTGTTAGTAAATAATGCTAAAGGCATTCTAACAAATATCCCGAGCGTATTTGATTTGCCGTATTTCAATTTTTATACTTTCCAAGAACTTTCCAAAAATGTTGGTACAACTGACATTTTTATCACCACGGGAAATGGAATAGTAAGAGCAGCAACAGCTAATGATAAAATCTTGATGGAAGCCATTCCTAAGATAGGTAAAACAAATGCTGCGAATCAAAAAAAAGGATTCAGCATAGCCTATCCGCTTATCAACGAAGAAGTCTTGGATAAAGATGAAATAAGTATTATTGGCTCACGTCTAAGCGATTTTAATGGTATTTTGAAGTTAGAAGCTGACAAAAGAGGCATTATCTTAGCTGATTTGAATAGTCTTTATGCTCAAGTAATGAGCAAAACTTACACAGCAAATAGTATAAAATTCGATAATTCAGTGTTTACTGGTGGATTTTTTAGTCTTGATGGGCTTGATCCATCGCCTCGTGGTTCAGCCGTCATTGCCAACGAAATTATTAAGGTTATCAACGAAAATTATAAAAATTCTCTAAAAACCCCAATTCCTTCACTTGATGTTAGTAAATTTGAGGCCTTGAAAGTCAAATAATATAGTTTTAGATATGAAAATGCCTAAAACTGCGAATCGAATCAATAATGAAAATATCAATCGTTACGGCCGCCTACAATTCTGCGGCAACTATCAGACAGACTATTGAAAGTGTCTTGTCTCAAGATTACCCAGCTATTGAATACATTGTAGCCGATGGTGGCTCAAAAGATGGTACGGTTGATATTCTTAAATCTTATGGTGATAAAATCAAGTGGGTTTCTGAAAGAGATAGTGGTATTTACGAAGCCATGAGTAAAGGTGTAAAAATGGCCACTGGAGATGCAATTGGAATCGTTGGCTCGGATGATTTTTACCCTAACAATGAGGCAATTAGTAATATTGTTAAAGGTTTTGAGGAATCTAATGCAGACTCAGTGTACGGAGATTTATATTATGTAGATTCAATAAATACGAATAAAATAATCAGAAAATGGAAATCTGGTAATTATTCAAAGAAACGGTTTTTGAATGGTTGGATGCCTCCGCATACTGCCTTTTTCATAAAGAAATCTGCTTATGACACTTATGGTTTGTATCACTCTTCTTATAGGTTTGCCGGCGATTATGAGCTAATGCTAAGAATGTTGTATCGGTATGATGTCTCATCTTATTATGTTCCCAAAGTTATAATGAAAATGAGAGCGGGTGGTAATAGTAATAGTTCCATAAAAGGTCGCATTAAAGCCAACAAAGAAGACCGGAAGGCATGGATTGATAACGGAATTCAACCTCGTTGGTACACGCTTTACGCCAAGCCCCTCTCAAAGATTTTACAATGGATTTTGAAGTAATTCTTTTGATTTGATTCATCGGTGATTTAGTGCCGGTTTGAAGGGTCGTAAAGATTCTTCATTCTTCATTCTTCATTAATATTATGTCTTCCCACCATATCGTACGTGAAAAACAAGAGCCTGCACTTGTCATTGCCAATGGCGAAAGTTGCAGCTCTGAACTCCTCGGACAGCTCCTCGAATGGAGTCCGTTTGTGGTGGTACTTGATAATGCCATACACCGTGTGATGTCGCTCGGAATCAAGGTTGATGTATTGTTGGGTGATTTTGACAGAGAAATTGACTTAGAAGAAATTGAGCAGAGTCAGTATCCGATTGAGATTATCCATACCCCCGACCAAGACAAAACCGACCTCGAAAAAGCCTTCGATTTTTTGATAAAAAGGGGTTTTCCCGCCGCTAATGTGGTCTGGGCAACTGGCCGCCGTGCCGACCATTCTATCACAAATATGACTAATATTATTCGTTACAAAAATAAACTTTCTATCGTAATGATTGATGATTATTCGGTCATTTACCCTCTTTTACCCCTTCCCGCAACATTCGAGAAGTGGTACGTAAAAGGTTCTCAAATTTCACTTATTCCAATAGGCGAAGTTACAAATATACGAACAGGAAATCTTCTCTATGAACTCAATAATGAACAACTTACACTTGGGTATCGCTCTGGAAATAGCAATGAAGCTGCCGAGGATGGTATCGTAAGTATTTCTTACCAATTTGGTGACCTATTGCTCATGGAATGCCATGACTAATTTATAGTTTTTTCAATGTGGATAACTTTTTCAGAATTTATTTTCTTTTTTGAAAATTAAACATTTTTTTTGATAAAAGTATATAAAATGTCACGCAACTTCAATAAAAGTTCCACTATTACAAAGAATAAAGTAATTATTTTATGTGGATAACTTTTTTATTAAACTTTTCCGTTCCACTTTTTAAGTAACTAATTGATTATTAGCTCTTAATAATTTCTTAACAATACTCATTTTAATTATCGGTAAATAGGTATAGATTTTTGATTTTTATATGCCTTTACAATTTACTAAATTTGTATTAGACCAAAGCTCAAAACAGTTGATATGACCTCTAACACACCGCCTCAGAAATTTAGTGCTGGCGAACATTAAAATTGAGTGGTAATCAAAAAGTATATAAAGTTTTTATTAAAAATTTGAATCCATAGTGATGGACTAAATTTATCAGTCCTCAAAAAATATTGTTGTGAATTCCCTAAAACCCTTTTTAAAGGTTATCTATGTTTGTAATTAAGAGAGACGGACGCCGCGAGTCGGTAAAGTTCGACAAAATCACTGCTCGTATAGAGCGACTTTGCTATGGCTTAGATCCTGCATTTGTCCAACCCGTTGAAGTTGCCATGAAAGTTGTGGCTGGTATCTATGATGGCGTTTCAACGTCAGAATTAGATAGCCTTGCTGCTGAAACCGCTGCTTCGATGACAACCAAGCACCCCGATTATGCTACCTTGGCAGCCCGGATTGCTATTTCAAACTTACACAAAAATACCCTTAAGTCATTTTCGGGTACAATGAAGATGTTACACCAGTACATCGACCCAAAGACTGACCAAAATGCTTCTCTCATCGCAAAAGATACGTGGAAGGTGATTCATAATCACGCAGCCTTGCTTGATTCTGCCATCATCTATGACCGTGATTTTGGCTATGATTATTTCGGTTATAAAACTCTCGAGAAATCATATTTGCTAAAACTCAATGGCAAAATCGTGGAGCGTCCACAACACATGTTGATGCGTGTAGCCGTAGGTATTCATGGAGATGACATCGACCGTGTGATTGAAACTTATGAATTATTGTCGGAGCGTTGGTTTACGCACGCTACACCAACATTATTCAACGCAGGAACACCCAAACCTCAACTTTCATCATGCTTCTTACTTACGATGAAAGCAGATAGTATCACGGGAATTTATGAAACGTTGTCTCAAACCGCTCAAATTTCACAATCCGCTGGTGGTATTGGTTTAGCTATACATGATATTCGTGCAACGGGTTCATACATCAAAGGCACAAACGGAACTTCAAATGGTATCGTGCCGATGCTTCGTGTTTTCAATGACACAGCTCGTTACGTTGACCAAGGTGGTGGCAAACGTAAAGGTTCATTTGCAATTTACATCGAACCACACCACGCCGATATTTTTGAATTCTTGGATATGAAGAAAAATCATGGCAAAGAAGAACTCCGTGCAAGAGATTTATTCTACGCACTCTGGATTTCGGATTTATTCATGAAGCGTGTAGAAGCCAATGATACTTGGTCGTTGTTTTGCCCTCATGAAGCACCAGGTTTGTCTGATTGCTACGGTGACGAGTTTGAGAAATTGTACGAAAAATACGAAAGAGAAGGGAAAGCTCGCAAAACCATAAAAGCACAAGACCTTTGGTTTGCTATTATGGAGTCTCAAATCGAGACAGGTACGCCATATATGTTGTACAAAGATGCGGCCAATAAAAAATCTAATCAGAAGAACTTAGGCACGATTAAATCATCGAACCTTTGTACTGAAATCATCGAATATACTTCACCTGATGAGGTAGCGGTTTGTAATCTGGCATCAATTGCTTTGCCAAAATATATTACAAGAGATGAAAAAACAGGTCTCTCTAAATTCGATCACCAGAAATTATATGAGGTGACTAAGGTAATCACCAAAAACCTCAATAGAGTAATTGATGTAAACTATTATCCTGTACCCGAAGCTGAGCGTAGTAACTTGCGTCATCGTCCGATTGGTTTAGGTATCCAAGGCTTAGCTGATGCGTTTATTATTTTGAGAATGCCTTTTGAATCTGACGAGGCTCGCCAGTTGAATAAAGATATTTTTGAAACAATTTATTACGCTGCAATGGAGGCTTCAATGCAGTTAGCTATTGTTGAAGGTCCATATCCAACATGGGAAGGTTCACCAATCTCACAAGGTATTTTCCAATTCGATATGTGGAATATAACACCAGAGTCTGGTCGTTGGAATTGGTCAGAATTGCGTGAAAAAGTAATAAAAAATGGTGTAAGAAACTCACTTTTGGTTGCTCCAATGCCAACGGCTTCTACGAGCCAAATTTTGGGTAACAATGAGTGTTTCGAGCCTTATACCTCAAATATTTATACACGTCGTGTGCTTTCAGGTGAGTTTGTGGTTGTGAATAAGCATTTATTGAAAGATTTAGTGAAAATCGGTTTGTGGAATGATACCATGAAAAACAAATTGATTGCCGCTAACGGTTCAGTACAGGCGATTCCAGAAATTCCACAAAACTTGAAAGATTTGTATCGTACTGTATGGGAAATTAAACAAAAAACCATCGTTGATATGGCTGCTGAACGTGGAGCATACATTTGCCAAAGTCAATCGTTGAATATCTTCCTGGAAAATGCTAATTTCGGAAAATTAACCTCGATGCACTTCTATGCATGGAAAGCAGGTTTGAAAACAGGAATGTATTACCTACGTACAAAAGCGGCCTCTGATGCAGTAAAGTTTACAGTTGACCGCCAAGCGATTGCTGAGGTAATGCCAGCTACATCGGTTATTGAAGAAAAACCTTTAGATTATGCTAAATACGCCGAAGAGCAAACGGCAAAAACAACCGCAGCCGCCTCTTTTGCCAGCGAAGAAGAATACCAATATGCAGGAATTCAATGCTCACTCGACGACCCAGAGGGTTGCGAAATGTGTGGCTCATAAGGGATTCCGACTTGCTTTTGCTCTTTCTTAATATAAAATTCATGACAAAACCACCCCAAAAGGGTGGTTTTGTTGGTTTATGGGTAGTATGTTTTTGAGTAGCACTACCGTTAAGTAATAGGATAATAATAATCGACAAATTAGCGAACAGGTAAATGGCGGACTATGAGCTTTTTACCTTACTGCTACCTGAGACTATTGACCATAAACTACTTTAGGTCTAAAATAAAACCAAAATGGTAAGAAAAATGACCTTTTTGGCAAGTTATAAGGCCAATAAACAACGTTGTAGTTAATATTGGGTAAAATCAGACATCGCTTATTAATTCTTTTTAAAATTTAGGAGATACTTGTTTTTTTAAATTCTGAGACGCAAGAAATGAGACTGTTCGCGTTGCGATAAAAGCCTGATTATTAACAAATGAATAAATATGTTTTTGTCTATTATTTTTTGGCACAGTACTTAAAACCCACGCTTTTGAATGACTATGAAATTAACCACATCAAAAATTAACCTTGCTGGACTACCGAAAGAACATGAGTTCTATGTTCGGTTGATTGATTTTCTATCTCCCTTATATCCAAGTGTTGAAGATTCAACACTTCAATCTCTTTCGACTGCCTCTTATAATTATTTTAGATTTCTATTAAGTTTTGATGAGTTTGTAGATTCTCGGAATGACACTTCTGATGTTCAAATGCAAAAATTTATCAATCTGAAAGATGGATTTACGCATTATGAACAATCTATTTGTGGTTTAGCTTATTTATTCTCTTCCGAAAGTAATTTTTGGCAATCTTTCCAAATTTGCAAGGATACTTATTTCAAAACAATCATTTCGGAAAAACAACTTTCTGCTACAAAAGCCCCTATTGATGAATTGCTGTTTCAAAAGATAGCGGAAGGTAAATCCGCTATTTGCTTAAATGCTGTTTATGCCATACAAGTTTTAGCGGATGACAGAAATTATGAGGATATTCTCATCGAATTAGTCAATGAAATTCATATAGCCTTTCAACTTTTAGATGATATTGACGATTTCAAAAAAGATATTCTTGAAAAACAATGGACGTATCCTCAGCATCTTTTAGAGCAGTTTTTTGTTCAAAATAACATTCAAGAAGTTGATAACTCGCTAAAAAACAAGTATTTGTATATTTCTGGCATTGCGGAAACTCATTTGAGAAAGGCTATCAAACATTTTGAAAATGCGAAATCTATTGCTACAACTTTACAACTATCCGAATTATCAGAATTAATACTAAAACAAATCGGCAATATTGAATTTCATAGGCAAGAAATTAGATTTTTACACGAAAAAGCAAGATTAAAAGCATCGAAAAGCCAAGTTTTTGTAGAAAATAATGATTTAGGAAAAAGTATCGAAAATGGTATCAAATATTTAGAATCAAACCTTGAAAATGATTTTACTTGGTCAGATTTTATGACAAGTGCAGGAACTGGCAAAGCATGGATTACAGGTTTTGTGGGTATGAATTTAGCTGAAATTAATAATGAATTGCCTTTTTTGAAGAAAATTGCTAATAAAATTAGGCAAAATCCTGCTGATTTCCTTTCGTATAACCAAAGCATTTTTCAAGATGGTGATTCAACTAATTTTTTGGTTGGGTTTCTTCAAGCAATGAAAATACCAAATAATGAAATCAATGAAAGTTGGCTAAAATTTGTAAATGCAGATGGTGGGTGGGTAACGTATCGTGATGCCGAAGGCTTGCGAAAACGATTAGAATTGCCCGAAGAAATTTCGGTTGATGCTTGGTTAAGTCCTAAGTTATGCGTTTCGGCAGTTGCTTGTTATGTACTATCTAATAATAAAAATCAAGCTTTGTATGATAAAACTGCTGAGTTTTTGATAGAAAGCAAAGATAATCATCATTTGAAATCGTACTGGTGGACGAGCGATATTTATGCAACAAGTTATCTCATTTTAGCTTTAAATGGCAACGCAAAATACAAAAATGCTTGTCAAAAATCCGTTGAATGCTTAGCTACTCAACAAACACAAAATGGTTTTTGGGAAAACCCATTTGATAAACTACCCAACGCTTTTTATACCTCTTTGGCACTTAAAGCCTTGATTTCGTATGATAAACTGCATTATTCTAATGAAATAAAGCAAGGTATTGATTGGCTTTTAAGCACCCAAACACAAGATGGAAGTTGGCAAACCAACAGGATTTTGCAGATACCCGCCACCGACATTGAAGACCCAGCAAATGTGATAAAATGGCGAAGTAGTTCGTTCGGGGTCAATTGTGTGACTGACGACCATAATAGGGTATTTACTACAAGTGCTGTGGTTAATTGTTTGGCAACTTTTAAAAAATCAACACAATGCTAATAAAAGAAGGTTATACTGTTCATTCTTGGGATAATGGTAAATGGGTTATCAATAGCCCCGAAGGTAGAAATTTTTTGATAAATGAAGCAACACATCTGCTATTTCAAATTTTAGAAAAGTATGAAAAGTTCGAGGAGGCTCACTTAGCGTTTGATAAAGCCTTTCTGGCAAATACTACATTTGAAGAATTTCGAGAATATATCTCAAAGGTGATTGGTGGCTACGGTATTTTATCTGATGATTTTGAGGTAAAAAGACCTTCCATGAAAAACAACTATTTGAAGCTAAAAGTACAGTTAATCAATGCACAAATAGCTGGATTTTTGGCTAAACCACTTACAGTTTTCTATAACCCAAAGGTATTTTGGTATATTTTGGCTTCGTTGATTGTCTTTATTGTTTCAATGTTTTTGAATAATACTCAAAAAATTGAGCTTACAGTCTCGCAAATGTCAATAGTTGTAGGGTTATTTTATTTATCTATGCCCATTCATGAGTTGGGGCATATTGCCGCCTGTAAATCATATAACCTGAAACATGGGGGCATTGGCTTTGGGTTTTATTTTGTGTTACCAGTCATGTATGCCGATATTACCAATATTTGGGCGGCAAATAAACAAAAACGCATCATAGCCAACATGGGAGGTATTTTTAGTGAAATACTCTATGCAAGCATACTCTTGATTGTATTTTTGATTACCCAAAATCCGATATTTTATGTAGCAAGTATCTCATTGGCTACGATGGTAGTTTGGGAATTTAACCCTTTTGTGAGATTTGATGGCTATTGGATTTTATCTGACCTCACAAATACGCCAAACCTAATAAAAAAATCAAAAGATATGCTGAAAACTGTTTACGAGCGACTGAGAGAAAGAACAAAGTTGTTTTTGACAAAAAACGAAGTTTGGCTATTTCTGTACGGATTGATAAATACAGGTTTTTTTATTGCCTTTATGGTTTTTACGATTTATAGTTTCAGAGCATACATCGTTTTATTCCCACAATTGATATATGGAGTACTGAGTAAATGGTTGAGTGGGAATTTTGATTTGAGTAATTTCAACCGTCAGTTTTTGTTTATTCTGACTTTCTATATACTATTTATTCGGTTTTGTATTCAAAACCTTTCAAAAATATCTCGAACTTGGCTTAAAAGGGTGAGCTAATAAGAGAAATAAAAATCACCCTCAATTTTAATAAATAACAAATTTTATGCAAAATTTACAAACAAACGAAGCCTTGCTTCAACATTTTCAAGTCGAAGAACTTGAAGAAAGATTAGAGAATTGCTGGCAAGGGATGGAATGGCAAGACCATGGATATTACGACAATAATATGAACTACCATGAGCAACAGGTTCAAGTACCGTGTGGAACTGTAAACAACAATGATCCTTACAGGCATACAGACCAAGCAGGTCCTGGTAACTAATTGTCTAATAACTTTTACCCAAGAAGAGATTCTTGGGTATTTCACTTATTAATTATATTTACAAATGAAACAAAAAATCAAATATATCTTAATGGGGTTATTGATTTCATTCAATGCCCTTAGTCAACAAAGAATCGCTGGGATTATTTTAGATAGCTTGACGAATGAACCTGTTCCTGGAGTTAGTATTGTGGAGCAAAACGCAAAAGCTTATTCCATCAGCAACGAAGATGGTGAGTTTGAGATTTTGGTGAGTAATTCTTCTTCAACAATTGTATTGAGTCATGTTAGTTATAATAAAAAACAAATAAAACTTGATAATAATGATTTTAAAAAAATAAAATTATCATTAGCAGTAATTCAGTTACCTGAATTAAGAACAAGTAATCCAGCCATCACCTTGTTGAATGCAGTAGTAAATAAAGCTCTTTTGGACACAAATCAAAGAACACTTTACAAAGCATTTTATCAACGAGTCTCAGAACATAATGGGAAATACACAAAACTACAAGAAATGTTCATGAACGTATCTTGGAGTCAGTTTGGGGTTGAAAAATGGCAACCATTGAATGCCCGTTTTGCACAGATAGATGCACAAGGATACAAAAATCCTAATATCTCAATTCTAAGTTTTTTGAGTTCTGGAGCTATTCATAAGCAAAACAACTTTCCTTTGAACAATATCAGTATTTCTGAAATTTATGATTATAAAATCAAAGAATATATAAATTTTGGGACTACTGATGAAATTGCTGTTATTTCCTGTACACCCAAAGCTAAAAAGCTTGAAACATACTATTTCATAGGTGAAATTTTTGTTTCGACTAAAAAT
>Ga0114967_10000602_pt1 | contig 30981 bp, 48 predicted proteins | sample M_130628_MF_Meta_FD_92639 | JGI IMG/M metagenome (GOLD analysis project Ga0114967, IMG submission 92639) | Freshwater microbial communities from Lake Montjoie, Canada to study carbon cycling - M_130628_MF_MetaG | ecosystem: Environmental > Aquatic > Freshwater > Lake | place: Lake Montjoie...
TCTGTGTTTACAAGCACTCCTCTTTGGGGTGGGGCTCCTACTTCATCGGTTTTTTATGTTGCCGGGACTATGTTGGCGAGTAATGATTTTGTCGCCTATTGCTTCGCTCCTGTAGTCGGGTACTCTAGCTTTGGATCGTACACCGGCAATGGATCGAGCGACGGCAATTTTGTGTATACAGGGTTTAGACCGAGGTGGATTATGATCAAGAATACAAGTGTAGGTGCAACTTATTGGTGGATGTACGATACTGCTAGGGATACATACAACGCATCAGGTTTGTATTTATTTGCTAACGTTGCGGATGCAGAGGTGGATTATAGATCAATTTATCCAATTGATATTCTTTCAAATGGATTTAAAGTAAGGAATACTTTAGTTGCGGCGAGCAGCAACGTATTTATATACATGGCCTTCGCAGAAGCGCCAATTAATTACTCAAGAGCACGGTAGCCCACAAGTGGACACGTCTTCTAACCCGTGGAAATCGACGGGTTTACAACCATTTTCGTGACGTCACGAATATGGTAGGGTGGCGAGTGTTCACCAAGTTGGACAGTACCTGGCGCAGTGTTCAACTTACTGAACATAATGTTTTTGCTACCAGGTATTATCAGTAGTCCCGCACACTAATCAAATGGCTGACCTTTCCCCCGCCGCGCAGGCAGTTTTCTGGGCGTTTCACTCCAAGTTTGATTGGATTAAAGATGGTATTCCTGGGCCTCAGTTCAACGCCATTGCCGCTGCTATTCGTGCCGCTGCAGATCAAGTGGTACCCAGTGACGCTGTAGAACCTCGCAATTATTTGCCGATGGCTATTGAGTGCCAGCGGATTCGAAAAGAAATCCTTGCCATTGCCGAGGAACTGGAACTGGAAGGCGTTCTTTTTTGTCGTTAACAGATTGGCGTTTCGTGGTCCACAAGATTGCTAGGTGCTAATCCGTGATCCACAAAACCGATAAGTCAACGCCACTACTTTTGGTAACTTTAGGCATCATAAATAACGTTCGTGATGCCCGAAGGCATCAATAACAAGTTGAAAAGTTTTATATAATTGGCATTTCTGATTCTTCCGTGACACCGCAATAGTGATTCCAAATCATTTCTGCAGTGTTTCCTGCCCATTGCGCTACTTGAGCTACTGGAATACCTGCCTCGATCCAGCGAGTAATTGCTGAATGACGCAAGTCATATGGACGATAACGATGTGAAATTAAACCAGTGCTATGAGCTTCTTTCATGCGGTCATAAAACCAACTTTGAAAAGCATACCGATTATATGGAAAAATATATTCCGTATCACTTGGTTGTTGTGAAAGAATTTCAACACACCGAGCATTTAATGGAACAGAACGTTTTTTATTTGTTTTAGTGGAAGGTTTATACCCATGCGTAAGGGTATAGTTAGCATGAACTAATACTCTTCCTTCATCAATATCACCCCACTTCAAAGCTCTTACTTCACCAGTACGCATTCCTGTCTGTAACATAAATTCCGCATAAGCTGCCCAATTAGCAGCAGATCTTTTTCCTTTTCCTTTTAATGCGTCTAAAATAAGTTGTGTTTCCCCTTTGGGGATAACAATAATATCTTCATCTTTTTGTGGAGCTTTAGGCATACGAAAAGTAAGTACTGGATTACGAGAAATTAATTGAACATCCTCACTAGACGCCCATTTATATAATCCTTTTACATACATGGATACACGTCGAGCTGATTTGGTAGGTTCCTGGCTCAACACCCAGGTTAAGATTTGTCTTCCTTGTTCTAAATCTTGAATTGGACATTTTGTTAACCATTTCGTTACCTGCTGATAATCACTAACCAAGCTTGTAGCACATAAACTGATGGCACGTTCTGTTTTGAACTGGTTCCAGGTTTCAAGCAGCATGCTCATTAGATAAAGCAAAAGAAACTAAAGCTTATAGCCTAGTAATTTTTTTGTCAAATAAGTATTTCAAATATACCTTAAGAGTACAAGCTTACCTGCTATACTCTTAAAAGAAAAAGTTTTAAGAATGTTCCTTTTCAACGGTAAACCACTTAGTCCCGATAGTGCATTCACAGATCCAACAACTGGAATTCAATACCCAGCTAATTGGCTGCGTCTTGCATCACCTACTGAACGTGCTGCTATTGGCATTACTGAAGTGCCAGATCCAGCGCCATACGATCAACGTTTTTACTGGGGACCTGGATTACCAAAAGATCATGGTCAGTTAGTAACGCAATGGATTAATCAAACACGTACAACGGCAAATACATTACTAACGCCAACAGATTGGGAAGTAATACGTGAAGCAGATAACGGTAAACCAATGTCAATTGAAATAAAAGAAAATCGCCAACGCATACGTGAATTGACAGGTACAAAGAATGCTGCAATTACTGCAACCACAGATACTGATGCGTTAGCAGCCTATATTACTAGCAATGCGTACAGTGACTGGAATCCTCCTACTACTACTATTCCTATTAATGATGTAATCTTTTTTAATAACAACAATACTTCATCAGCATTTTAGATAATGAAAGCTACAAATGGAGAAGGACCTAGCATGACACCGCAACAACGAGACGTTTTGTCTGCTGCTGTGGATCTAATGAATGGTGGTTTGGATATGGAAGAAGCTTTCCTTTGTTATCGCACGATTTCTACTTACGTATTAAAAACAATTCCTCCTGATGAAGTATTGCTTGATCAGGAGGAAAAAATTAGAGTGATATGAACCTCTTAATTTATTTTCTAACATGCTACAATTATAAAAATTCTTTTTCTTGATGACAAAATCTGTTGCATTTATTAAGTTAGCTGATGCAGCAGCTTTTTACAAGAACCTATCCCATCAAAAGGATGCTTGGAATTGGCTGGAAAAGCAGGTATCACCCGAAGTATTAGCTGACTTCGGAGTCAAATACCGCATTGAAACGCCGCCAAAACCAGCATTTGATAATACATGGGATGGTGTGGTAGCAGCAGCACAATCTGCTGGTGCAAAATACCCTGAACTTGTAGCTGCTCAATGGGCACTAGAGTCAAATTGGGGTAAACATCCTTCAGGTGAACACAATTATTTTGGAATTAAAGGAACAGGATCTACTAGAACAACACAAGAGTTCATTGATAACACTTGGGTTACAATCACTGATGGTTTTGTTAATTTTCCTGACCTACGGAGTTGCGTTACCTATCTTGTTGACAGATGGTATAAAGATTTCAAAACCTTCAAAGGTGTTAATAACGCACCCAACCGCAACGCCGCCGCAGTCCAGCTCAAAGAACAAGGGTATGCAACAGATCCTGGATATGCCGTAAAATTAATTCAGTTACTGGATTCAAAAGTAGGTACTCTAGGAGGCACTGTAATAAAAGTAAATCCATTACCTGTTTTATATATGAGTCAACGCGATAATTATCGTGATGCAAGTAGAACATGCTTTAGTTCTAGTTGTGCCATGATGTTGAAATATCTAAAACCAACCTCAATTAAAAACGATGACGATTACATAAAAGTCGTATTTACTTACGGCGATAGTACGGATAGTACAGCACAGTTGAAAAGCTTATTTAAATTTGGAGTAGAAGCTAGGTTTTATAGTAAAGGCGATGTAGACACAATTAAAAAACAAATTGATAAAAACAAACCTGTACCGGTAGGTTTCTTACACCAAGGTCCAGTTACAAGGCCAAGTGGTGGAGGCCATTGGTTATGTATTACAGGTTATGACGATACAGGATGGTGGGTGAATGACCCATGGGGAGAAGCTGATTTAATATCTGGAACTTACATAAATACAAATGGTAAGAACCTACATTACAGCTATAAAAATTTCAACCCTCGATGGCTGATAGAAGGGTTAAACTCTGGGTGGTGTATGCTTGCTTAGCGTTGTTTTGCTTTACCAACAACAAGAGCAAGTATTTCAATTACCTTATATACTTTGCGAACAAAGTTATCGTCCCGAGGAGTTGGTGTTAAAGCAGTAATTACGCTACATGCAGCATGAACTGCAAGTGCAACTTCAAGATACTTAGAAAGGTCCATAACAAATCTTTGTTTATATGTATATTATAAACCGTATATCTATTGGAGTCTAAAATAAAATTATTCATTTGTTTCAACTAATTGAGCAGGTTTAAAATAATAAAATAAAAGCCTGTCAGGATCAGTATACCAACCAGTAATTTCACGTTGTTTGAACCAGCGAGAATATATTTTAAATTGTTTAAATTTTTCTTTAGATTCACATAGAAAAAAAATGCAGTCACCAGGGTGCAGTTCTTCTGTCCACACGCGCAAGTGACGGACTGCTATAAGCTGGGGCAACAAACCAGAATTACCTGTTAATTTAGCAGATAACTTTTTAGATCTTTTGTTTTTACGTTTATTTAACCAATCATTTAATTGACGTTTGCTTTTACTTATTGCAAGAGAGAGCAACCAGAAAGTTTGATCTTGCAGGCAATTCCATTTGACAAGTCTAAGTTTGATGTATGTATTTTCAGGTTTAAAATAAAAACTTTTTACTTTATATCTCATGCATTGGTTAATAGAGGAGTAAAAATAGCAGGTAGACTATCTTCTGGACTTCTTTCTCGTCTCCAAGCAGCCAACCATTCAGCTTGAGAATGTTCATGGACAGAATTAAAATCGTATGTTTCAGAAGGTTCAATAATAAATAAATCATTAAGAGATGATTCTTGAGATAAAAAAGTTAAATCTTCTAATAAAAAATACATTTCTGTTGTAGCTATTTCTACAACAATTCCTACTGTGTAATCAAGTAACTCATTTCGTGTTGTTGATACACAAATCAAATAACTTCCTACGTTTAAATTAAAATATAAATCATTACCTTTATCTAATGCATTTTGATTAAATGTATTATACAAATCAGAAGTACTACCCATAATATTATTTATGTAAGGATAATAAGTTTCGCCTAGATCATCTGTTATAGAAATACTATCCCCTTGAAAAATCATGCGCCCTTCAATAGGCATTTTGTTTAAATCATATGCAGATACTTGGATGTAATTAGGACGAGGGCTACCTTTGGTTGTTATTATCCAGGCAGGAGAAGTGATATTAATTTGAAACCAATGATTATAAGTACCACCTCCAAATCCTCCATTTGAGAATTGGTTTGTATCTTTTTTACCTACAACAAAATTACGAGGTCCAAGAGTACCTTTGATTTCACGTAAGGAAGTTTCATCAAACGTACCTAAAAGTAAAGGATTATTTTGGGTGCGTTGTTGTTGAGAAACTTGAGATACTCTACTCATTTATATCACCTGTTTTATTCATTGTACTCTGAATTATCAGCCACATCTAGTGGATGTGCAATTGTTGGCTTCATATCTTTACGTATAAGAGTTTGAATATTATTTTGTAATTTTATCTTGTTGAATAACATAAGTTGTTCAGCTTCAAATTCTGTAGTAAAAGGAAAAATTGCAGCAGGAGGGCTGCGTCTATTCCAGTTGGAAACCAGATGCAGGGGATTTGCACAGTTTTTGTTCCTGCAAAGGTGTGTGACAAATGTACTACCCACATCTCCCCATGCACATTGATAGATGGCTTTATGAAAGGACACGTTTTCAGCTTTCTGTTCGCTATAGAAGGACCGATAGGACGGAAAACAGACTCTTTTGTTACCTCGATTGATAGGGGTATCGATGGACCAGCAGCTATCCCACCCACCTATGTCAACCCGTTTCCAGAGTTGCAGGTATTTGACCTTGTACTCCTCATTTATAAAATTAATGTTAAATCCGCAGTTGTTTGAAAGGATCTTTTCGATGCAGTGATAGCAGAAATGAGTCTCAATATCCCGAATAACGTGGTTGTGAGGGCAAGAAAAGCCTCGGTAATATCCATTTTCCTTTAGATTTTCTTTATCTTTGCTGTCAATATCAGGGACGTAGCGAAAAGAAATTGTATCCGTTGATACTTTTTGTTCCTTAGATGGACTCGTCATCGGCTTGCTCCTGTGGTGTTTTAGTTTTGTTCTTACGTATTGAAGGTGGTCGAACGTGTAGTACCAAGGGTTTTCGGTTGTCCTTGTCTATATTATCAGGCAAATGAAGTACATCTGCATTACCAGGATCCTGTCCTGTACGTAAAAAGTACACCAATCTGTGGCCATGGAACTGTTCACCTGACATGCGTACCAGGTAGTAGCGCCCTGGGAGAGTCCAGCGCCCTGCCATATCCCCAGTCCTGTGATAGTAAGCGTTCTCAACCCACTCAAGACCACTGGGATACCGATCAGAAAGCTTTAGTTTTTCTTTTACGTACCAGATGGGAAACATTCGGTTGTAGGCACGAGCCATAGGTAAATCGTCTTAAGGAGCAAAATGAGGGTGGCAAATCCGACTATACCCCTATTACTATCTTTATATAAGGTAAATGACACTTTTGGTTTGGACTCTCTATTCTCATAGTATTTTTGTACTCTTGCCTTTTTTAGCTTTAAAAGTGTCATTTGCCTTATGTAAGGTATAGAGAGGGGGTAAAGTCGGAAATGACGCCCTATTCATTTTTTAAAACCATAAAAAAACCCCTGCTAAAAGCAGAGGTCTCTTTGTAGTCATGTGGTTCTAGGGTTGTCTAGACGCTAGGGGCCAAAGAACAGGTATCAATATCCTCTTGTGCTCCAACCACCTCTACAGGAGTCGCTACAGGGGCTGTTAGTACCTCCTGAAACTCCTCATCAAACTGCTTGGCAACTGTATCCCAATCAAACTCTTTACTTGTCGCCCTTTCATAGCAAAGGTCTGCTACAGAAGTAAGCCTTTCTCTATCCTCATACAACTCATTTAACAGTTCAGTCAAATGCTCTGCACTAGGACAGGGCATTTCTCTCCCATAGTTTGTATCAACGTCTACGTGGTCACACCTAATTAATGGTGCGTAACCCTCAAACAATTCCTTGCACGAAGTGTGGTTTGGTACAACTTGAGCTACGCGACAGGCGGCATGTTCAAAATTAACAAGCCCAAACCCTTCTCCTTTACAAGTATTCACACCTACATCAACAGCGTTATAAATACTATTTAAAAATTCAACAGGCACATTAGGAGGATGGGGGGCATTACCTGTAAAAATAATCCTGTTATTTGGATCTAATCCTTTCCTACTCATCTCTCTAGCAAACAAAGGCATTAAATCCCACCCTTGATCTTTCATACCCATATGTAAATACAAGCGAGCATCTGGCTTGTCTACAGCAAAAGCAGCAAATGCAGATATCGTAATGTCTTGCCTTTTCCTAAACTGGTTTCTATTCCCGTTAAACACAATAAAGTGTTCATCAGGTAATCCCAGTTTCTTACGTGCTTCCGCCTTATTCTCTGGATAGAATTGACCCTTTGTTACCCCATGAGGAATAACAGTGATAGGTCTACGTATACCACCTTTGATTGCTTCATTAGCACCAAATTCTGTATAACAAATACAGCCGTCCCAATCATTAGCTGTTTCATTCAAACCACCATACCAACCATATGAATCCATGGGGAAATAACCCACAAATTTAAATTGGTCTTCTTTGTGTAGATCAGCAATTTGTTTGTATTGTTCGTTGATAATCCAGATATCATTAATTGTAAAAATAAGATCAGGCTTTTCTTTCTCAACAATTTCTCTAAAACGCTGTACACCAAAAGGTTCTGTTTGATGACGATTGCTTGAAGGATAAATTTTATACTTCTCTTGCAAGGGATGTGGGTCACCCCAATAGTTATTGCCTAAAACAACAACTTCATAATCATCGCAAATTCGTTCAAGGATATTTTCAGTCACCCTTGAAAAACCAGTCATGGCAATAATATCACCAGACCAAAGTAACTTTGGCTTTTTAGTCATGTTCTGTTAGAAACTTTACACAGTATAAACACTAATCTTGTGTTGTTGAACACGATGTTCTGATCAATTCTTTTTTGTTAATATTGGTCGCTTTACACTCTTTAATTAAAAAGTCAGCAGCTTTCTGTGTATTTGTCGTGTCTCCACAGGTATAAAGGTCGATTGCTGCATAACCTAATTCAGGCCACGTATGAATACTAGAATGTGATTCAGACAACAAGGCTAACAAAGTAACGCCTTGCGGCTCAAATTTTTCACCAATGAGATGTAGCAAGTTGGCACCAGCTAGGTACATAGCATTCTCCATTAGCTCAGTCAACAACCCGTAATCATCAAGAACCAGGGGATCACACCCATCAAGATCAAGAATTAAATGCCGTCCTTTTGTCATTCGTCTTGTGCTTTACCTTCTATTCTCTCATTGTTTTCTTGACGATCCAACGTATCTCCATAATATTCTTTAAATTTTTCTTTATCTGCAGCAACCTCTAGTAATGAAGGATATTTTTGACTGTCTTCATTACTGCTGTTTCTAATTCCTATGTTGAATACCTTCAATCCTTTTGATGTTCTTTTGTGATAAATATTCAGCTTTAACTGATGCTGGCATATATCAAAGAATAACGGTTCAAATCGATTTCTTGACATTATATTTACATTAGATCTCTTACAGAATTCACAATAACTTGCATATAACCATGCTTCCCATCTGTGGTATGGCATGTTAGATCCTTCTGATTTTGCATAACCAACAGGACACATTTCCCCAGGTGCAAAATAAAGAGTGTGCTCCATCCAATCCAACAAAGGACTAGACCTTAAGCTTTGAGTCTTTGCATAAGTTTTAAGGAACTTAACTTTATCTCCAGTATTCATTAGATAAGCCCTCATATCTTCAGTACTTAAATCCAACAACCAATTCACTAACCCTGGCAACAAAGCAGCAAATTCGCCTTGTGGATTTCCTTCTGTATCAAATTTAATAAGTTCTCTTTGCACAGTATGACTACCATCAAATGGTCTATCAAAAGGAATTGTCAAACGACGACGAGCCAATCCTGACGTGTAGTCCGTAGATTGAATTGCTTCGTTAGCTGTAATCATTACAAGGCCATGAAACTGAAATGGTTCTGGATTCTCTGATTGATACTTACGTTCTATACGAATCCAGTCACCACCAGTAAGCGCTTTCAGCTTAGATACTGAACCACCCCATCTATCCATATCTTGGAATAACACCAGTTTCTTACCCATTAGACTAGTGCTTTCAAAACGGTTAGTCTCTAACTGATTGAAGTCTGTACTATGTACATTGTTCTTACCTACCAAGGCAACAGCAAGATTAGCGTACGTACTCTTACCACTTTTACCAGGACCAATAATTTCAATAAACTTTTGCATGTCATAGCAACTTAACAAGGTTGCACGTAACCATGCCCTAAGAACTTGCACTCGTTCCCAATCATTACGTTGTGTATATTTCAACCATGTAATAATATTTTCACACGTGGCTTCTGAATTATATTCATAAGGCATATGCTGTGTAAGGTATAAGTTCTTATTAAAAGGTAACAACGTCTTTGCTTCTACATCTAATACTCCATTACTAAACAACAAGTACTTATTATCGTCATACCACTTATCAAAAATAAGAGATATTTGTAGCTGAGAAAATATATCATTAATTAAATTAATAGTAAATCCTTTCGGCACCAACGATGTCATTGTTTTTATTTTTTCTCTTATATCTCCTTTTACATTTTCTGCAGGCATCCAAGACCAAAGGCCAGGTTTTTGTAATTCATAACAAAAGAATTTACCTTGTACCCTGTTAAACAATAGCCTTCCTTTATACTCTTGCATTAACACATCAGCAATAATACTAGCTGCAGCATTTCGTGGTTTCTGTGAAGATCCTTTCTTTTCTTCCTCTTCTAAAGGAAGCGTTTCACGTGTATCAACCAACTCCCCTGGGGCAGCTAGAACAACAGTACTATTCATTTCAGGGATAGGAGCAGGTAAAGAATTAAAAGTAGTCTCTTGATTCTGATCTAAATTATCTAACAGCAAAGCTGTTTGTTCTACTAATGCGTCATCTACCGACATGATTTTGTAATCTTGTGGTGGATGCCATCCATAATCTTTTGCCACATAGATAATACTTCCAACACCCCGTCCGCCTTCTTTACTAAAAGACTTCCATCTTTTATGACATTCTCCATCTTGATATTTATCACTTAATTTTGACCAGTTATCCCAATGCTCTAATAAAGATTCATCTAATGAATGTAAACTTTGCCCTATAGTTATCCAGATATCATGATCATCAGCAGCCTCCGGCGGACACGCATACATACCCTCTAATGCCAACTTAATATCTCGCTCAAGAGATATGGTTGTATTAATAGCAAACCCTGGACCAACAAAACGGCTATGCTCTGCTGCAGGTTTACCTTGTCTAATATTTTTATTTATAATTCCGTTTAACAACCAATCAGGAAGCAACGGTAATTTATTTGCCCATTCAAAACCTTCCCCTTCTGCTGTAAAGTAACCGTCAGTTTCTGGGTGTAAACCCATTAATGCCCCTTGGTGCTTTTCCCAAAGAACTTCTAGTTGTTCACGATTAACTTCCGCATGCCATACATATTTATTTCTTGTGAAGTGCTTCCAATTTTTACGTTCTAACTTATATAGTTTTCTAAAACGACCTTCTTTTCCACTTTTAACAGTAAGTGTTTTAGGTAAAGCTTCTTCTAAAGAACAACCAGCAATATCAATAATAAGTTTAGTTACGCTAGGACCATCAGCATCTACCCATACCAAACCATAGGGATTATTAAAAGCAGGGCCAGACATTAAACCAATTGCTTTACAATGTCCTTCTACTAATTCTGTTTCTATTTCACTGACACCAAATGGTTTGTTTTGCCAACCAGCTTTATAAGGATTTTTTCTTTCTCCTAAAGGAGTTAAGGGCCAATCAAGAGGGATAAGATCAAGCCTTATCTCGCCAGGGGCCAGGGAAGTTTTTTGTCCTTTCATTTTGCTGCGGCTACTTGTTCTAGTGTATATGTAAAAGGTTGTTGAGGAAAATTAGATTCCTTCACAACAAGAAAAGCGTGGACATGCGGAGACGAAGGTAGATGAAAACAAGTTGGTATGTCTGTATTTCCTGACATTTGTTGCATAAGGGATTGAATCCACTCTCCTGTACTGACGTGAATGTCCATGCGGAGAGAAGCCCTAGTTGTTCTTTTATTTTAAGACTAAACGGCTTCCATAGATCTGACAACTTTATGAAGAAATTAATAACGATTCATACCTCTTGACTTTCCTCTGGTTCAGTAGCCTCTTTATACCATGGGGCGGTTAGTTGTAAAGCACCACCAAGCTTCTGTGATTCACCTGTTTGAAGTACAGGATCAATTGGATGTTCTGTATAGATAGGTTTTTGTTCAATTTCACGTTCTAAATCGGAAGCAATCCGATTTTCTAGTTCAATCATGTCAAGCCTAGCTTTCAGCTTGGCTTCAAACCAAACCTGCTTCCACCATTTAATAATGGCTTTCAGTACGTCGTTAAATAAGGTCGGGATCATAGACATTACAATTAGACACTTGAGCATAATACTCAGAAACCAAAGCATACCAGTCAGTATGTAGTTTATCCAAGAATCTCCTTGATATTTTAAAAACTTGTGTTCTGATAGGAGTTGAAACAAGGATGGCTGCCTGTTGGACCTTCATCCCAAGAGTCTGTTCAATACCTAAGTCATATGCAGCCAATTGCTTTAAAGTTTTTTTAAACTTCATGTTACCTCCCAATAGATCACGCCATTCTGCCGAACCTTTTTCTAAATCTTTAGGCCAATTCCTTGAGTAAGGTTTAACGCTAGTCTTAAGATCAGCTAATGTTAACTTGTTGTTAACCACACCAATAATATCAGGCGATCCAGCCCAAGCTCTATCTTCAGAATCCTTGCCCCACACTCTTCCTACCCCATCTTCCGATAAAGCAAATTGATGTTTATCCAGTAGGGGTGTTTCCGCCCAGAGTATCTCATCAAACTGATCCAATATCTTTGGCATTCCTTCCCAGTAAGTTTGATAGTTTTCTGGCACCTCAAATGGAATCTTTTTACAATAATTCTCCATGCAGCTATGGATAAAGGTACCCCTCTCTGCGGCAGCCTCCTTTACCCCAGGATTATTTTTAGACCACATCTCAAGTTTTTTCTTGTTGGCTTCTGATGCTGTATCCGAAAGAATCGTGGTTACTGAAGGTGCAGGTCCTGTATAAAACGGTGTATTGTAATGTCGTTTACCATTGATGGTGACCCTTGAAGGTAGCTGATTTAATTTTGCGTAATCAACAGACATTACAAGGTTTTAACTTATCTTAAATATAGTCTATCTTAAAATTTAATATGTTGTCACCCTTTCCTTTTCTACCGTTATACTTGATTTAAACCCCCTGCTCTTACGTGTTTTTATCATGAGCTGTAATCTTTCTCGTTTTTATGTCTGTACGGACAAAGACGAATCTGATGGATATGTTACAGATGTTTTGACTGATGATGCTGATGAATACGAAGTAACTCTTATTGGTAAAGATGCAGACTACCTACGTATAGACCTATGAAAAAACTTGATTTGATTGCTGTCCCAATCTTGGTAGACGGCGACAAGCTTATACGTCATTTTGAAACAATTGATGTGCCACTTAAACGGTACTTTATTTTAGATAACTCTATGGGTAAAGATTTATCTGTAGATAAAGCTATTAAAGATATTATTAACAATAAACCAGACCACATAGATGAAATTGTTGTTTGCTCGTTACCTCAAAACGTAGGTTTTTCTGGAGCAATAAATTTAATTATTCGTCAAAATACTGACTGCAACCATTGGATTGTAACAGGATTTGATTGGTGGGTAAAACCAGGAGAATGGCAAAAGCTTTTAAAACGTATAGACATTATTCCTTTTGGTGCTACCTTAGCCACAGGAAATGATCAGATGTGCGGCATTGTATTTACTCCTACGCTTTTAAAACGAGTAGGTTACTTTGATGAAAACTTTTTTCCTGGTTACTACGAAGACAATGACTATCGGTATCGTTTAAAACTTACGAATACTCCACTTACATCTATTCCTTTAGATTACGAACACGCAACAAGTAGCACCTTAAACAGTTCTGAAAAATTTAAAACCAAAAATAAAATATCTTTTCAAGAAAACTACAATTACTACATGAAAAAATGGGGAGGACCTCCTGGATTAGAAACTTATCTAACTCCTTTTAACAAAAATTACCCTATTGATTATTGGACATACGATCCAACACGCTCCGAAAAATTAAAATGGGTCTAGACTACCTACAGGTATTTTTTCTTTATGGCGCACCCAGAACAACAAGACTTTATTCAAAAAGTTTTCTGTCTGTTTCCTGATTACTTTACTAATACATCTGTATTTGAAGCAGGTAGTTTAAATATTAATGGAAGTTTTCGATTCTTTTTTAAAAAATCAAAAAGATATATAGGAGTAGATCTCTCTCCTGGGAGAGGCGTGGATGTTGTTTGTGAAGCGCAGACTTATAGTGACCCTGACAATAGTTTTGATGTGTGTGTATCAGGAGAATGTTTTGAACATAACCCCTTCTGGAAAGAAACGTTTGATAACATGCACAGGTTATGTAAACATAACGGTTTAATTATAATGACATGTGCAACAGAAGGCCGCCCTGAACATGGAACCTCTAAAACAGATGTTGGCTCTAGCCCATTCACAGTTGAAAAAGGATGGGAATACTATAAAAACTTAACAGAAGAAGATTTTAGATCTAATTTTTGTTTAGATGAAATGTTTAGTAGTTATAATTTTGAAACGAATAACTCAAGTCATGATTTATATTTTTGGGGCCTTAAACAAAACGTGACCTAGCCCTGTCATCTGCTAACATGCTACAAGACAATCTTTCCCCTTACTCAAGGCAACCCCATGGCACTCACAAAACAAGTAGATGATTCGCTTAATGAAGCAATCGCAAGTTTACGTAACGGGCTAGCTTTCTCCGCTCGTGGAGAACACCCCATTATCATTCAAGCGTTAGCTGAAGTATTACTTAAGTTAGATGCTATTAAAAGCATTGAGCACTTCATTACTAAAGCAAGCGATTCATCTAAGTGTGGCCCTTATTAAGCAAAGGGAACCCGTTGACCTCTAGGATTTATCTTATCCCAAATAGGAGACGGTCTAAACTTTGGATCACCGGGAGTTTTAATTTTATTTGGATTCCATCCTTCAGTAGGAAGAGGAGTATAAGGTCCACTTGGTTCAGTAGCCATTAGTTTATTTTCATCTTCAAATACATTTAAATCATTTAATAAACTAACAGTATTTGAAAATTCTTCAGTAGAAGAACTTGTTCCTTCTGTTTGTGTATCTTTAGATTTCTTTAACTGTGTCAATAATCCTTCATATTTATTTAATGTTTCATCTTTGCTAACAGAAGAAGTTTGTGGTGTTACCTTTGCTACAAAATTCTCATATGTTTTTTCTGGTGTTTCTGATAACCCTGGTCCTGTTGAAGGACTGTTTTTAAAAGGATCTATTAGGTTATATCCCTCTCCAGGTTTGAATTTAGAGCCAGGTGTAATAATGGGGATAATACCTTTGGGATCATATGAACGTGGATCTGTATAACCAGAAGGACCTGGTGTAACTTGAGCTACAAAATTCTCGTATCTACTCTCAGGTGTTTCTGAACTAGCACTTTTTGTAGGTGGTTTTGGTTCGGGTGGTTTTGATTCGGGTGCTCTATACCCAGGACCTAGTGTGCCACTTTTAGGCCATTGAATATTAAAAGGATCTCCATATCCTGCCTTACCAGATTGATTATATCCAGCAATTAAATCATTTTCATTAGTGCTATTATTTAAAAAATCTTCAAATTGTTGTTTCTTATTATTTTCTTCTTCATTTAAAGAAGAGTCTTTTACTTTTACAGCGGTATCTTCTTCTGTAGAGTCAGCAGCTTTTCCATAATCTACAGTTTGTGAAATCCCTTGTGGCATAGATTCACGTTGTTTCCTCTTAAAATATTCTTCATATGATTCACTTTCTGGAGCTGCTATACCATTAAGTGCATCAAGAGCTGTTTGATTTTGTACTATTTTGTAATATTGTTTTGCTTGATCAACCGTTGCAGGTGAATAAACAGGAGTACCCCAGCCTCTACGTATAGTTTCAAATTCTTGTAAATAATCTCTAGCCATTTAATTTCTTACTATCACTTTATATATTCTACTAGTAAAAAATTTAAGATTTAAATTTATTTCTTTTTAGGTGTTCTTGCTTTCTTGCTAGCTTTCTTAGCTGCTTCTGTATTAGGTACAAATTGTTTACCTTGTTTACTACCAGCTTTTTTCTTTGCATCAGTTTTAGCTCGTTCTTCTTTTGATAAAGAAGCCCATGCCTTCTCTGGTAAGTAACGTTTAGTCTGATCAGGTTGTATTGCTTTATCAGCCATTACTTACTCTCCTTATATTTTTTAGCAGCAACTTTAGCTTTACTACGTTTCTCGTATTCATCTTTTGTTTGCCACTTTTCTTTACCCCATTTTTCCAATGATTTTTGTTTAGAGTCCTTTCCACCTTGGTACCCACCACCAGCTTTTTCATATTCTTGCGCAAGGAGTTGAGCCTTCCTGGCCGAAGTTATTTAGCCTCACGGCTACGACCATTCTCCTGGATTACCGCCACGGCTTTCACGCATTACTTTGTTTTTAATGCGTTCACGCAAGTCTGGTTTTGTATACTTGCTTTTGTCTTCAGCCATAGCTTCCTCGTTCTTTTAAATAAATGACTGCATTAGTCAATGTATTTATATTATCACCAAAGATACCTAAAGCTCTATTGCATTCTTTACATAATAGACCTCTAAACTCATTAGTTTTGTGGTTGTGATCCATTGCTAAATCGTGTGTATCTTTAGGCGGGCTTTTGCAAATTGCACATAAACCTTCTTGTGTTTTAAAAACAACTTCATATTGTTCTTTTGTAATCCCCCTTCGCTCATATTTTTTATGGTTGCTATGCAATAAATCTTGCCCTTGTTTTTTAACTTTTTGATAATGTTCTTTATTGTTTTCTACCCATTTATCCCATTTAATTTTGTTACAAGATTTACACGAAGAATGTAAATATAATTTACTATCTTGTTTTCTTCTTCTAAAGCAATCCCAATCTAAATAATGAGCACATTTAGAACACTGTTTTTGGCCATCGACTCCATATAAAAGCCTAAAACGGCGGTTTACCAAAGACCTACAATCCTTGCAAACACTGTCGCGTTTTGTGTTTCCACTTGATGTGTATCCTTTATTACCAAAATTTTCATGTGGTTTTCTGATACCACATTCTCGGCAGAGTTTTTGCATTGGGTTGTTTGTGCTTTTCTTACAATAGCACAAACTTATTGACCAGGCTTACCTCCTTTGCTACCTGCCATTATACGATCTTTGATACGTTCACGTAACTCAGGCTTAGTATATTTGTTAGTATCTTGTGACATTAACTACTCCTTAAAGTAGCCTTAACCATCCATGCAGCTTTAAAGATTTCTCCTGCTAGTTCTGCTATATAATTTTGAATATCAATAGCATGTGCTTTAGCAGCAAGAGCTTCTACTTTTTTGCAGTGCATAGCAAAATCTTCTAAGTTTTTATAATATGTAACTAACATATCATTTGCTTTATAGCTAGTAACATCTTTAAATGCAGGACAGCTATCAGCTAATCCCTTGGAACACATAGGCATTAGATAATCCATAGAACGTATGAATTCACCTAAGTTATCAAACTGTTCTTGATGTGCTTCATATTGTTTCTTTAGGAATTCATGGACACCAAAAAAATTTGGTGCTTCATAATTTAAATGTATTAGATGTGCCTGTGTTCTCAGTTCTGTTAATTGAGCACAGAGTGAAATACATTCTTGTATAAAAGATGCAATGTCTTCATCGGTAGATTTTGCAGGTAGATTTACTTTAGTAGGTTGAGATACCTCTTGAGTAGCAGAGGTTTGAGGTTGTCTAACCATTTGTGGTCCAGGGGTATACATACAATCTTCACTAATGTATATAGTCTATCAAAGTTTATTTTAAAAATCTTAAATTAGAATAAGAAAAAGAGTTTGTTATGGCTAACGCAGAAAGTTTTTTTGTTACATATGACACATTAACAGCACCTGCCTCTGGAGTTGCGACACCTGTTCAACTAGGTAGTTCTATTAGCACAAGGAATTATACTTTGTTTGTTACCGTTGCATCTGTTAACACTAACGTCATTGTTGCGTTAGAAGGTTCTATTGATGGTACAAATTATTCAAAAATAATTGCTAACCAAACCATTACAGCTAATGGTACAACTCATTACAATATTGCTAACCATCCAGTTAAATTTGTACAACCTGTCTTTGTATCTGAATCAGGTGGTACAGCAGCTACTGTATTGTTTAGTGTAGGGGCAAATTAATTTCTTGTTCTTTTATTGTTTTCCAAAAGTAATCAGTCTCATCGCCTAAAGCAAGACGATCATATGTATTTTCTACTTGGTAATACTGAGTAGATACTTTGAAGTCAGGCATCTTTGGTTCTGCTGGCGTCAAACTATTATCGTAAACTCTCATCCTGTTATTAGGATAAAGAGCATATTGACCATTTTGTAATTCGATTACATTAAAAGATTTGTGCTCAGCAGGACTCTCACTGGTAGCGTAATCAATCGCATCAGGATCTTGATGATAGTTATCTATAGTACAGATGTATATTCCCTTTTGATTTCCGTGATCACGAGTACGAATCTCATAATCCATAGAACCAATAAATTGTTTTTGTACAACAGTTACTCCATAGTCCATACAATTCCAAAACTGTAAGTTTGGAAGATTCATATCAGGAGAAGGCGTTGTAGGTGCTGAAGTGAATGCACTGATAGGCAGCTTGTCATACATAGCTGCATACTCAGGTAGATAAGTTTCAAAATAAAAGGTGCGTCCAGGCATTGACTTAACAGATACCCACACACCTTTAACAAATTCACCCCATCCACCTTGGTGATCCATCAAATATTCTTTACGTACCCATACTTCTTGTGATGGAAGATTAGCAATCAAACAAGCCATCTGTATCTTTTAGCTATATTTTGTTATTCTATAAGATCATTTGTAAAAACGTCTAGGTCAATACCCTTTAAAGCAGCACAAGCTTTCTTGTAAAAATAACAGTCTGTCTTGCCTGCTTCTTCTAAAGCAGCCTTAACTTTTTCCCATTTCTTGATCTGATCTTCATCCATCAGAAAACTGTTTTTTCTTTCTTAAGGTTTGACATAAGAACAACAGCTTGCGCATGTTCTTTACCACTACGTTCGAGTTCATCTATAGCTACCTTCATGATTGCTTCAAAAAAATCCTCAGAAGAAAGATCACCTTCTGAAACAAATTCAGTGTAGCTGTCGTACAAATAGTTGTACAACCTAGTTTTTTGCTCTTCTTTATTTTTAGCTATCTCTTCTTCTGTCCTTTCTTTTAAAGGAGGAAGCTCACTTGTCACATAGTAAAATGTTTCACGGCTTTCTTTAGAGGGAGAAGGAGAACTATGGAAAGAACTAAAAAGATCCTGTTGACTTTTCTTCCACTCTTCGTAAACAGGATTGGTGAAACCGGAGTAAGTCATGGATAGCTTGGTGGTAACCTTCTAACCAAGAAGGGTCTTGTACTTCTTTAACATAGCGCAAATACTCACGATCTAACAGGTTAATAAACTTTAGATTTTGTGTGGATTCCACGACATAGTTACTGATTGGATTCAGTTATAGCATCTTCTTCTTCTACAAGTTGTTCTGCTACCTGTCTAAGGGCTACATCCAATTGAAAATCCTTAATGAATTGTAACTTTGCAAAGTATTCATTACGACAATGTTCAGCAGCTTCTCCTTTGAAGCGTTCCCATAAACCAGTGTACAAATGATTAGCAGGCTGGTACACCTCATAGAGATGTTCCATGAAATCAGCTTTCTGCTGTTCTTTTATGGGATCAGAATAGATCATTGGTATTCACATCGGTAATGCTGGTGTAGATACCTAGTACATCAGGAGAAACTTCCATCAATAGGTTATGCATCTGATCTTCTATTAAGTCTGCTATCTTTTCAGGGGTATTTCCCTTAAACGGATCATAACATACTTCAAGATCTACCGCATATGAAATGCGGACAATAGGCTTCAATTCAGTTTTCATCTTATCGATGAGGGTACCTGCGCAGTCTAACGTTCTTTTGGTGGTGTGACACCAAGCCCTATCAGCCCTCTAACAAACGTTCTAATGTATGAACCTGTTGCTGCTGATACACACCTAATCGTTCTTCTATTAGATTGTTATAAGCAATTGCTGCATCTACTAACTCGGCAGGCTCTGAATTAGAACATACTGAATCATTTGAAATGAGAGCAGCCACTAGTATGGTTACCCTCATCTCTTGCTTGGTACCAATCAAAGCAGGTAAAGGTGTACCACCATTTGTGAATGACTCTAACAATTGATATAGTTGTTGAGAATCCACAATATTTTAGCCGTTATCTTCACTGTAGCATTACTTATCTGACTTAATACCGTAGTACCAATAGGCTCTGGCTGCTGTTAGATGAAACCGTTTACCTGCTAATAGCTTAAGTCTTTTATTCTCCATCTCTTCAAACTCTTCTTCTTGGTACGGTAAGACATCATCTTCTGGCATGAGCGAACGACTAATGTCATTCATCTCAATTTGAATACTAAAGTCTTCTGCTGCATGGTTATGGCATGACATACGTACATGCGCATCTTCTATATCGGTAGGAGGATCAATCTTGTAATAAAAACTCTCCGTTATATTCGGATGTTTCAGGGTCCAACCGTTTAGTGGTAAGCAATCTTTTGGGACGGATGGAATAGTCCTGGACAATTTTGATTCCACTGGGGATAGCTTGTCCGGTTTGGTAAGCATTGCGGAGTTCATCAAGGTTAGGTAGGGTTTCAGTTTTAGTTTTAGGGTCGGTCTTTTCTTCAAGGACCTCCCCACTCATGGATCGTAACACAGTTTGTTTTGTTGTAGTGACTTCTTGTAATACACAAAACTTTTGACGTTCCTCTTCTGTCCAATCAGCTATATCACTAGAAATAGTAACTGTAAGAACAGGTTTACGCACAAGAACAAACTCATAGTTACGTCCTGTGATTTTGTTTTCTTTGATGACACCTGACCTACGAATCCAATTAAGTAATCCTTTGAGGCCAGCAAGGTTAGTTTCATGGTGTTTCTTAGCTGCAGCAAGTAGATCCTGTTCTTTTTTGACACGTTCGATAGCATCCTCATGAGCAGCAAGTGCATAGTAGATACGATCAATCTTGTCTGAACGTAAAGCAACAGTTTGCTCTAGTTCTGCTTTACAGATAACTTGAGACTCTGGTGTAAGTAAAGGCATACTGCGTTCAAGAATCTGATAGTGCTCATACAATTTAAGAACGTTTAGATCTGCAAGATTAATTGCAGTGATTTGAGTTGTTGTAGTCATTTGAATAATTTGATAATAAGGTGATCAATAGTAAAGCAAACAATAAGGATTAAACAAAAAGCTACTACATAAATCATGATGCAAATTGCATCTTGATCTTATTTAATATCCAAGTGATTGTTAATGCACTGAGTGCAAACAACAAATCTTTTGCAATACTAGAAACACAAGGTAGAACAACAGAAGAAATAAATTCAAACATGGTAATAAAGAAGTGGTATTAGTGAATAGTTTTACGTCATATTCAGGACGGTAAACTAAAGAGTTTCTTTTTCTTTTTCTGAAGCACAAGCTAATTCTAAAAGTGTTTCTATAAATGTTACGTGTTCTTCTTGAGACATATCAGTCCACCAATTAAGGACAGGTTCTGTTTCATCCCAAGTAATTTTAATAGAAGGTGTGTCAGTACTATCTTCAGTACAACCGTTGTATTCAATTTTGAATTTACCTTCTTCTACAAGGTCAAGAAATTGGGCAGCCATTAGTGTTTCCATTTGTTCTACGAGAGAGTTGGGATAGGCTTGTACCAGGGAACGGTACAAAACTTGCGTCTAGCATAGCGTCAAATAGAGTCCAGACATCCTCCGCTGTGTAATGTTCATCAGGCTTGTAGGTCCTCCAGTGGGACAAAGGAGCCATTGAACCAGACTTGGTATACAACACAAGAAATCTACCCTTTGATGTGTGGTCTGCTGGTGGGGCGTACCACCAGGCACAAGCGTTATCAGGGGAAGAACCCCTGTATTGATCACGCACTATGGTCCGTTTTACCAATAAGTCACGATACTTTTTGAACCAAGTTAGATGTATACATTGAGGCTTATACCCTTCAATCTCCTGCTGAAAATCAGATAGGTTTAGTAGCTGCTGTTGGAATGAACCACATGAACAATAAGGTTCTTTAATCTTTTGTTCTTGTTCAGCAACAGTATCCTCCAAGGAAGAGTTCAAGTTAACTTCTTCATCAGGTTCAAAGAAACCATCAGGTGCTACTAGATGACCAAGATCTGTATGCTCACCTTGTAATAAAGCTTTTAACTTTTCTTTATCTTTGAGATAGATAAACTTATCTATCCATTCTCTTTGGAATAAAGCTTGATCACTTTTAGCTCCTAGTTGATGTTGGTAATGCCAACCCTTAAACATAATGTAAGAGTTGTTATGCCACATACTTGGACCTCTATAGTTAGGACCAAGGTAAGAGAAGAAATCTTTTAAACGAAAAGTAAACTCTTGATACGCAACAATAACATTCTGTTTAGGATAGAGTTGCTCGGCTCCATCCTGGTACACAACAACAACAGAATCATCACGTAAATAAATGCCAGCAATAGCAGTGTCTTTGAAATCAGGGAATGCTCTTCCTAGATTACTAATAGAATAGATTTGTTTCTGAGCGGAATTAAGTTGATCTTGAATAAAAGTTTTCATTGGATGAGTTGAGATGGGATTAGATGAACAGGTCGTCCTGCTCGTTAGGAATGATAGCATCCCTTGGAGCAGTATCGTAAGCAGTCTTACCAATACGTAACAAACCATAGGCAAGCATGCCCCAGCTAATAGGGTTAGCTAGGGCAAGAGCGGCTAAAGTACCGATAGCTGCATAGGGTGCTACATGTTTAGTAGCTGCTTTCAATCTAGAATTCATGGTAGTAACATTAATTAAAATAGTTTAAACTATGGAATACAAATTGATTCCTTTAGGTAAATTAGAATTAGATCCAGGGTTAGATGATCTGTTCTGGAAAGAAAGAATCCAACGTGCAATAAATGAAACAACCTCTGTTGATACCCTTAAACAATACTCAACACTACTGTTGGGATTGTGTACACAAAGACAAGGGGTTATTAAAGGACTAGCAAAAGAATTACTCACTATCAAGAATTTAAAGATTGATGATAGTGAGCTTGCTAACCCTGAGGTTAACCTAAAAGGTTAAAGGAGAGAATCATCCTCACCTGTAACAGGATCTTTTGCACTGGGTAGTGCAGCTACATCTGTTATACGACATTCAGGTAGTATCTCAATGCCATCTTTGATACCATAGGCACCACCTAATTTAGCTGCGTCTTGCCTTGAGTGTTGCATAATATAATCTTGGAATAGTTCTTGATACTTCCAAGTTGATTCCCTATCGTCATCAGGAATACTCATATTACTTAATGATTCAACTGCTGCTTCTTGTGTTGTATAGTCAGGGATATTAAACCCTTCAATAGCACATATCTCAACGTTATTAGCACCACGCATATCATTAACCAAGCTAGGTGTGAATACAGTAGTAGCATAAAACTTCTCATTAAATACTAGTGGTACTTCAGTATCAAGTGCTTTACTTAAACACTTGGACATTTCTTTTTCATACATCTTGATTTTCTCTGCTGCATCAGTACCATTTAATCCTTTCAGAGTAAGGACCATTGGTAAATCATGAGCACGACGGTTGTCTTCTTTAAGAATAAAAACAAGGTACTTTGTACGTACACTATACTTACGTTTGTACATCTCACCTTTACTATTGGCTAGATCAGCAGCTAGCTTATCGTTATCCCACTTGGTTTTAACCTCAGGGTTATCGAATGTACCAATCGTTTGTTTCATTCCTGTGGTTTCCTCAACCATAAGAGGTGAACGTAATAGAATCTGAATACGTGGTTCAGTAAAGTTAAGACCTTCTTCTACAGAAGTGTTAGGTGCCATTCCGAATGTTTGCTTGTAGTTCCAGATGACTGATCCTTTAGCAAACTGATCTTCTATAGCATGCCATTTGCAAGTATCAAGGTCTGTGTTACGTATAAACCAACCTCTTGTTTTAGATTTGTTTAAGGGTTGAATAGTAACAAAGTTTTGGTACCCAGTAATATATTCCTTAGATTGGAATATTTTAAATGAGTCAAGGTTGCGTGTTGCTAAAGCGGAGCCAGAAGTTTTCTTCATAGTCATGATCGGAAGTGATTTCGTAGGAGGTGCTTGGGTTGGGATGTCGAACAAGGTTTCAGACATGAGATGTGCTGAGGTTGAACGTAAGCAGTTTAGCGTCATGCTTAGGACGTAGGTTTAATAGAAGATTAAAAAGGAGGGAACTCTTCAGTCTTACTAAAGGGAGCAGGCAGAGTAGGTAGATTGTCACCTACGTTTTGTCCCCATGGTTCAGCAATCTCTTCTACTGTGGCGCCACCCCATAAGCTTGGTGCCTTAGTACCTGTTGATTCTCTAGGAGTGTCAGAAGCCTGGGGCTTAGGACCTAAAGTCATTGAGATTAGTTGAATCTTAGTATTTGATTTACGTTCTTTAGTTTCTTTATCTGACCAGGTATCAGTAACAAGGCGACCTTGTATGGTAAGACCTGTTCCTTTTCTGGTAAAGTTAACCATGAGTTCAGCTTGATTAAACTTATCATCAGCTGAGTTGATGGCATAGAAGTTAAATAAGTCTGCTTGGTTTCTACCAGAACCAACCAATAATGTTTGATTAGCAATCATTAAACCGTCAGCAGTTGTTTTAAAACTACGTTCATCTTCTTTATCCATGTCTTTAATGCAACGTCCACTAAGGATTACTGTATTAAAGATAGGAAAAGAAGTATTAACTATAGCAATGTTTCCTCCCTGCAAAGAAAAGGTACGTGTCGTTGTATCGTACTTAAGCTTGGCCCCATGTACATAGAGTTGTGAATTCTTAGGTGTCTTAAGAAACCGTTCAGAATTCTTACCATAAAGAGTAAGTTCAATTGCAGTAGGAGCTTTGTTACCTACTGGAGGTAAGAGCAATGGACACCGTACAGCAGTACTAGTGGCCGATGTATATACCTCAGTTGGTTCTTGAGTTGTTTGGGCGCAAAGGCTAGTGAAGTTCATTGGATCAGAAGTGAAGTGAAAGACAGTTTAACGTCATGCCTAGGACGGAAGTCTAGTGGGTGTCGGCCCAAGTATAACCGATCTTGGCATCGCCTTCAATCTTGCAAGTAAACTTAAAGAACTTTTGAGCAGCAGGGAAAGCATCTAGTGCTTGAGCCATAACTAGATCTTTATGTTCTGGTAGGCAAGCTAGTTGGATTTCATCATGGATCATAGCGAGTTGCATCCAGTCTTCTCCATATACCAAACCAAGTTTGTCTAATGCAGTATTCAGATTAATAACAACTTGTTTCATAAGAATGGCACCAGCAGATTGCAACAATACATTCAATCCTTTGAATGCTGAACGACAATATAATTGTCTGTGATCTAAACCAATAAGATGATCACGTTGTGCTAAGCAATTATTAATTTCTTCCTTCAATGATTTAAGTGCAGGCACACCTTTGAGGAATGAATTTATTGCAGTACTTCCTGTATGACGTAAAACTCCCTCATCTTTTTCATTCGGATCAATAATACTACCTGCCTTAACACTACCACATCCATATAACATTCCATAAAGTAAACGTTTGCTTATATCCCTGGTACTAACACCAAATCTTTCTTGGTTATATGTATGGATATCAACCTCGGGATCTACTACTAGAGCAGCATATTCTCCTTTGTCCCAACGAGCTAGGTATCCAGCTAAACATCTGAGTTCTAATGCTTTTGCATCTACACCCATAAGTAAATAACCTTTGGGTGCATAGAACAAAGCACGGCATTCTTTACCGTAAGGACTATATACCCCTGGGACCTGAGCCATGTTTGGATTCTTATGCGCACAACGACCAGTGATGCAACCATTCGTGACAACATCACCGTGCATCTTGCCGTCTTCGTGATTAAATAACTTCAACCAAGCATTCTGTCCATCAGCAATCTGTCCTAATCTTTTCTTAATGAGCTGGTATTCAACTAAGGTTTTGGCTTCAGGAAAAGATAAGCTTTCTAGTACATCATCATTAACAATTGGGTTTCCTTTCTCTGTTGTCTTCTCTGGTACCCATGCGTACTTAGTATGTAAACGCTCTACAATTTGTTGACGAGATCCCGGGTTAAACTTCTGTTCTGTTCGTTTGATAAAAGGGACGCCTTTAACAAAGCCTCGTTTCTCATTATTTATTTTGGGAATGAAGGTGGATTCTACTGGTATGGGTGGGAACATTTGTTGCAGAATCTCGTCCAACTCTTCTTTCTTTTGTCTAAGGTTATCAACCAGATCAAGAGATGCATCTATATCAAATGGAAAACCTACAATAATCTGATCATTAATTGCTTTAGCAAATGCATGCTCAAGATCAAGAGCTGTCTGAGAGTAATTCTGTTTTTGTATATAGTCAAATAGTTTATGTGTTACTTGTACGTCTTGTCTGCAGTATGCTGCCATCTCTTCTGAGTAAGCAGAGAAATCTTTAAAATCAATTTTGTTATCTGATAGACGATACCCCCAAGCTTTAAGTGAGGCAGAGCCACGTAACCTTGGGGGCATATCATATGCAGCATCATTATCTTCTTCTAGTAATAATTCTTTAGGCCATATAAGCCTGGTGCATACAAGCGTATCAATAAACTGAACTGTTCTAAAGGTATAAAAAGGATAAAGTTTTCTTATAACTGGGATGTCATAGAAGATGATGTTATGTCCTATGAGAATGTCAGCTTTAGCCAGATGCTCAAGACCAGCATCAATAGAATCAGGCCCATAAGTAGTAGTAAGTTCTCTCTTGATATCATGAATGACAAGACAGTAGATCTCATTGACATCATTGTAAAGCCCGTTGGTTTCTAAATCAAATACGTAAGCTTCTTTATTTCCTAAACAGTTGTTCGTCTTCGATGAGTAAGTCGTGCTTTGATAAGGCGGAGTCATTTTCTTTTATCCAGTTTAGTACGTTAATGATTCCTGTCTTATGTGGATGAGACAATACTTTACCAAGGTGTGACTCACTGGTAAGAGGTATGAGATAAAACTTATGATCCTTTTCACTAGCTTGGATAGCATGAGGAACACCCTTGAGATAACAACTGATTACATAAGCCATGGTCTAGGACTAATAGAGGATTATCCTGGTACTCCCCTCGGGGTGAGGGGAGATATACAGGAAGGAAACAATCAGATGTTATCGGCCTTATCTATAATTGCAACATACGACCTAACTTAATCTTTATTAAGTTAAGGATAACAGCTAGTGATACCAATGGATCTACTATCCTTGGTAACTATACCTTAACAATCTCTTTAGCTTTACGTGTTTTTATGTTATACCCAGTGAAGCCTCCAGTTTTCTTACGTAGGCTGATTGCTTTACTGGCAGCTGACCCTGCTCTTTGAGAACCATGTACTAATAATGCGAACGGCTTATTGCCAAAACAATGACTATCATCATGGTCTATTTCTAGGCCACGTGTAGATGCTTCCTCCTCTGTGTATACAACGTATGCACGGCGGATAAAAGTAGATTCCCTTCCTGGTATCAATGAATCTAACTGGCCCCCTATAGAAGCAGTCAGGAATAGATTAGGAGGTATCTCACTAACTAGGTTAAGCCACATATTAAGTGACTTAGTGAAAGCATAAAAGGTACGGTTAGGTTCTTGTCTAGCTACGCTAATCCAAGCCATCATATATAGTTCTGTCCAGAAGTCACCTGACTCGTGAATCCTTACCAGATCTTCTTTATGTGGTGCTAAGGAACTAATAATTAGATCAGTCATTCCTTCTGTACCTTCATTATCTGTATACATAGCATCTTTTAGTAAATCCCAGTTGTACCACCTAGCATCTCTAACACTAGGTCGTGTCTCTGCCATAGAAGCAAAGCAGCGATAATCAGCTACTCCTGCACTAGGTAAAGCAAGACTGTCATTGATCTTACCTGTGTGGCGATCAGCAAATGTTCTACATACACCAGCAGAAGGACAAGCATACCCCGCTGGTAAATTAAAGATCAAACGGTTAGCAAGTTTAGCATTACCGTGGGAAAACTTAAGCAGTGACATGGTGTGATTGCAGTGGGTTTAGTGAGCAGTTTAACGTCATACTCAGGACGATCTAAGCTAAGACAGAAGTCCCATTAAAAACTTCATACGATCAGTACATAGAGCAGATAACTGTTCTTGTTCTGGTGTTAAACAATGATCTTGTTCATAAATATGTTCATTCAAGCCAGCCATTAACTGGATTTGTTCCAGTCGCTTCTTTAGTTTGGTCTTCTGTGCTGCTGTCAACGTCTGATAGAGAGCCTTCATTAGTTTTAATAGAATCAGAATAATCTTTAGTGTCATGTACACGACGTTGCCTTATTTCTCCTATGGCATCATACAAAGCTTCTTCTATTTGACAATCCATAAAAGTTAAAGCTCGCAAAAAAGAAACATATTCTTCTGTGATAGCAGTAATGGTTGGTGCCATAGTAGCTACACAAATACTACCTGTATTTGTGAATTGTTGAAATGCAATCCAGTCATCAACAGTAACGTCAACAGTAACATCAAAATCAATCGCGGAAGCCATAAGAATAAAGCAATGGAATAAACAAGTAGTTTAACGTCATACTCAGGACGGGATACCTAATAGATATCGTTAGTTATATTCTTATCTATTGTTAGTTCATCCGTAGTAGGAATAATTTTTAACTCTAATGTTTCTAATAAATTAACAGTGTCCTGGATTCCAATAATCTCAAGAGCATCAGGGATAAGCTCATCTGTATTCTCAGTATAATAATCAGATAGATACAAAGATGCTATTGATATGATCGTTTGCATAGGCAAATAATCTAACATCCTATGTGCTAAAGAATTAATAACATAATCCCAGGTGTGATCAGGGATATTATCTTCAATCTTCTCAATTAAACTAGGGTCAATTGCATTGATACGATCAGCGGCGTTAGTCATGGTAATAAGTAAGTCATTGTTATTGTAAAGGAAGTAAGGGTTTTGTGCTAGGTAAGGAAGCTTGTAGATCACAGATGAACAACAAATAACTTTGTGGACCACAGCTTAGAATTTGTGATCCACAAAGCTAAGTGTTATGGTTACGTAAAGGCAGCGCTTATTTATTTAATCTTTAAGCTACAGCTTGCGCACTAGTCTCATGAGACTCACCCACTAAGCCAGCCTCCTTGAGGCGGTCGATCATGCCACACATAATGGTAGCATGTTCATGTGTTTTCTCCATGAAAGATTGTGCGCGATCTGCAGATATAGTATGGACTGTACCATTGGCTTCAACATAGGCCCAGCTACCATCAGGCTGGGGTTTACCCTGAAGCGCAAGCCGCTCTGAGTTACGTACATACCTGAGTTCTAGATTGTGACAGTCAGTAAGACCCTCACTATCTTTCCAGGTAGCACCGAGGTTGTAACGTTGATCTTGATCCATGTAAGCATGGAATTGTGGAAGCAGTTGACTAAAGCAGGCAAGGATAGACATGAGTTGAATGTAGTAGGTGGAGTGTGTAAAGCCTGGGGCTTACGTCAGGTTGGCGCTGACTGCCCAGGGTTATATCAGTTGACTGATTTTAGTTCTTCTTCTCGTAGTTGCAATGCTTTACTAAACATATTTTCATAAAGGTTTCTTTCAATGTCATTGAGCCTTGCATTGGACAGACCAACGATCTGGTCTACGTGCATAACACCGTCTGATACCTTAAGTAGGACAGTGAACTGAGGCTTGTTGTTGCACATGCACAAGACAATGAATGCCTTCTTAGCTTTAACGTTATTAGCATATGAGTCTGCTGTACCTACACAGTTACGTACTGCTTGCCCCCATTGGGATAGCTGGTGCGTATCTTTTGGCTGAAAGAATGTCCAAGTCTGTCCTTTGTTAGGTGTAGGAAATAGATGAGATAGTTGATCTGTATCTTTAGGTTCAAAGAATGTCCAGTTCTGTTCTTCATCTAACACCTTGATAGGTGTAGGAAATAGATCTTGTGGTAACTCTTGATTAGGATTCTTTATTGTCCATGCTTTAGTCTGGATATGATCATGGAATTCTTCTATGCGCCAACGCTTAGGTGGGTCAATAGTTTGACCTGCTGTAAGTATCTGATCAAGCATTGTTATTGTATCTCGCAACGAACTAAACGTAGCATTGTACTTAGTAGTATGTGAATAGTTTGTGCACTTACTCAACCATTCCTCTGTGAACTTGGTAATAATTTTAAAGAAAGATTCTACCGGTAGATAAGTATTAAGCCAGGCATGCACTAAGTCTGGTGAGGAAAGTGAGTAGTATAAGCTATAGGTATCAAGTGTTTTGAATATGTCATTGCTTATAGCAGTCTGTAAATAATCAACAGGGCAAGCAGGCCATATCTTTAGTACTATATTAATCCATCTAAGAATTTTCTTTATGTCGTCATGTATATCTACTAATACGTCAGGTGACTTAGTGTCTGGATGATTGAAGGCATCAATGATCTTTTGTGATTCTGTATTGATATAACGTTTGAACCAAGGTGTATCCAGTATGTATCTATTGTCAGCAGGTAGATACGATTTGTATAGTTCTACACCTGGTACTGAGGGACGTTCTTCTAATATACGTAGGATATATTTGTAGTTATTAGTCTTAAGATCAAGTCTCTTGAATATGTTATGTGTACCATCATCTTTCCAATGAGTTATAGTCTGTTGAAGTTGGTCAGTAAATAGTTTGATTCCACGTTTGATTTGTACTAACTTCTGTTTGTAACTGGTTGCATTATGTGCCCAGTATGGTGTAGTTAACCCTGCTTCAATACTATCTCTCGTTATGTAGTCCGTCCATGTACAGAAGTCAATGCGTCCATACTTCCTGGGAATAACATTATCCATATTGAATAACCTTCCATCTTTACAGTAGGGAATATTAATCTTCTTGTATGCACCAGGTTTGAATGCAAATGATATTCCATAGATGTAGTCTTCTCCAGGCTTAGGTAACCAAGCTGCTACCCATAGGCTTTCTATGTGGTAGATAATAGCTTTGACTTCGCCAGTATCTTTTTGGAATACACGGTACCTATCTTCAATTGGATCAGCATTGATATTAGTAACTGCTTGTAGCAGTTCTTCTTTACTGACGATGTGAGTAGGAATCAGATCATCTGGTAACCCAAGAGTATTACGTGTCACCTTAGGTTTAGCAGCTGCGATAACCTTCTTTAGTTCAGGGTCGTACTTGACGAGGTGTTGCTGAAGGTTTGATGGGAGTTGGAATTGCATGAGTTGAGTTGTAGTTGGGATGTAAACCTTTTAACGTCATGTTTAGGACGATTGGTTTACTTGTAAGTTGCGTGTATATACAAGTAAGTTACTCGTACATACTATAAGTTACTTGTAAATACCGTATTGTCTTTCTTCTTCTAATTCATCGTAGTGCTCTAACATGTAGTTAGTTGCATTACTAATAAACGTAGAGTACTCGGATTTCAGGTATGTGGATTTTGGTGTAAAGACTGGGAGTTCTTTACACCACCCAGTAGCAAGATAGATTCTGCCCCTGGGACCACGCAATACTATGAACCAAGGTTTGAACTCGATACTAAATCCAATCATGATAGTTAGATGTCAGTGGAATCAACGTCGATCCA
>Ga0114967_10000604_pt1 | contig 30968 bp, 16 predicted proteins | sample M_130628_MF_Meta_FD_92639 | JGI IMG/M metagenome (GOLD analysis project Ga0114967, IMG submission 92639) | Freshwater microbial communities from Lake Montjoie, Canada to study carbon cycling - M_130628_MF_MetaG | ecosystem: Environmental > Aquatic > Freshwater > Lake | place: Lake Montjoie...
TTGCAGGAAAACCTGGAAATTGTGGTGTATTAGTCAATGCTTCAACTCCTCGAGCATTATATGGAATGTTTCCAAAATCTATCGAAGTACAGATGATGCACGAAAACGCAGGGGATTTTTGGTGCATAGTGGAAGATATTAAGGTAGAAAATATGGAAAGCAGACGTGGACCAAAAGAAAAATGGGGAATCACGGAAGGAAAAGAACGCCGAGTTAAAAATTTGACAGATAATTCAGAAAAACCACTTGGTGAATGGAATAAAATGACGATTGAGTGCCGAGGAGATAAGATAAGAGTTTGGGTAAATGGCGATATTGTCAACGATGGTTTTGGAGCAACCGCCCAAAAAGGACAAATCGCTCTTCAAGCAGAAGGTGCAGAAGTAGAATTCAGAAAAGTAGATTTAACTCCGTTGAAATAATGATTGGAAATTTGTTATTGGGGAATTGGTGAAACATACATATTCAAATTCCCCAATTTCCCAATAACCAGTTCCCCAGTAAACCAATAACCAAATCCCCAATTACAAGGCAATAAATTTAACTAAATCACCAGCTTTTAAAAGAGTAATTTCAGAAGAACTGGGCGTATAAAGTTCTAATGCAGTTCTACCAATTAATTGCCATCCTCCAGGACTTTCCGAAGGATAAATCCCTGTTTGATTTCCTGCAATACCAACGCTTCCCGCAGAAACTTTTGTGCGTGGCGTTGCCCTCCTTGGAGTAGAAATTTGGGCATCTAAACCGCCCATGTAGGCAAAGCCTGGCAAGAAACCCATCATGTAAACTCGATATGTCGGTGCAGTATGTAATTCAACTGTTTGTGCTTCACTAATCTGATGAAAATTAGCTACATAGCTCAAATCTTCGCCATCATAAACTACAGGAATTTCAATGATTCTTTTTTGAAAACTCTCTCCTTCCCCGATATTTTCATAACTTTTAATTAAGAAATCTTCAACAAAAGCATAAGCAGTTTTAAAGAAAGTATATTTTCTTCTAACACTAAAAACATCGTAAAAAATTGTCAATGAAGCATACGCAGGCATTGCTTCTTTCATGCCAACAAAAGTATTTTTAGTGCAGTTTTTATATAATTGCATAACAATGTCATTGATATTTTCATCAATGACATTGCCAAAATCAATCGTTATGGCCGAATCGCTCAGTGGGAAAATTTTGTAATGATTACTTACCATACAAATCATTAAACGCTTTTTCGTATTTATCGCCAGTTTTCCATTTTGGAGCAGTTGGGCGGTCAGCAATCAAACGAGCTGAGTAAATATAGGCTTGACAGAATTTTAGCAAATAATTATAATTTACCGATTCTGGACTGTCAGATACTTGGTGATAAAATTTATTTATTTCTGCATCAAAAGCTGTAAAACCTGGTGCAAAATCAGGTGAAGGAATACCTTTTGCTGCCAGATTTACATTGTCTGAGCGGTCGAAAAGATTTTGTTCGGGAGCTGGATCAGAAATTGCCGTAAGACCATAAGCCTTTGCTCCTGCTTCAATTTGTGGTTGAGCGTCAGTGCGTTCAAGACCAATAACTGTTACTTTGGTTGTATCGTTATAGCCAGCACCATCGCAGTCGAGGCTATAAACACACTGTTTCAAAGGCACAAGTGGATGCTCGGCGTAATATTTACTACCCAACAGTCCGATTTCTTCGCCCGTGTAGGCAATGAATAAAATCGAACGCTTAGCTGGTTTTTGTGTGAAAGCTTTTACTGCTGATAAAATGGCAGTTGTACCAAAGGCATTATCTCTTGCACCATTGAAAATCGTATCGCTTTCTGTTACTCGACCACCTTTTTTACCAGTTCCAACGTGGTCGAAATGAGCAGTTAGCACGACATATTCGTTTTTCAAAACTGGGTCAGAACCTTCCAAAACACCTAAAACATTATAAGACATTACTGTTTTATTTGAAACTTCGCTTACATTTATGCTGAGCGTAGAGAGTGTTTCTTTGGCAAACTTTTTAATGTGGACATTGCTCACCCAAATATGCGGAATGTGGTTTGCATTTGAAGAATTCTCAGGAGCCAAATTGAGTTTTTCACCACCCATGAAATTTGAAATAGCTGTCCAAGGATATTTCAAATTATATAATTGAATAAAGGCTGCAGCACCATTTTTTGCTGCAAAATCAATTTTTTTAGATGAACCTTTGAGGTTTTCGTTCGGGTCATCGCTATTCGGAATACCAAATTGAGCAATTACAATTTTACCTTTTACGTCAAGACCTTTATAATCATCTTGTTTTTCATCGACCCAACCATAACCTACAAAAACTACTGGAACATTTTCGAGTTTTGTAGCTTTTCCACTCAAAACAATAAAATCTTTTGTCCATTTTAGTGAGTCTGTTCCAACTAAAATCTCTCCTTTTTTTGTTGGTTTTACCATTTCAAAAGGTACTGCTTGCAAATAATCTTTTTGTCCGTTTGGTGTTTTTAAACCTTGTAAACGGAAATTTTCAGCTACGTATCTGCCGGCAACATTATTAGTAATTTCGCCCGTTCGACGCCCCAACATTTCATCCGATGCAATGAAACGAATGTGTGCTTCGATTTCATTTTTAGATAATTTGTATTCGGGCAATTTTCGGACCGCCGAACCGCTTCCCTTTTGGGCATTTGCACCGAAAATGATGAAGTTTAGGAGTAATAATAGATGTTTGGTTTTCATTTTGATTTTGATTATAAATATAAAATAAGGCAAAGTTAAACTTCGCCTGACAGTAGTTTTAAAGCTTTGACAACTTCGGTTGTTGGCAATTGACAAGTTTTATTGAAACATACAAAAATGCTTGTTTCGCCATTTTTTGCTGTTCTGTTTTGCAAAAGTGGTAGTTTTGAGTCGGTTTCCGAACCTACAAAAACTTTATTGAGCATAAAATCTGCATCAATTTGTTTTCTGATTTCTTTTAAATTAGTACCAACAATGGCCACTTCGGCAGTTGGTTTTGTATGTTGTGTTGCCAAACAAGCCCATTGCGTAACCCACTGAGGATCGGTCAAAACGATGCGTTTCATTTTTGCCAACATCAAATTACTTATTTCGATGAAATCATTTCTTCCGAGCAAAAGTCCTAAATTATAAAGATTAGCAGCCATCATTGAGTTAGAGGCAGGAATCACATTATCGAAAATTTCTTTTTTTCGAGCAATTAATTCTTCGCCTTGAATATCGGTAAAATAGAAAAACTCGTCTTCGACATCATAGAAATTAGCAATTGTATAGTTAGCCAATATTTCGGCTTCTTTTATCCAAGTTTCATCGAAAGTTACCTGATAAAGGGTAGTGTAAGCATCAATCACACTGGCGTAATCTTCGAGATATGCCACGATATTTGCTTTGCTGTTTTTATAATTATGCCAAAGTCCACGTCCTTCTGCCCCATCTTCGGTCGTGACTTTGATGCTCATTTTTTCTTTAATGAAGTTAGCATTTTGTAGAGCCAATTCCAAAAACTTTGGCATATCGATATAACGATAAGCATCTACTAAACCTTTAAGCATCAGGCCATTCCACGAACATAAGATTTTATCATCAAGTCCAGGACGAATCCTTTTTGCTCGATAATCAAAAAGTTTTTGTTTGATCTCTTGACTCAAAGGAAAACCATTTTCCATGAAATCACGCACTTCGAGATGCACTATATTATTGCCATGCTCCCAGTTTCCTTCTTCCGAAAACTCAAAAGTTTCGAAGAATGAAGCTGCCTCTTCTACCAAAATTGCTTCAATTTCAGATTTTTCCCAAATATAAAACTTTCCTTCTTCGCCTTCACTATCAGCATCTAAGGCTGAGTAAAAACCACCTTCTTCGCTCATCATTTCTCGTTCGAGCCAATCGATTGTCTCGCTTACTTTGGCTTTATAAAATTCATCGGGCTGACCTTCTGATTTTGTTAGAGCATAGGCTTCGGCGTAGAGCGAAACCAATTGACCATTGTCATAGAGCATTTTCTCAAAATGCGGCACTTTCCAATCCTCATCGGTTGAGTAGCGAGTCCAACCGCCGCCGATAGTATCGTAAATTCCGCCCAAAGCGACTCTATCAAGTGTATGAATAAGGTGCTGATAGGCTCGTTTATCTCTAGTAATGGTATAATATCTGAGCAAAAACTTCCAAATACTTGGCATAGGAAATTTTGGACTGCGATTCATTCCACCTTTCTCGAAATCAAAATCTTTATACAAGCGATTAAAAATCGTGGTGAGTTCTTCCTCTGAAATCTTTAGTCCATCTTCCGAAATATCCATTTGATATTTGTCACTCTCTTTAATGTGCATGTTTTGCGTGAAACCTTCGGCCGATTTTTGTAGTTTTTCACGGTCATTTTTGAAGGCATTACTAATGCTTTCGACCAAATTTGCCCAATTAGGTGAAGGAAAATACGTACCTCCATAAAAAGGTTTGGCATCAGGCATCAGAAAAACATTGAGCGGCCAACCGCCACGCAACCCCATTGCTTGCAGAGCATCCATATAAATTGCATCAACATCGGGGCGTTCTTCACGGTCAACTTTGATGCATACCAAATGCTCATTCATTATTTCGGCAATCTGCTCGTTCTCGAAAGATTCTCGCTCCATGACGTGGCACCAATGGCAAGCCGAATAACCAATACTTACCAAAATCGGTTTATCTTCATCTTTAGCTTTTTGCAGGGCTTCTTCGCCCCACGGAAACCACTCAACGGGGTTATGGGCGTGTTGAAGTAAATATGGACTTGTTTCGTTTATGAGTTTATTTTGCATGTTTTTTGATTAGATACTTAAATAATTCTTTTTCTCTAAGGCCGTTGTAACAACGGCAGCTCCACAATGGCTAACACCTGGTTATGCCAAGTTCACACCAAATAAATCAAGTAATCGCATAACTTTATCAAGTTTCAAAGTAGTCTTACCTTGTTCCAATTCACCTACAAAACGAAGCCTAACTCCAACCTTAAAAGCAAGTTCATCTTGAGTAATTTTAAATTCTAAGGCTTTTTTTGATGAATTGAGCAATCTATGATAAGTTTTTCATACCTCATTAAATATAATAGTAAATATGTAAATATATACCTATTTGGGTATAAAAACAAAATAGATTTTATGCTGAAAATAGTAAGGAACAAAAGATTTATTTAAAAAAATACCTTATTGACGAATCTATATAAGTACTAGACAAAAGAAATTATATTAGACTCAAGAGATAGTTTGCCTATGCAACGGTTCCCCGCGGAGATAAAATACTAAAATCAATATTTACATTATTTCAATTTGTCAATTAAATTTTTCTCCTTACTTATTTAAATAAATAGGATTTGTTTCGAATATGGGAAATTGCATCTGTTTGTAAAGCTCTTTCAGTTTAGGTTATTGGATGCATACAGTGAAAATTGACTAATGTACCAAACCATAAAACCCTAGTTAACCGTATTATGGGCTAATTAGGGTTTTATGTGTAAGTTAATCTGATGAATAAAATCAGAATTAAAATTGGCTAAATACTTAAAATTTGGGTATCTAGAAATTTTAAATAACACTTACTGTTTTTTGGTAAACAAATATTTTAGTGCCAATTCATGAGTCTGAAAAGAAGAAGGTCTTATTTCAGAGGTAGGAAGTTCATAAATATAACCGATATAGTATTTTTTAAATGACAAATATCCTAATTGAATTCCAAGACTATTGTTATTACGATAACTTAGACCTAAATCAAATTTTTCTTGAAAGTTTGCAAGTAGGTTAATGTCAGCACTCAGAGGGGCATTTGAAGTTGCACGAATCATCAGTGAAGGCTTCAATTGGATACTCTTTGAAATATCAACAGACGTACCTAGCATGATATAATAATGTGCATTGTCTATGTAGTTTTTATTTTTATCATAATCACCAAAATTATAGCGAAACATTATTGGTTCTGAAATACTTATAAAAGTATTTTTATAACTTAAATTTACGCCCCAACCAAAATTCGGTCTAAAGCCTGTTCTTACATTTTGGCCAAAATTAGGATCGTTGACATCAATCAATTTTAACCCATTTAGATTAAGGCTTTGGTCGTTGAGAGATGCTCTTATCCCTCCCGAAAACCTCATGTTTTTGTTTAAAACTGTATGATAAGCATAGTCAACTCCGAAAATGGTATTTCGCATCGGTCCTGCTTTATCTTGTAAAAAATTAATTCCAAATCCAGATTTAGATTTCGTTTTCAAACTTCCTGTCACCCCAAGTGTTTTAGGTGCACCAGCAACTCCTACCCACTGCAGCCTATCCATTAATGTTACACTACTAACGCTATCCTTTCCCGCAAAAGCTGGCGATATAACTAATGGATTATAGCGATACATACCATACATGGGTTCTACTTGAGAAAAACAGTCTAAACCAAAGCATAAAATTATTATTATATAAATAGATATTTTCATTGTCTCACTTAATTTTGATTGATAAGAATTTCAGAGATAAATCAAAGTGTATCGCGTCTAAAGCCATGATACACCTTGATTTAGATTTATATTAATTATTTAAGCGATTTATGTAAATATAGCTCGCTTTTGTTGCCTGTTTATTATCAAATAAGACTATATAATAGTAGGTTCCGTCAGGTAATAAACCATCGGTTTCTAAAACAATATTTTTCACATTAGCCTCTCCACCCCAATCGTTTTGATAATTTTCCTTTTCGAAAACAAGACTACCCCATCTATTATAGATGGCAATTCGATTATTATTTTTAGACTTTATACCAGGAATAATTAGTACGTCATTTTTACCATCCCCATTTGGTGAGATACCTTCAGGTGTAAAGGTCTCACATTGATCTGCATCAATATAGTTAGGTACATTATCATTATCATTATCGCAATCTGATCTATTACCGTAATCTAAATCATCTTCCAATTTATCAAGTATCCCATCATTATCACTATCTGTGTCCCTAAAATTCATTATTCCGTCTCCATCAGTATCTACTGGTAAATTTGGATTAACTCCAGCCTCCACACTATCCAAAAGATTATCATTATCTGAATCAATATCTAAATAATCAGGCTTACCATCTCCATCGGTATCCACTGGAACATTTGGATTAATTCCTGCTTCTACTTTATCTGGAATACTATCATTATCTGAATCTAAATCTATATAGTCAGGATTACCGTCGCTATCAGTATCTACTGGTGTACTTGGTCTGCTACCGGCTTCTACTTTGTCTGGAATACTATCATTATCTGAATCTAAATCCAAATAATTAGGTTTGCCATCTTTATCTGTATCTATTGGTACATTTGGATTACTTCCCGCTTCTACCTTATCAGGAATTCCATCATTATCAGAATCCAAATCTATATAATCAGGTTTACCATCGCCATCAGAATCTACCGGTATGTTTGGATTACTGCCTGCTTCTACCTTATCAGGAATTCCATCATTATCAGAATCCAAATCTAAATAATCAGGTTTACCATCTCCGTCAGTATCTAAAGGTATGTTTGGATTATTTCCTGCTTCTACTTTATCTGGAATACTATCATTATCTGAATCTAAATCCAAATAATCAGGCTTACCATCGCCATCGGTATCAACTGGTACATTTGGATTGCTTCCCGCTTCTACTTTATCTGGAATACTATCATTATCTGAGTCTAAATCCAAATAATCGGGCTTACCATCGCCATCAGAATCGACTGGTATATTTGGATTGCTTCCTGCTTCTACTTTGTCTGGAATTCCATCATTATCTGAGTCTAAATCCAAATAATCGGGCTTACCATCGCCATCGGTATCTACTGGTATGTTTGGATTTTTACCTGCTTCTACTTTATCTGGAATACTATCATTATCTGAGTCTAAATCCAAATAATCGGGCTTACCATCGCCATCGGTATCTACTGGTATGTTTGGATTTTTACCTGATTCTACTTTGTCAGGAATTCCATCATTATCTGAATCCAAGTCTAAATAATCAGGCTTTCCATCTCCATCGGTATCTACTGGAATGTTTGGATTGCTTCCTGCTTCTACTTTGTCTGGAATTCCATCCATCATTATCAGAATCCAAATCTAAATAATTAGGTTGAACATCACCATCACTATCAATTGGTTCATTTGGATTAGGCCCTGCTTCTACACTATCAGGAATACCATCATTGTCTGAATCCAAATCTAAGTAATCCGGTTTACCGTCACCATCTGAATCTAAAGGTTGATTAATAACTTTACCCTCAGAAATAATTATTGTATTTTTCTCTATTTTATCAGGAATACCATCATTATCTGAATCTAAGTCAATATAATCGGGTTTTCCATCAGCATCAGAATCCACAGGTTTACCATCCTTAACTCGACCTTCAATACCATCCGGAATACTATCATTATCACTATCGCCATCTATATAATTTGGTGATCCATCTCCGTCTGTATCGACTACTCCTTCAACTCTATCATTGATGCCGTCGTTATCACTATCAAGATCTAAATAATTAGGTATTCCATCTCTATCTGAATCTATATAAGACTCTATTCTATCTTCTATGCCATCACCATCACTATCCAAATCAAGATAATTCATTATACCATCGCCATCTGAATCAATGTTTCCTTCGATTGAATCAGGAATTCTATCGTTATCACTATCAGTATCTAAATAATTAGGAATAGAATCCCCATCTGAATCGATATTTTTTTCAATAACATCTAAAATACCGTCATTATCACTATCAGTATCTAAGTAGTTAGGAGTACCATCACCGTCAGTATCAAGGCATTTAGTAAAACCAGGACATTCGATTTCGTCAGGAATACCATCATTATCACTGTCACAAGGATTAAGGGTAAAGGTAAATGTCTGAGTCGAAGAAGTACCCGAATTGTCATTTACTGTAATCGTAATTAAGGAACTACCAAATTGCTTTGAGGACGGCGACAAAGTAAGTATTTTGTTCTGACCTGTGCCGCTAACTTGAATTTCAGACCTTTTAATGATTGCATTATTCGAAGACGTAATAGTTAAAACCAAATCTTCAGTAGGTGTTTCACTATCGCCAATAACAAATGGCACTGTTGCAACGGTTGTTAAACATAAGTTAACATTTTTAATTGGACTTAGGTAAGGTACCGTATTTACAACTGTCAAAGTAAAAACAATGAATTCGGACGAGCCATCTGCGTAGTTTACTTGAATCGTTATTACTGAGTTTCCAACCAAACCAGGGGTTGGAGTGATAACAATTGAGCGAGTTGCACCGGTACCGGTAATCGAAATACTTGCAGTAGGTACTAAGATTGAGTTGCTTGAAGACGCTGTTATACTTGATGTTGCCACACCACTTCGAACCGCAAAATTTCTAGACTGAGTTGAACTGTTAACATTAATAGTTTGATCAGGCAAAACTCCTATTGTTGGATCTTGTGGATTTACAGTAAGTAAAAAATTAGTTGATGAGGTCAAATTATCGGTATCAGTTACAGAAATTGTTATTTGAGAATTTCCTGATTTACCCAAAACTGGTGTCAGTTGAATGGTTCGATTATTATCTGAACCAGCCAAGACAATTCTTGAACGAGGTATTAAAAGTGTATCTGAAGAAGCTACATTCAGTATTAAATCTGCAGCAGGGGTTTGTACATCCGAAATTGTAAATCCTAAAGCAGTAGTAGAACTATTTCGGTTGATTGTCTGAGATGAAATTGAGCTGATTGTTGGAGGTGAAGTACAAATAGTTACGATCACTGCTCCAGAGATATTCGATGTGATTGTTGTCGATATAACTAATGGACTATTCGGCTGAGCTGGTACACTACAACTTGTATAACTTACTACACAATAATAATATGTTGTACCGACTAAACTCGTTAATGGGGTATAAGAAGCATTCGTTGCTCCACCTATTTCTGTACCTCCTGAATTTACATTCGTGGCAGTACTGTACCATTTATAAGTATAACCACTACCCCCAGATACTGAAACTGTTAAGGCCGTTGCGGACTGATTTAAACATAAATTTTGGATACTGCTCGAAGGTTGGCTAGAAAACGTTGGAATTGCAGTAACTACTCCCGTGCCAGTTGCAACATTAACCGTTGTGGCCCCAGTTGAGGTGGCAGAAACATTACCTGAAGCTCCATTAGAAGCATCACTTTTTAACCTCACATAAACTGTTGTAGAGATAACTACACCTCCAGATTGAGTAAGGGTACGAGCTGAAAAATAATTAGCACCTCCATCTATCGATAATTCATAACCCGTAGGTGCGGTTAAAACAATATCGGCAGTCAAGCTAGTACCAGAAATACTAAAAGTTCGAGAAATCGATGCAACTCCAGCACACGTTGAAAAAGGACTTAAAGTTCCAGTTGAGGTAATTGTAGGCGAAGTACAAGACGTTATCGTGGCTACAGCACTACTTCTACTAGTACTTGTACAACCACTCACTGTACAATCTATATAATAGGTAGTGGTAGTGCTGATGCTCGGTGTTGTAAAGTTCGTACCTGTACTCAAGGCACTTCCACCTGTCAAGGCTCCATACCACGAAATCGTACCTCCACCACAGCCACTCGCTGTCATGCTCACTGTTCCGGTTCCACAATTGCTACCTCCTGTACTCGTTGCTGCACTTGGAATAGTTGTGATAGTGGCTACTGCACTACTTCTGCTTGAACTCGTACATCCACTCACTGTACAATCTATATAATAAGTAGTGGTAGTACTGATGCTCGGCGTTGTAAAGTTCGTGCCTGTACTTAAGGCAATTCCGCCTGTCAAGGCTGCATACCACGAAATCGTACCTCCACCACAGCCACTCGCTGTCATGCTTACTGGAACTGATGTTACTCCAGTAACACAATTGCTTCCACTTCCACTTGGTGCACTTGGGATTGCATTAACTGTAATTGTGACAACATTACTAAAAACAATGGCATCTGTTGATGTTTTTGCTCCTCGTCGATAATAATTGGTTTGCGTAAGTAAACCAGGAGTGTAGCCTGTACTAATAGCACTTCCTATATCTGTAAAGGTTACATTATCAGTTGAACTTTGCCATTGATAACTGATTGAACCCGTACCGCCGCTTGCTGCTGTTGATGATGATAACGCCACAGCGGTAGCACCAGCACAAATAATTTGATCCGAACCAATAGAGCCAGCATCTAAAGACGTAACTGCACCACAAATATCTACTGTAGGCGTTGAAGTACAATCAAATGTGGCAACATCAGCGTCAGTGTTTGTATTATCACCCATACTTCCGTTTACCTTATGCCCTACATAACAGAATTTAGAACTCCCTTCTTTTACATATACCAAGGTATGACCTCCAAATTCTACTAATTTGGCTATTTCAGTGCCAGATGCTAAAAAAGGATCTGAAGTTACAGTTGCTCCACTTAAACCCCCAAGCATATTCCTTCCCCTTGTCCCCAAACATAAAGTTTTCCATCGTTTGTAATTAGTGCTCCAGCGGGTATTTTAGAATCATGCTCTTGCAAACTTATAGTTTTTACATTCGAAAATGGGTTTCCTGAAGGATCTTTTACAGTTACCCATGATTTTTGCTCAGTGGTTGTTCTATCACCTAACTGCTTTAAATCATTAAGCCCCAAAGAATATAAACTACCACTTGTATATAATATAAAATAGGAATTTTTACCCGAGGTATTAGTACCACCCGTCACTACTATCATTTTAGGCGTACCTGATGCACCACTTGGCAAGGTCATTTCAACTGCATAAGTTGCATTCGTAATATTGTTACCATCCCCTTTATAGATAGTTTCACCCCATGTATAAATTTTGTTATCACTAGTAAGTGCCATCAATGCACCCTCTGTTGCACTACTAACATGCCCCCTAATAGCTACAATATTTGTTAAGGGTGTATTTACAGCCGTTTTTACTTGATGCCAATTTGCGTCCAAACTTGTTGTACCATCACCCAACACCTTAACAGAACCTTTTGAGATTACATATGCATTACCTGTGCTCGTTACGATAGCGAGCGTATTATTCATTGCAAACAGCATCCTTACATCTGCAGGAACGACCCCTGTTGGTAAACCATCTGCTTTTGAATTAATTGTAAGTTTTTGAAAACTTGTATTTGTTGTTAGAGCATTTGCTATTATTATGTTTTCTTTTCCCCAAGCAAACAAGCCTGTTGTGGTTAACAAAACGGATTGTTCATCACTTCCACCTCCATCACTTGCAGTGGTGGCTAACAATGGCGTACCTGTTAAACTAGGATAATTTGTACTATTGATTTCCCGTGGTGAGAGTACTGAACTGCTACCATTATTGGCTACCAACTGCCCCTATGTTACCCACGTACCATCACTTTTTTTTGCTACTGATTGGTGATACGCACTTGAAACTGCATCATAAAGATTTGTTGTTGAACAAGTCTGTGCATAAATGTTCGATAAAATGAAATTTTGAAGTAAAAAAGCACCAAATAATAAAGAGTTCTTTTTTTTGTAGTAAACTAATGCAAAAATGAATCTTCGAAAAGATTCAAAAAAAATTTTTTGTGAGTAATTATTGATCATATTTAGTTAAAGTTAAGCGACTTTGATTTATTTATTGAGGTTCATTTTATAATTATTATGCAATAAATTGTTTTTATCTAGGCATTTCTTTGGAATTAGTAACTAATCCAAAAAATGCTAAAAGAAAATTTGGCTATATTTAATTGAAGAAAACCTTTGTTAATGATATTAGAATTTGAGTATTTTCACTTGATAACACAGCTGTTTTTTACATCTTAAATTAACTTTAATTGAATTTCAATTAAAAATAAAGTCTGCGAACAGATTTCAATAATCACAAAACGGTTTTTTTATTTGTAAAAAAACGTTCTGTGTTATAGTGTTTAAAGTTAACTATCTTGTATTTTCAACTAAGATTTCAAATACTCTTGTTTTATAAGGACAATTAGTACAATTATAAAACAACGATTCTAAATGCGATGCAAACTTCGCCTATAATAGTACTTTTAATGAAATAACTAATTTTTAAAAGTTCAAATTGAGAAGGGTAAACAAAACAGAACAAATGAAAGGCAGCATTAATCTGGTTAAAACGCATAGATAAAAAAATAAAATTCAGCATATTCACGCTGTAAAGAACTTGCTTAAGTATTCCTGCAATGCAATTGCTTTTCTTCTTGAAAAATTATTTTTTGTTCCATTTTTTAATTTGATGGTAAGTTTGTTACTATCTTTCATAATATTTAATACGAAATCAGGATTCAGTAAATATGTTTTATGTACACGCAAAAACAATGCGAAATGAAGTTCCTCTTGTTAATTTTTAAGTGATTTGGAGGAAACAAATACACCCCTATATTATAAATGATAAATGGTATGATTGGAGTCTGACTCTAAATATATAACAACTTCAATAGGAGGTTACTTTTTGAGCATCAATTGTTATTAATTTATAAAAGAATTAGATTTTGAAATATCTGCTTAGAGATTAATAGATTAACCTCATTGCTTTTCATTTTGAACCTCTTTGACACTAGTAACTCCAATAATTTTGGAGAAATATTTTGATTTTAAATCATTTATCAAGTTTAAATGGTCCGGAATATCAGGACCTTTCACTATTACATCATCAAACCAAACTCCCCTATCATCATTATGAAGACCAATTGTAATCAAAAAATATTTCATGAAATTTTGTAGAAATTAAAAAAAAAGTTTTTGAATTAATTAAATTTTAATTTTTAAATATTACCATTAAATTTCTACTCATTTTATTACAAAGACAAAAATAATCGACAAACGGACTTCAATAATCGTTTATTGGTAATATTAGAGTTGATTTTAAAAGAAACGTAAATTAAAAATCTAAACTCCACTCTTCTCCAAAATAACCTAACGATATTTACTATACACTATACAAAAGCCACAGGATTAAAACTTTGCGGAGATCAGTGAAAGTATTTCTTTAAAGATTTCTTTAATTCAACAATCAAATAATCTCGTTTTAAATCAAAATCAGTATCAATTTCATGATTTTGTTTACTTTTTGGTAAAATCGACGGTTTTTTTTGTACATTTATTAGCTACTGTTAGCTACAAATATATATTCAATAATATTGGTGGGTCATAGAAATTTAAGAACCATATTCCAAACACAATTAGGGTAATTATGAACGTATTCTTAAAACTTAAAATTGCCACTTACAGTATTTTTAACAGCATAAGTGAACTAACAAACCTTTTTTATAAGACTTCTCAAAAGAAAAGATTTTTGGAGTATTATAAGATATTATCCGAAAATTCTGATGACCTAATTTTAGTTATTGATACAAATCAAAACTTAAAATTTATAAAAAAGACTTGCCAGAATTTTTTTAGCCCAAACGAACTAATCTATTTTAAACATTTTGTTATACGAAATTACTCTGCATATTTCAAACAAATGTTTGATGATGCCATAAATAAAGACAATTTGACATGTCCCTATTTAGAGTTTCCCATCAAAGGAAAAAACGGAAGATTCATTTGGGTTGGACTCAATTTAATGATAACTAAAATTCATAATGAATTAATCATTACGGGTAGAATAAAAGAAATTAACAATCAGCCTAATCACTTTTATCGTACAAATCAATCAAACACCTTGTTCAATATAATTCAAAATAGTAATAATGGTGTTTTTGTAGAAGACTCAAATCGTCGAATACTTTTTTTGAATAAAGAATTTTTAATGTGTTTTGATATAAATGACGAGCCGTCATCATTTAATGGAAAAGATAGTGCAATATTTATAGATAGTTTAAAAGACTCATTTGTTTATCCTAATTTATTTACAGAAAGTATAGAGCAAAATATTAAACAAAAAAATAATATAAGAAGTGAAATCTTAAAAATGAAAAATGGCAAAACCATTGAAAGAGATTTTGAAACTATTCTTAATCCAGGTGGAGAATATACTCATTTTTGGCATTATAAAGATCTTACGAATAGCAATAACTTCAATAAAAAAGTCAAAGACAGTGAAGAGAAATATAGAAAAATAATTGAAAATATGCAGCTCGGTATTTTAGAAGTTGATAACAGTGATACCGTAACCAATGTTTATAATCATTTTTGCCAATTAACAGGGTATAATAAAGAGGATATAATCGGAAAAAAAGCAAACGAACTTTTCCTAAAACCAGAACACCGACAGACAATTAAAAATAATCTTAGTAAGAGAGAACAAGGTATTAGCAGTACTTTTGAGGTTCCTTTACTTAAAAAGGATGGAACAACCGCATGGCTATTGGTTAGTGGAACCCCAATTTTTGATAATAATAACAATTCAATTGGTTCAATCGGAATACATTATGATATAACCAAACGAAAACAACTCGAACTAGATCTCAAACAAGCAAATGAAATTGCTAAAAAAGTAAATGAAAGTGAAAGGCTATTTATGGCCAGCATCACACATGAACTTAAAACTCCAATCAATGCCATCTTAGGAATGAGCGATTTGCTAAAACTAACTCAACTTAACCACGAGCAAATTGATTATTTAGACATAATGGAAACATCAACTAAGTTTTTACAAAAGTTGATTTCTGATATTCTCGATATATCTAAAATAGAAACAGGTCATGTGGTTATGCAAACTCAGTCATTCGATTTGAAGAAAATACTTTCTGAAATTACACGAAGTTTTGAATACAGCTTATCCAAAAAAAATATCCTCTTTAAATTTGATTGGAAACTTAAACTGCAAACTAATTTAATTGGAGACCCACTACTACTTCAGCAAATTATTGTAAACTTACTATCAAACGCCGAAAAATTTACGGAGAAAGGTGCAGTTAAATTAGTAGTTGAAAAAATTAATGAAACAAATAAGCAAATCAAAATCAGATTTACCGTTGAAGATACTGGTGTAGGTATAAGTAAAGAATCTGAGAATGTTATTTTTGAAAAATTCGTGCAATTATCCGCAACCAAACAACATAAATCTCAAGGAACAGGCTTAGGCTTATCGATAGTAAAAGCTTTACTTGAAATTCAAAATAGCACTATTCAGGTATCCAGCTCGGAAGGAATAGGTTCTAGTTTTACATTTGACCTTGAGTATAAGAAAGGCTCTGAAATATCCAAAATTCTTAATAAAATCGAAATTTCAAATAGGTTTGAAAAGGTTTCGTTTAATGAAATCAAAGTACTTATTGTTGAGGATAATATTTTAAATCAAGAATACTTAAAAAGACTTTTCCGTAAATGGCAGGTTTACCATGAAATAGCGGGTTCGGGAGAAGAAGCTATTAAAAAGTTTTCGAATACTCATTTTGACTGTGTCATGATGGATATACAGCTCCCTGGCATAGATGGATTTGAATCTTCAATAAAACTCCGAACGGATTTTCATAATCGGTCTTTCTTTATACTGGCCATGACTGCGGTAGTATTTCCCAATATAGAAGCTGAAATTTTAAAACATGGCATGAATGAAATAATTAAAAAACCATTTACTATTGATGAACTTTATAATAAAATATCCACATATTTTGATAATAACAAGCAAAATACAATATCCAAACAATCATTACATTTTAATAGTGAATTAGATACAGATTTTTTAATACCTTTTTATAATAATGATTTAGACTATGCAATTGATGTATTTGAGCAATTTCATACAATTTATTTAAAAGAGTTTGAAATACTCATCAAGAATAAAAATAACAGTTCTCTAGAAGATATAAAAAAGCAACTTCACACCATTAAACCTATTTTCAAAATGGTAGGCTTAACCCAAGTAGAATCAATGATTGAATACATTATCAAAAACAATGATATCGATTATGATACAATTAATAAGTTGTTTGCAAAAAAAGATATTGAAAGAATCAATTCATTAATTGGAAGTCAAATTTGGGATTTAAAACAAGCTAAACTTTGGACAATAAAGGATTAAGACAAAAACTTTAAAGCTCAAATTTTTTCCAAAGATAAATAAACGAAAAAAAATGTAATTGTAAAGGATGTATCTTTTCTGGTTTATGCAACTGACAAATCCCCTAAAGTATTATCCAGCAAAATATATGGATTTGTGATTATGTTAGTAACTGCAAATTGTTTGTAAAGCTCAATGGCTTTCAAGTCATATTTTATGGCCGCTTCTTTCTCGGTAATAAATTTCCCTAAATAATTAAGTTTGCCATCTATTTGAATAGCAGATATAAACTTCCCATTATTTTCATAAACTCCTCTATATTTAGAGGTTTTGTTGTTAAAATTACACAGTCTTATATGAGATTTGGTATGAAAAGGTATCTGCATTAAGTTTTCTTTCTGGCAGTTGAGTGAATTTCCATCAATAAACAAAATAGTATAGCCTTTAATTAATCCACCTAAAACTATATGATGCAAATAAATATCTTGTTTTTTAGGATAATAGATTGTTGTCCTAATGTAACTTTTACCCTTTACGTTGCAAATATTCCATTTATGACTAATTACATCTCCATAAATCTCATCATCAACTAAAATTTCAATATTATTCTTAAGTTGTATTTTTTTCATAGAGTTATAAATTTCCTATTTTCTAAACAAATCAAACATAACTATTAAAATCATCAGTAAAAAAAATAATCGGTGAATGGACGTATATTATCGATGTATGACTTTTTATTTAAAAAAAATAGATTATAAAATCAAAAGAAGCTTATTTCATCACAAAAAAATATGGCAAAAGCGTTAATAAAAAACACATTCAGCAAATTTTCACTACAATTCTCGCTTAATAAAATATTTATCCTGACTAATACTTAGTGGTGGAGCTGGATCCATGAATTTTCTGAAGTAATAATAAAAATCAGATTTATGATAAAATCCAACTCTTTTTGCTTGTTCTTCTATATTTAACGAATTAAACGCTTCATCATTGGAAAGTTCTAAGAAATAATAAATTCGATAGCGATTAATAAATTCAAAAAAATCCATTTGGTAAACGTATTTCAGTATTAATGTGAGTTTTTGTTTACTAATTTTTAAATCTGAAGCCATTTCGCTCGCACCAAATTTCATATTGAGATAGGGCATTTTATATGAGATATAGTCTTCAATAAGGTGATTATAAAAATCGTAGGGTGTTCCTCTAAATGCTCGTGGAAATAAATAACTTTCGTATATGTCTTTTGTCTCAGGAATAACATAAACACAGCCCCGCATTTTCTTGACTGTTGAAGGTGAAACAATAATGTAGATAATTAAAGCAATGATTAATGCATGTTTGCCAATTATGATTGATTCAACGTATTTATTATCTATTTTTAAAAATAATATCAACTCTAAAACCATGAAAAAACCAGCAATAAGTATTATAATTTTCAGCCAAATCAAGATTAAATTATTTGTTTTCTTAAAAATAGTGGATTGTTTATTACTGAATCGTATAATATAAGCTAAAGATGTGATAAGGTATAAAAAGCCAATTAAAAATAATAAAATTACAAAAAAATCTTTATTTAGAAAAGGTATTTGCCATTGTTGAAGACTAGGCAATATGTTTTCATCAATTATGAAATTTTGCACAAATATTCCTCCACCTGTAAAGATTATAGGAAATACAAAATGCTTCAAATTTATTAATGATAATGATTTAACAGGATTGAGCATTTTCATTAAATAGAATCGTAAGAAAACACCTAAAAAAGCAACAAAATAAGTAGTATAATAAGGTTCCGTAAATGTTGAAAAGATGGCATCCGATAGATTTTTTTTTGCATCAAATGTCATAAAATAAAAACACGCAATTAGGTAAAAAAGGTATTTTGTCGATTCAAAATATCGCAGTCTTTTTACCATAAATAGGAGAAAAACGATTCCTAGTCCTAAAGTAAATAAATATAAAATAAATTTTGACCAAAACATAAAACTAACGTTTTAAAACACCCACAATTAGACAAGTAATTATCACTCTGAATTTACAGTTGTTTTTTATACAAAGCGAGGAAGTCATAATATGAAGTAAATCCCAATTTAGAACATCAAGATTATTAATGCAACTAAAGTCGATGAATGGTATTCTATATTCGGTGAAAGAAGTTTTCCTTATAAAATAAAGATCAAATATTAAGGGCAGAGAAAAAAGCTTTTGAAACGAAAAACAAAAAAACAAACTCTAATATTCAATTTAAATTTGAAATAGACTCAATTACCATCGTTTTAAGAAAATATTTTGCTTATTAAAATTGTGCATTTGCTTATAAAAATTAAACAAAAAATTAAGTACAAAATAGACTAATATTTCTTAATAATCACGCTTTTATATCAGAGGCAAATAGTCTCGAATTTGGCAAATCATTTATGTCGTATTAGTATTGAAGATCCAAGATAATATTGGCAATAAAAATTAAATTCTAATAAAGCTTTTGATTAGTTTTCAAAACAACTAATCCAATAAAGTGGGTGAACAAAACAATGCCGTGTTATTGTGTTTGTTTATCTGTAAAAAGAGAGTAAAAATTCTTTCTTTGGGCACGACTAATCGGTAAATCTAAATTTTCATACCCATTTAAATCAATTTTGTTTTCATTAATAGACACTATTTTTTCAATATTCACAACAAAACGTCTATGAATTTGTACAAATATATTTGGTGGGAGTTTATCAATAATATCCTTCAAAGTAAATAAGTACAATAATGGTTCTTTCTTTACAAAAATTTTTATATAATCGGAATATGATTCTATATAATCAATATCCTTAATCAAAAACCTTGTTATCGAACCTTTATTCTTTAGTACAATGGATTCATTCGCATTCTCATCTATTTTTAATAATTTCTTAACTTTATCAATTGACTGAACGAAACGCTGATAAATGAATGGTTTTTTTAAATAATCAACCACATTCATTTCATAGGCCTTTACTGCATAAGTATCATAAGAAGTTGTCATTATGATATAAGGAGTTATTTCCAAATCGGAGATAAAATCAATTCCATTCTTACCTGGCAGATCAACATCGACAAAAATTAAATCTACTTTTTTTTCGCAATTGTGTATATATTCCTCAGCTACATCTACACAATCAAAAGTAGCCAAAACTTTCAATTCTTTGCCAAACATTTTGCAATATCTAATTACCGTTTGTTGACTTAAAAATTCATTTTCTATTATTATGCAATTCATTCTATCTTCTGTTTAAAACTAATTTTTTCAAAAAGTTATCCTCATTTATTATTTAAAAAGCTACAAAGCTATTAGTTTTAAAAATTTAAAATGTCTATTAAAAATAGTGAATAAAACAAAAACAGACATAAAAAAAATGAAAAAATTGTAGAAAAAAATATTTAGGTATAATTTTAACATTAAATTTTTAAATATGTTTAAAGAAATTATTATAAACGTAAAAAAACATCCTCTATGCACTCTTATTCTTGAATTAGTTTAGAGCATATTTATACTCCAACCATAAAAATAAACAATCGAAAAAGTTTTAATTTAATTGAAATAAAAAATAAAATTAGCTTTTTTTACTTGAATCTTAAAAAAATGAAAATTTTAGTCAACAAATTCAAATACTATATCTTGTTAAAAGCGTGTGTTTTATCGCTGCAGCGAACTGTCTCGCATCGCTGCGGCGAACCGTCGCATGTTTTTTGTCTCGGTATTTAAATGGAATTTATTCAGGTTAAATCGATAATTTGACCTCAAAAAAACGTATTTTAAACCTATCTAAAACGATTATTATTCGAAATGGCACCATTTATCTATGAAAGACATACTATATAAAACAAAATACAATTTACTTCTCCCAATTTTAATCTTCCAATCTGTATTTTATCATTAACAAAAACTTGACCAAACTGTAAACTAATTTAATTTATAAAAAAACCTTATGCTATACTATCATGCTGAAAGCATCCGTTTAGATCGAATTTTTACACATTAACAGATTCTTGCAAAATGACAAAAAGATATAGAAACTTAGTTCCTGCTGAATAATTTGATTAAATAAGAAAAATATTAAATTGATTTTATTACGTATTTAAATTATATTATATAATTATTACGAAGTTATACAAGATAACTCATAATCACCAAAAATTTATAATTCTATATTTAAGAGATTAAAATGTTATTTGAAATCAGAAGAAAATCAGGAAATAAAGGCAATTAAAGTATTTGAGCTGTCATCAACCTCTAATACAAAGTTTTTAATAATATAATTTTAAACCCAAAAGTTGCATTTGTGACTTGAATGTAGCATATTCATTTTGGCCCCATACCTTATAAATATGGGCAATTTGCATGGTTTTAATAAAATTATCCCTTCTCATTTGCTACAACAACCCTTTTATTTGGTATTATTCGCATAGGTTTTTAGTCTAAAATAAATTTATTAACAAAACAAAAATCTGAAAAAATGGTAAAATATTTTTGAATAAAGTAGATTCATAGATTAAAAACAACCATTCACCGATTAAAATTGTGCTTTGCTAATTTTAATCGTTAATTGCACCATAAAGTAAAAATATAAGTCAAGTCTGTTTGCAAAAAGCACCTTTTCATCATTTTTATTTTGGGACTAAATAATATTAAAAACAGGGAGAATTCTTATTCGCCCTATTTTTTTTCTAAAATTTAAATTTTGTATCTGTGATATACACAAAAAAAGGTGTACGCCACAGTGATTATACTGCTATATATTTACCACTTCAGTCAAATTTTCAAACTTATTTCAAGATGTTTTTTAAAAAAAAGAAAAGTATTTTTTAAAAAAAACAAAAAAATAACCATTCGTCGATTAATTACCCCCATTCGTATATTTCCCATACAGAACTCTGCATCTATTCACCGCTTTTATCGTCACAAGGTTTCAATTTTTTAGTTTTACTAAGTTTATAAATAAATAGGGTAAATATTATCGACATTTTTGTGAAAAGCCCAAATTAATGTTTACGCTTATAACCTTACTATTAATTTATCGAAAATTGGCTGTGGGATATTTATTTATGAAATGCAACATATTATGAAATTGAAACTGCAAAAAAGCTATCGTAAAACAAAAAAAAATGTCTCATTTCTTTTCCCTGATCATCAATTCGATGAAACATGTAAACAATTAGAAGCAAGAATTACAGACTTATTCTGTATAGTTGACAAAAGAGGAAGAGTAAAATTTATTCCAAATGCAGCAATTAAAATATTGGGTTATGAAATAAATGCTAAACTACAAAAAATACTTTTTGAAATGTATGGTTCATATATTATAAATCTTTGTGTAGAACAAAACAAAACAAACCAAAAGACTTCTTATGTAGAATTTCCAATTAAAAATAGCAAAGGGATATATATCTGGTTAAAGTTGCATCTTTTCTTAATTAAGGTAAAAAATGAGGATATAACCATTATTATTACAAGTGACCAAACTCAAAAACGAGAAATATCTGAAGATTTCGACGAGAAAAATATTTCTTCAAAAATTTTAGCAGAAAATCTCAGAGTTGGATTTATAATGGCCAATTCTAATGATGATATAGTTTTAATCAACCAAATATGTATTGACACGCTTCGGTTTAATTTAAGCCCAAAGCATTTAATTGGAAAAAACTGTTTTAAATTATTAAAATCGGTTTCCGGCCTATTGGTTTCACCTGAGGCCATCATAGATTCTACAATCTCAATACTGAATAATAAAACCGAAGTATTAGGCGAAGTTTTTCACCTCATAGATGGAAGAGTCCTTGAAAGAAGCTATATTCCTTTTAAAAACAGCTATGAATCCGACTTTTGTATCTGGCAAATTGTGGATATAACCACTGCCTATCAAGCACAAGACATAATAAAAGAAAGCGAAAAAAAATATAGAGGAATATTTGAAAATTTAAAATTTGGTGTTGTAGAAGTCGATACTTCAGGATTAATCATTTATACTTCGAAAAACTTTTGTAAAATGGTTGAATTTCCTGAGCAACGACTAATTGGGCAATGTATCGATAATTTTATTTTATCCAATCCTAAGAAAACTAATCTTTCAAAACTATTATATTTGCCACAAGGGCAGAAACATAGCCACGAAATGCAATTAATTAAAAGTAATAATGAACGAAAATGGGTATTAATAAATATTTCACCAATTCTTGATCAACTTAAATATTCCCAAGGAAGTGTCTTGTTTTTTTATGATATAACAGATCGAAAAGTATTAGAAGAAGCACTTAAATCAGTTAGTTTACATGCCAAAAAAGCAGAGGAAAGCGAAAAGTTTTTCTTGGCGAGTATGACACATGAATTAAAAACACCAATAAATGCTATACTTGGCATGAGTGATTTGCTAAGAATGACAAATATTGACAATGAACAAAACGAGTATATAGAAATTCTTGAAACTTCAACAAAGTATCTCCAAAAGCTTGTTTCTGATATTTTAGATATCTCAAAAATTGAATCAGGAAAAGTTGAAATAATGAAAACAACTTTCAGATTATTAGATTTTCTCTTAGAAATTGTCAATACGTTTGAATATAGTTTAGCTAAAAAGAATATCAAATTAGAGACAGTTTTCAGCTTTACACCAAATTTAGAAGTTAGTACCGATAAGATTATTTTGAAGCAAATCTTGAGTAATTTAATATCGAATGCAGAAAAATTCACCTTCGACGGCAGCATTCTATTAAGTGTAACTCATCAAGAAGAAACGCTGGATTTTGTAAGACTTAACTTCAAAGTATCTGATACAGGCATTGGTATAGACGATGAAATGAGAGAAGTTATTTTTGAAAAATTCAAACAGCTACCTTCGGTAAAGTTTCATAAATCACAAGGCTCAGGCTTGGGTTTAAATATAGTAAAACAGTTATTGGCTTTACAAAACAGTAAAATTGAAGTATATAGTGTAAAAGGTGAAGGCTCTACCTTTTTCTTTGATTTGGTTTTTGAAAAGGCTCAATCTTCTCATCAAACAATTATATCTAGGCCAAATTTAGCTGTAAATACCCAATTTAGTACAATACAAGTTTTGGTAGTTGAAGATAATGACCTAAACCAGCAATATATAGCAAAAGTTTTGAATAAATGGTCAGTAAATTTCCATATTGTTTCATCGGGAGAGGAGGCTCTTACTGAATTTCAAGAAAATAAATATGACTTAATACTGATGGATTTACAGCTGCCTGGTATTTCGGGTTTAGAAACAGCTGCCAAAATTAGGAGCTTATACAGTGAAGATGATTTTACGATTATCGCAATGACTGCCGTAGTTACCTCAAATATTGAGGGAGATATATTGAAACACGGTATGAATGATATAATTAGAAAACCTTTCTCGATTGCAGATTTACATGAGAAAATGCAGCTATATTTTGAATCTGATAATCTCCAAGAAACAAAAAAAGAAATTATATTCCATACAAAATTAGATACCTTTTTTCTGAAACAATTTTATGAAAAAGATCAAGAATTTGCTCTAAGTGTGTTTGAGTATTTTAAGAAAAACTACTTAGAAGAATTCAAGACATTGATTCAAAACGTGGATAATATCAATTTTATAGAAATCAAAAGTAAACTACACAATATAAAGCCGGCATTTAAAATGGTTGGACTAACTTCAATTGAACGGGACATAGAATTAATACTTTTGAATGAATCAAGTAATAAAGACACAATAAAGCATATTTCGAAACATTGGGATTTATCAGAAATTGAAAATCTTATTGATAAACAAATTGATATGCTTAAAGAATAATTCTTATAAATTAGGATATACTACGTATACTACTCTATAATAAGAAATAATAAAAGGAATATCAACTATTATAACAATGATTACTCAACATGTAAAGTAGAAATATTGAAAATAACAGAAGAAAAAAACTTATCATTTACGCCAATAATCGTTGAGTAGTATATAAAACTTGGACGCAAGGCATCCATTTTATATTTATTCATATTTGATTTGAATCATAGGTACTGAGACAATATTAAACGACAAATGAAATTATGTAAATATTGATTTTAGTATTTTGTTTCATATCTTTTGTCTAAGAACTTAGGACAATTTTTACTTTGAAATAATAATTAACCACAATTTTTCAGAATATTAATTCTACGTTTTGAAACGATTGTGACAATAACGAAAAATAATAAAAATTCAAATAAAATTGATAAAAATACTGGAAGCAAATCATCAGCCCAAATTATTAATTTTCAATTGAATGTAGCTTTAATAAAAAACTAAGTTTAAGTAAAAGCTAAAAAAATCAATATAGATTTCTTTTATAGCCAAAAGGTAATATTGGAACATTTTCTTTCTCTCTGGAATTCTCAACAGGCTTTATCATACAATCTCCATCTAATTTCTCAAAAATCATTCATGTATGCTAAAAAAATGATAATAAAACTTTATTGAAAAATTTTACTGTAACAATAATATCGTCTTTAATTTAGCGATGATGCAATTAAAATTAGAAAAATATTTATTAAAATTATTAGCAACCTGCAAACATCATTCTATTTTATTTCCTCCAATCATAAGGTATAATTTTTTTAAAATCAATCAAATATCTACATTTCAAAAAGAATTTATTTTAAAAATTCAGTACTCTATACCATTTATCGATTATTGACGTCCATTGAACGATTTTATTTGACAATATAATTTTACACAACTTTATTTGTGTCCCTTAAAAAAAGTAATTATAAAATATCATAACAAAGGTATTTTCTGCTGTGATAAAAAGGATAATTTGAGGTTAAAATTAAGATAATGTATCGTGTTTTAGATACTAATTACTGTGATAAAAAGAATATTTCGAGGTAAAAAACATTATCTAAAACAAGAATTTTAATTAACTCCAAATATATTTTTAACTATCAAAAAAAAACTCTCATGAAAAAAATTATTTTCTTATTTGCCGCATTAATTGCATTTGGTTCTGCTAATGCCCAGGTTACTTCTGGAGTTACTGCTGGCCAAGCTGTTTCGTTAATAATACCTGGTGTCGCATTGATCAAAGTATCAGGAACTTTGTCAACATTTAAATTTACCGCACCTGCAGCAGGTGAAAACTTTATTGATGCTACTGCAACGGGTACAAGTCTTCAGTATACCTCTATATTGACTACTAACATCAAAAGAGCTATTTATGTAACATCAACTGGTACTTCTACAAAAGGTTTTAATTTGAGTGTTTTAGCAACACAAAATAATACCGCAAATGGTAATGGTCCAAGAGGTACTACTACAGGTGTTCCTTCATACATTATTGTAAGTAGTCAAACCACTCCAGTGATTGTTAATTCTGGTGCCAACGTTTTTAATCCAGTTGCTGGTGGTTTTAACGTGAAACTTATCGATGGTATTGAATCTTGCTATACTGGATCAGCTGCTACTGATGGGCCTACGCTTACATACACAGCTTCAGTTGGTACTGCTGCTGGTGGACCTGCTGTACTTTCAGCTGATTATGCTGCTTTAAGAGCGGCTACCTATGTTTTCCAGGTTTTCTATACTCTTGCTGATACAGTATAATTTTTATTTGTAGGAGTTAATTAAAATTAATTCATATCCCTGTGTATTATTAATGCATGGGGATATATTCTAAGTTTATAAGTAGGTCAAAGTAGTTAGTTAATATTATTGAAGAATAAGTATCCGTTCACATTATGTGTCGCACATTTATAAAGTAATACAACTAATATTTAAAGTAGCAATATAAAAAAATTTAGTACACATTCTAAACAGATTATTCTTATGAAAAAATTTATTTTTTTATTCGCTTCGTTGATTGCGTTTGGTTCTGCTAATGCTCAGGTTACCTCTGACGTTACTGCTGGCCAAGCTGTTTCATTAATAATACCTGGTGTCGCATTGATCAAAGTATCAGGAACTTTGTCAACATTTAAATTTACCGCACCTGCAGCAGGTGAAAACTTTATTGATGCTACCGCAACCGGTACAAGTCTTCAATATACCTCTATATTAACTACTAACATCAAAAGGGCCATATATGTAACATCAACTGGAACCTCTACAAAAGGTTTTAATTTGAGTGTATTGGCAACACAAAATAATACCGTAAATGGTAATGGTCCAAGAGGTACGACAACAGGTGTTCCTTCATACATTATGGTAAGTAGTCAAACAACTCCAGTGATTGTTAATACTGGTGCCAACGTTTTTAATCCAGTTGCTGGTGGTTTTAACGTGAAACTTATCGATGGTATTGAATCTTGCTATACTGGATCAAGTGCTACTGATGGACCTACGCTTACATACACAGCTTCAGTTGGTACTGCTGCTGGTGGACCTCTTGTACTTTCAGCTGATTACGCTGCTTTAAGAGCGGCTACCTATGTTTTCCAGGTTTTCTATACTCTTGCTGATACAGTATAATATTATTGATTATAGGTAAATTAAATTATATATTTACCTATAATCAATTTTTAGTATAAAATTCACAGTGTTTTTTATCTGTATTTTTCAAAAATATCAATTTAAGACAAATTACAATATCAAATGAAAAAATATTTAATTTACTTTTTACTACCTCTAAATACATTAGCACAAATACAAATTAGTGATGGCCTAACTCAAACCTTTCAATCTCCTGCCAACGGGCAAATCGTAGGTAAAATTAGGTTAAAAAATATTGGGAAAAAACCTGAAACATTCGTTACTTCAAAAAATGATTTGATATTTGAATGTGGATATTTTGGAGTTTTTACTGATAAGGCAACCCATGATAGAAGTTTAAATAATTGGTTAGAGTTTGATGTGGACGAGCAAACTTTAGGCCCAAATCAAGAATTTGATTTAGTATTCAGAATAAATATTCCTAATGATGTTACCTCGGGAACCTATTGGTCTGCGGTAATGATAGAATACGGTGAACCATATAAAGATTTACAACCTATAGCCATACAACAGAAACCTAGGTATGCTGTACAAATAATAGTAAACAAAGGCACTTTTGAAGCACCAAAATTGATTTACAAAAAAGTTAGTATAATTAGCCGTAATAAAAATAGCAAAACGGTAATGGTTGAATTAGAAAATACTGGTTTTTTTTCGGTATATCTCAAAACACAATTAGAATTGTATGATGAAAAAGGAACAAAAATGCTGACTGTAAAAGGAGAAAATAAAAATATTTATCCAAGTAAATGTAATACTTACAACTTAGAGGTACAAAATTTAGCACCTGGAAAATATGATGGTATAATTATGTCAGATACAGGAAAAAAGATTTATGCCTCAAATATTACTTTAAAAATTGACTAAATACAAAAATAAATAACATAAAAAATACGTGTTATGATTGATTAATAATAATCACAATTAATTGCTAAAATATATTTAAATTATTTTATATTTTCTAATAATTTACGATATAACACAACATTGATTTGTAATAAATAAATTACATTTAATATTTATTCAATTTTTATCTAAATGTATAATGCACCCCAATTTTAGGTTTCGGTTATTACAAAAAATATGTTAATTAATTTTATAATAAGTTTTTAAATGTCAATAGTCGACAATTTAACTATAGCATAATAAGTTAATGGACAAATATTTAACAGTTAATAATATGTCGAACAATATTATTATAAAACATTTTTTATTTATGTTATTGTTTTTTGGTCAAAATAACAATAACATAAAATATATATAATTACAGTTTATCATAATGAACTGACCAGTTTAAATAACATTGGTATAATTTTTGATAAATACTTCAAATATCAAATTAAATATCAATATTTATTAAAACATCATATAAATAGTTGTTTGATTTTGTTACATCAACAATAATTTCATAGGTTATTTAAAAAAACTACATTGATTCAGTTTGAAAAAGTATTTATACATATTATTTTTCACATTTAGCTATATTTTGTGCGATGCACAAAGTGGAATAAAAATCAATTTAGTGAATATACCTAAAAGAATTTCTCCTGGTTCTTATTTTAATTTAATATTTGATGTTGAGAGTGCAACTACTTTCTCAGAGGCAATGACGGTATCTTTAAAAATACCAGATACTTGGGAAATTTTATCACAAAAAGAGCCAGAAGTAATCATAGGTGAAAAAAGAATAAAATATATATTTTCAGTTAATACTTCCATGTTTTCACCACCAGGAACAATTACCTCGCGGTTATTAATAAATACAGCTTCAGGATACAGAATAGAGAAGCCTTTTCAGATTCAAGTAGTATCAGTCAGAAAAATAATTATATCACCTATTTTTCTACCAGAATCAGCCAAAGAAGGTGATAGTTTAAAGATTGAATACTTAGTTGAGAACAGAGGAAATGTTAAAGATAACCTAAAATTAGAAGCATTGGGTGGTAAAATTGATGGTAAAACTGAAATCAATGGATTGAATCCCGACGAATCTACCAAGATATTTGCTAATTTTCTAATTCCTCAAGGAGAGGATAATTCGTTTAATTTTGGTTTTGGTATAAGAGCAACTTTGAAAGATTCTCTCAAACCCGTCAACTTTACAAATTCAATATTAGTTTATTCAAAGAAGATAAAAAAGACAGAACTCTATAATCGATTCCCAATAAGCGTTGGTTTTATGGGTAGGATATCATTTAAAAACAAAAATTCTTATTATACTGTTCAACCAGAAATCATTGGAATGGGTTACTTAGATAAAAATAAAAAGCATTATCTAAATCTATTCCTTCGTGGACCAAACAATATTACAAATCAAATTAATGGCTCAAATTTTAATAATTACAATATTTATACTTTAGGTTATAAGTACAGTACAAATAAGTTTATGTCATCAGTTCAAATTGGAGATTATGATTTACAACAATTTAATCAAATAATAGATAATGGTCGTTTTGGAAGGGGTGCCAGTTTCGAAACTCGATATAATAAAATTGGTATTTTCGCTTTTTATATAAAACCGAGATTTTTTAATCAACAAAAACAAACATTTGGAGGAAGTTTATACTTTTTGCCCAATCCTAAACTACGAGTTGCTATAGATTATACGTCTAAATATTATAGAATCGAACGTTATATTTGGATAAATTTTGTAGGTTTCCAGTCATCATATAAATCTGAAAAATTCAAAATTCGATCGAGTCTTATTGGAAGTGTGTACAGCAAAAAATATGATTTTGGTGCTTCAACACAGTTAGATTTTAAAATAAGAAAAATTAATTTCACAAGTAATTATATTTATGCAGGCAAAGAATTTTATGGTGTTTTTAGAAATAGTTACTTAATATCAAACTCAGCAGCAGTAGAATTAACTAAAAAAATATCAATAGGTGCAACTGCCTTTGTGTCGCGATTAAATTCTAATAGGGATACTCTCTTTTATGCTGTATCACCCTATTCTGCAATCTTTACAGGTTATACGTTTTATAAAATTAACACTAATAGCAACATAAATTTTGGTTACACGTGGGCGAATAATGAAGATAGAATGGAACCAAAACGCTTTTTCTATCATCAACAATTTGTACGATTAGGATATAATTTAAATTCCAAAAGATATAATATTTTCTATGAATCGAGATTGGGAACAGCAAAAAACTTTTTGGCTGTAGAGGATCTCACAGTTGAAAAACTAAATATTTCTAATACTTTACGGCCCGAAATACGTGTTTTACCTTGGGCTTGGGCAGGTCTTTATGCACAACATGAACGTACAAGTAGATTCTCATTACAAAATAATCTTACTGATTATTTTTATTACGGAGTAACTCTTAGATTACCAATAAATAATGTAATAGATATTGACTTGAGTTACACAAGTAATTATGCCCACGATCAACTCAATGAAACACAAAATACTTTTTTAACCAACGCAAATATAACACTAGGAAATCATAGATTGCAATTAACAGGCGGTAAAAGAATTGTACCAACTAATAAATTTACCATTTTAAATGACTTATATTTTTTAATAAGATATTCTTATTTAATAAAAGCACCTATTTCAAGACTAAAAAA
>Ga0114967_10000611_pt1 | contig 30728 bp, 29 predicted proteins | sample M_130628_MF_Meta_FD_92639 | JGI IMG/M metagenome (GOLD analysis project Ga0114967, IMG submission 92639) | Freshwater microbial communities from Lake Montjoie, Canada to study carbon cycling - M_130628_MF_MetaG | ecosystem: Environmental > Aquatic > Freshwater > Lake | place: Lake Montjoie...
CCTGTAAGGGTTGAACAACAAAGTTTAACTCTTGCAGGGTTAGCGAGCCTATTTATTTTTATTCCGTAGGTTTCACCTACGGTTATTCATGTTCAAGCCCTTCAGGCTTTTAATGAATTCTCGGTTTGTATTGAACGGGTAAGCCTGAAAGGCTTAAACCTAAATAGCCACGAGTACAACTCGTGGAAAGAAAAACGGAGAAAAACCCCAACCCTGCAAGGGTTGAACAACAAAGTTTCTAATCTGCAAAAGTTCTTTTTCGCACTAAAAGAAAAGATTGAGATTTGAAAATAATTTTATTTCTACTATCTTCACGGCATAAAATGTATAAAATATGACAATCATTTTAAAGAAAGGAATGTCACTCAAAGATGTTGACAAACAAATAAATAGTTCTAAGCCTAAGCAAAAACTGCATAATTTTGATAAGTATGTCGGAATGCTAAAACTGAAAAAAGACCCATTAGCCATTCAAAAAGCGATGCGTGATGAATGGGAATAAAATGGTAATTGATACCAACATTGCTTTGTATTTATTGGATGGTGATGAAATCTTAAAGGAGTATCTTGAAGATAAAGCATTTTATTTATCTTCCATCACCGAATTAGAACTGCTTAGTTTTAAAGGTATTACAGAAACTGAAGAAACAGCTATTGAGTTTTTCTTGGAAGAATGTTCTATTGTAGATATGAATAGAGGAATCAAAGATATTTTCATTGATTTACGTCGAAACTACAAACTGAAATTACCTGATGCAATCATTGCCGCCACCGCTATTTTTCTGGGTATTCCATTAATCTCCGCAGATGGGCATTTTGATAAAATTGAAGATTTAGTTTTTATTAAATACCAGCCATAAGTTGGTTTAATACTGCCATTTGGAACGCAATGCGTTCCAAATGGCAGTATTTCAATTCCAAGCCCTCAAATTCTCAACCACTTTCTGCACAGCCGCAACCACCGCAGGTATTTCATCGGCCGAATTGAATCGTCCAAAACTAAAACGAATACACGAAAATGCTTCGGTTTCGGTCATGCCTAAAGCCATCAAAACATGAGAAGGTTCAACCGATGTTGAAGTACAAGCCGAACCATTTGAAACCGCAATATATTGCAAACCCATAATCAAAGCATCCTAATCGCAACCATCAAATTTGATTTTGGTCATGTTATTCAATCGATTTTCGGCATTGCCATTTACTTCAGTATTCGGAATTTCGAGCAAAGCATTTTCTAATTTATCTCTCAATGCCCCAATTCTTTGGGTATCTGCTTTCATTTTTTGCTGACAAAGTGCTGCTGCGTGTCCCATGCCCACAATTCCAGCTACATTGAGCGTTCCTGAACGACGACCGCCCTCGTGTCCGCCTCCGTGAAGTAGGGCTTCGAGTTTGATGCGTTTTTGTCGGCGTTGCCTTACAAACAAAGCCCCAACACCTTTTGGTCCATAAAATTTATGTGCCGACATCGCCATTAAATTAATATCGAATTCATCAACTTTAAAATCTAATTTTCCAACTGCCTGCGTGCCATCAGTCATAAAAATTGAACCTACTTCATGCGTCAATTTTGCCAATTCTTCAATTGGCTGAATTACACCCAGTTCGTTATTGACCAGCATCACCGAAACCAATATTGTATCAGGTCGCAGTGTCGCTTTAAAAACTTCAATATCAACCAAACCATCTGATTTTACAGGCAAAAAAGATACTTCAAAACCTTTAGTTTCGAGGTATTTACAGACATCTAGTACGGCTGAATGTTCGGTCTGAACCGTAATAATATGTTTGCCTTTAGCTGCGTAGTTTTCTGCTACTCCCTTGATAGCTTAGTTTATAGCCTCAGTTGCACCTGATGTAAAAACGATTTCGTGTATCTCTGCACCAATCAAATCAGCCATTTGTTGACGAGCATTTTTAACAGCCTCGCTTGCAATAAGTTCGAATGCGTGAGTTGAGCTTGCATTAGCAAAATTATTGATGTAGGGTAGCATTACCTCCAAAACTTCTTGGTCTATTTTGGTAGTTGCGTATTATCGAGATAAATCATAAGTTTCAAATTTACGCAACAAATAAGGCATGAATTTTAAATTTCATGCCTTGAATCTCTCTTTTATGAATAATTTTCTTTCAAAAACTCTTCCCACTCATCAACTAATTTTCCTTTTAGCACTCTGGGAAACTTATGTTGTCCGCCAACTTTCCCTTTTAGTTTCATCCAATCATAAAATGCTTGACTTGGGAGTGCCTTAACGAAGATGTTTTTCAAACCATGTTTACGTTCAACTGCATAATCATCATTCAGTTCACAAATATTTTTGTCAATCAAATCGCATAATTGTTGTTCATCTACTTTATCATCAGTAGCAATGTACCATTGATGGGCAAACAGCGGATTATGCTTGATACCAATTACTGTAAACTCTCTAATATCAAGTCCTAATTCTTTTGATGTCAACTCAAGGGCGTGATTCATATTATCGACTGAAAGATGTTCACCACAGAGACTCAAAAAATGTTTGGTTCGCCCAGTTATTTTTATTTCCATGCGTTTTTTGTCAACAAACTTTACAGTATCACCAATCAAATAACGCCATGCACCTGCACACGTCGAAATCAATAAAGCATAATCAATATCTTCTTCAACATCTTGCACCATTAAAGTATCTGGATTACTAACTAAATTACCATCTTCATCGAAGTTGTTTTCGTTGAAAGGTATAAATTCAAAGAAAACACCACGATTTAGCACTAAACGTAGATTGCCATCCGGACGGTCTTGATAAGCCAAAAATCCCTCAGACGCCATATAGGTTTCAATATAAATGACAGGCTTACCAAAAAGCCTTTCAAGTCCCTGTTTATAAGGTTCAAGTGAGACACCACCCCAAGCAAAAGCAGTTAGATTTGGCCACATTTCATGGATATTATTGAGCTTATATCTATCAATTATGCGTTCAAGCAATATTGTATGCCAAGCAGGTACTCCAGCTAAAAAACCGATATCCCAATTTGGAGCATTTACCGTAATGTCTTCGAGTTTGTTTTCCCAATCTTTTAGTGCTGATATTTTCTGACCAGGTTTATAAAAATTTTGAAACCATATAGGGATTGTACCAGTTGTAATACCACTTAAATCTCCTTCGTAATGAGAATCAACTTCATTGAGAGCTGTGCTACCTCCCAACATTAAATAGCCTTTTTCGTACAAATTTGCTGGTAATTCCGTATATTGTCCTAGTGTAATAATTTGATTGATACTTGTTCTCTGAATAGCTTTTATCATATCTTTAGTTACAGGAATTGCCTTTGAGGTGGCATCAGAAGTTCCAGAGCTTAAAGCAAAATACTTTACTTTCCCAGGCCAACAAACATTTTTTTCGCCTAATCGAGCTTTATACCACCATTCATTATAGATTTTTGTATAATCATATATTTGGACATTTTTTTTGTATTTATCGTAAAACTCGTCGTCATTTTCAAAAATTGCAGAGCTTAGAATTTCTTCAAAATTAAATTTCTCGCCAAATTGTGTATATCGAGCTTTAGATAATAATTTAGTAAAGACTTTTTTCTGCCATTTAGCAGGTTTTAATTTTCTAATTTGCTGAATTGAACTCGTGAATTTGATACTACTTTTTAGTAGTCTTCCTAAAACTGCCATATTCTTCGTCTTATTTTTTATTTGTTGACTTGCACTCTCAAAAATAGTAAGTTTTTGATAAAAATGAATAGAAAAATAATTTTAATTTCTAAAAAAACTATTAACTAAACTGCTTTAAATCAATGACTTGAATATTGTAAATTACAATTTCCAACGTTTTAAATCTTTGATTGTTTTATGAGCGGTCATGTCGAAATGGACTGGTACAATAGACACATAATTATTTTCGAGTGCATGTATATCAGTTCCTTCGGTGTTTGGCTCGTGATTTACGAAATCCCCACCCATCCAAAAATAGGGTCTTCCATGTGGGTCTGTTCTTGCATCAAATTCTTCGTGCCAATAGCCATTGGTTTGTCGGCAAATTTTTACTCCTTTAATGGGATTTTCAGAGTGTTTAGGGAAATTGACATTTAATGCCACATTGGTAGGAAATTCATTTGCCAAGGCTTTTTCTGTAATACGTTTTATCCAACGTTTTGCATGTGAAAACTCTGCATCATATTTAAAATCGTCGAGTGAAAAGCCAATCGATGGAATTCCTTCAATAGCTCCTTCAACGGCCGCTGACATTGTACCTGAATAAATAACCGAAATGGAAGAATTTAAACCATGGTTGATACCACTTACTAACAAATCAATTTTGCGGTCTTTCAAAAAGTGATGTTTTGCCAATTTTACACAGTCGGCTGGAGTACCAGAACATTCATAGGCTTCGACATTCTTGTAAATTTTGTTTTTTTTCACATGAATGGTACTATCAACCGTAATTGCATGACCCATTCCCGAATTTGGACTATCGGGGGCAACTACAAACACTTCTCCAATTTTCTTCATTACTTCAATCAAAACTGCTATACCTTTTGAAGTAATTCCGTCATCGTTTGTTACTAATATTAATGGTTTCATAAATTATTGTGGAGTGAACTTTGTGTACACACTAAAATAAAAGTACAAAATAACAAAATGATATGCAAGCATACCATTTATTTTAAGGCAAATTTGAAAAATTGTTAAAATTGTCGTTTGGAGTTGTTGATGACATAGATATTAAAGTTATTCGAGAAAAGGCTAATTGAACTTGGTTTGATACCTATAGACCTTTTTTGGTAAATAGCAGCCTTGGATATGGCAAAAAAAGATTGCATTTATAAAAAAAAGCTAAAAAAACATTGAATTTAAATAAGAATTTAAATCGATTCAATAAATCACGATTTTTGTATGAAAAAGTTGGTTTTGAAATTATAAAAAAAGAAGATATTTCTTTTGGTTATTACTTGATGATTGTTTTTCTGATGCGGAAAGTTTTATTTAATCTTTCTATTCGAGCAATGTAACGATCAAAACGTTCAAGGTTTTGAGTCGGTTTTCCAGATTCAATATATTCAATAGAAAAAGGAGTTCCTCCTTTTAATGAAATTAAATTTAGCTTACTCAAAATATTTTTTAGATGACGAGCTGTACCTTCATTGCCATCAAAAAGACTTAATTGTGGGGCTAATTTACTGAATATTGGTTCAAAATAAGTAAAATGTGTGCAACCTAGTACGATTGAACTAAATTTTGAAATATCAATTTGTAGGAGCGTTTCCTTAATATAATCTTCGGCGGATTTACCAAATTCTTCCATTTCGGCGAGTTTAACTAATTCAGGCAACGCCATTCTTTCAACAATTCTATCTGCATCAAGCGAATCTAATAATCTTTGAAATCGGTCAGAGCGTAAAGTGATTGGAGTAGCACAAACCAAAATGTTTTTTCTTTGAGAATTTATCACACTTTTATCATTGTCAACGGCAACTTTTACAGCAGGTTGTATTGCAATAATCGGTATAGTTAATTTGCCTCGTAAATCTTCAATACAAACATTTGTTGCTGTATTACAGGCCAAAACAATTGTTTTTGCTTTTCTTTGCACAAAATAATTAACTGCGTTTTCAACGTATTCTTTGATTTGATCTTCACTTTTTGTGCTGTAAGGTACATTTTTAGTATCAGCATAATAACAATATTGTTCATTAGGTAAATGCCTAATAATTTCGTGTAATAGAGTTAAACCACCGATTCCAGAATCAAATACACCAATCATTAATCTAAAAGATTTGCTATTGTTAGAATGGGAAATCTGTTTCAGCATCTAAATTTCTTGGCTGATTTGCTTTGCTACCAAGTGTTACTGTTCCGCCTGATCCAGTATTTGGAGCTGCGCTTTTTTCAAAATTATCTAATGAACTAGCCGTATTAATTGGTTTGGGCAAATTAAAATCACCAAAATCGTCTTGCCTAGGAAGTGGCGTATAGAAACCATCCAAATCTGTAAACTTGGTATATTTACCGATAAATTTAAGTTTTACAGTATCTACATCTCCACTACGGTTTTTGGCAATGATTACTTCGCCAACACCTTCTGTCGAATTTCCTTGTTCATCTTGCGTAATTTTGTAATATTCTGGACGATACAAGAACATGACCATATCGGCATCTTGCTCAATTGACCCAGATTCACGTAAGTCGGAAAGTTGTGGACGTTTATCACCGCCACGAGTTTCAACGGCACGGCTCAACTGTGAAAGTGCAATTACGGGTACATTAATTTCTTTTGCAAGATTTTTCATTGCTCTAGAAATGGCTGCAATTTCTTGTTCACGATTTCCTTTTCCACCGCCACCACTTTCGGCGGTCATCAATTGCAAATAATCTATAATTACCAAACCTATGTCAAACTGAGCTTTCAATCTGCGACACTTAGCTCGCATCTCCAAAATAGATAGGGCTGGAGTATCATCAATATAAATAGGAGCAGAAGAAAGGTTCTTTATTTTTTGGTGGAGTTGAACCCATTCATGATTTTCAAGTTTGCCTTTTCGCAGTTTATTGCTATCAATTTCGGCTTCGGCTGAAATCAAACGAAGCATCAATTGAGTAGCAGACATCTCTAGTGAAAACATCGCTACAGGAATTCCCCATTCTACGGCAGCATTTCGCATAGCAGAAACTACAAATGCCGTTTTTCCCATAGCTGGCCTCGCTGCAATGATTGTAAGTTCAGTATTTTGCCAACCACTTGTGATTCTGTCGAGTGCCGTGAAACCACTGGCTACACCTGTTAGGCCATCTTTATTGTTTTTCTTTTTTTCTAACTCCTCGATGGTTGCACGCATAATTGTGCTTGCATCAGCATAGTTTTTACGGATATTTCTTTCGGAAATTTCAAAGAAATTTTGCTCAATTTTATCTAAAAGATTAAATACGTCAGTTGTATCTTCGTATGCATCTTTCAAGATTTCGCCCGCAATCTTTATCATATCACGCTTGATAGCCGATTGGGTAATAATCCGTGCATGAAATTCGATGTTAGCTGCTGAATTAACTTTATTTGTTAATTTTACTAAATACGATGCTCCTCCAATAAATTCAAGTTCACCATTACTTCTCAATTGAGTTGTAACCGTGAGCATATCAATTGGTTCTGATTTGCCAAATAATTGAATGATTGCGTTGTAAATTCTTTGATGGGCTTCTTTGTAGAAGCTTGTTTGTTGAAGAATATCCACAACATTTGTTAAGGCATCTTTTTCAATCATTAACGCACCCAATACGGCCTCTTCGAGCTCTAAGGCTTGAGGAGGTAGTTTGCCCGATTCGTTTCGAAAACTTTCTAAAAATTTATTTTTTCCCAAACCACTCTGGTTGTTTTCACTACCTGCAGGATTATTTTGATAAGTTTTTTCCATAATATTAATACAATGTTAAGAAGAAAAAAGGTGTTTTGAAATACCATTGTATTTTTAAACTTATTGTCTGTTTATTGTAAGTGATTGATAATCAATAAGTAATTAAAGATTTGAGTTTTTTTTGTGGAAAAGTAAGCAAATTTGTGAATAATTTTTGAACTTTGGGAAACATATAAAGAACATAATAGCTAATATTTAGGTTTTTTAATTAAATTTCTCACCTTAATTAAACAATATATTTTTCATTTTGACAGATAAAGTATTCACATTAGAAGAAGAAATCTCATTGACTGATTTTCTTGGGGTAGAAAATATAAATATCAAAGAGGTTGCCTTAGCATTTCCGTTGAGCAAGATTATCTCTCGTGGAAATCAGATATTGATTAAAGGGAATACTGAAGAGATTAATAGAATCTCGGATGTTCTAGAAGCGATTATTGAACATTTGCGAAAATACAAACGCATTTCGATAGACCAAGTAAAAAGCTACATAAAAGAAGATTCTGATTCAGCAACACACGAAACACCTGATGATGAAACGATTTTGGTTGGGACAAAAGGTAATGCTATCAAAGCAAAAACCGCTAATCAAAAAAAGATGGTTGAAGCATCAAGGATTTATGATATAATGTTTGCGTCAGGGCCTGCAGGAACAGGAAAAACTTATACAGCTGTTGCATTAGCTGTTAGAGCTTTGAAAGATAAACAAGTAAAAAAAATAATAATAACCAGGCCAGCCGTTGAAGCAGGAGAAAATCTTGGTTTTTTGCCCGGTGATTTAAAAGAAAAAATTGACCCGTATCTCAGACCAATCTATGATGCTCTTGAAGATATGATTCAATCGGAGAAATTGAAGTTTTTTATTGAAAATCGTACGATTGAGATTGCACCCCTTGCTTACATGCGTGGACGTACACTTAACAACGCATTTATTTTGCTTGATGAAGCTCAGAATACTACTCCGATGCAAATAAAAATGTTCTTAACTCGTATGGGACCGCTCTCAAAGGCTATTATAACAGGGGATAAAACCCAAATAGATTTGCCAACTAAACAAAAATCTGGTTTGAATGAAGCCTTGCATATTTTAAAAGATATTAAAGGAATTGGCTTCATTGAGTTAGACGATAGAGATGTTGTTAGACACAAGTTGGTCAGGGATATACTAAAAGCGTACGAAAAGGCCGAGGCTAATTAAAACGATTTGATAGGTTTTGCAACTAAAACTGTCCATCAATTCGGCTGTAATGTTATGAAGAAGAGCATTTATATTTCGATATTTTTTACAATAATTTACATTAATTCGTTTGCACAAAAAGTTCGATCTTGTGCAAACGAATTCTGTGATTCCATGGTAAAAGTTACCAATCCTCAATATCAACTAAAGATTGATCGATATGAACAGGCTATTGAATCTCAGATTAAACTTCAAAAAAACTTTAGAGTTGCGGCCGATATTATTAGAATTCCTGTTGTGGTACATGTTATACATAATCAGATTAATGGACTATTTGCTGGAAGTAATATTTCTGATGAGCAAATTTATTCTCAAATTAAGGTACTCAATGAAGATTATCGTAAAAAAGAAGGTACACTCGGATTTAATGCGAATCCCCTTGGTGCTGATGTTGAAATTGAGTTTTTTTTAGCAAATATTGACCCGTCAGGAAATCCATCTTCGGGTATAAAAAGAGTTTACTCTCCGAAGTCAAGTTTCAATATTGTTAATGACAATGACCGACAAACAATGTCAAATTTATCATATTGGGATAGCAATAAATACCTCAATATATGGGTTGCACATTTGAGTTCGGGCTATATTGGTTATGGAGAGTTTCCGTATTCTGAATCTGTTGAAGGTTTGGACTTAGATTCTGATGAAAGTTTAGATGGTGTTTTTATTGATTATACGGTTTTCGGTAGAAAAACAGGAACTAACAAATCGGGTTTATATAGTTTTGGACGAACAGTGACCCATGAAGTTGGGCATTGGATGGGTCTGTATCATACTTGGGGCGACCAACGTTGTGGAACAGATTATGTAGCGGATACACCCGTAACTACAACCTCAAATAGTTCTGCATTTTGTCGTGATGTCTTCTCAACTTGTACTGGAACACGAACTCGAAATATGATTGAAAACTACATGGATTATTCACCAGATTCTTGTATGAATATCTTTACACAAGGTCAAAAGCAACGGATGAGAACAGCACTTGACCTTAGTAAACGTCGCAAGAGAGTATTGAATTATGCAAAATTTCAATTGCCACCTTCAACTGCCTTGCAAGTTAATTTTGAGAATCCATTACCTATTTCAAGTTCTCAATTTCAAGTACTATTGCCTGATTTTCAGGATTTTAACTTAGTAATTCGAGATATTTTTGGTAGAGAAGTTTATAATCAATCTTATATAGATTTGCCAAGTACAATCATAACTTTACCAAAAGGAAATATAACACCTGGGGTTTATATTCTTAGTGTAACGTCCAAGCAACAAGTTGTTCAGAAGAAATTGGTGTTCTACTAATTTCTTCTTTTCTTCTTCTTTAAGGATTTATTTAAGTCTCCAACTTTTTGAATGGGTATAGTCACCTTTAAAGCATCCCATAATAATAACATATTAAATCCATTATTTACATCTTCAAATTGAATAGTAAAACCCTCATAGATGTCGGTATTTGAACTTACCGTTGCTTCATAAGTTAGAATATTTTTGCTTGCATCGAATGCAAAATCGCCCCATTGACCAAGTTCTGAATTCAAAATTATTGTCCATTTATCTTTATTTGGAATCGAAAATAGGGTATAAGTGCCAGCTGGTAATGCAGTTTCTCCAATTTGAATATTTGTTGTAAATGTAATTTCTGTAGCCTCGTTTGCCCCGGTTCTCCAAAGTTTTCCATAGGGTACTAAATTGCCAAATATCTCACGACCTTTTTTTAAAGGCTGTCCATACGTACATTTTATATAATTATTTTCAGTAGTTTTCAGATTAGCAATCACAATTGGACTGTTTCGTACTTGTGGTTTAATGATACTGTCGTTTTCAATTCTTGCTGAAGCAAAAAGTGGGAATAGCAAAATGAACAGAAAAAGAAAACCAATAGACGATATACCATTTGAGTAAGATTTCATAATTTAGCGTTTTGATTTTTTTATTAATAAAAATTTATTTTTGCTACATTTTATATAAGGTAACGACCATTTTATGGAAAAAGTTGTAAAGCAACGCCCAGATTTTGATGAAATATTTATGGAATTGGCCGAAAACCTTGCCCTTCGTTCGCATTGCGTTAAGGCTCAGGTTGGTGCTGTTCTGACCAAAGATACTCGCATTATTTCAATTGGTTATAATGGGCCACCTGCGGAAACTCATAATTGCGATGAAGAATTTCCGGAATATGGATGTCCTCGTGATTCCAAAGGTAGTTGTTCACTAGCACTTCATGCCGAACAAAATGCTATTTTATATGCTTCCAAAAATGGGGCAAATATTGAAGGTTCAACTCTATATGTAACACTATCGCCATGTATTGCTTGTGCAAGGGTAATTTATTCAATGAAAATCAAGAAAGTTTTATTTGCAAAATCGTATGCCAAATATAAAGGTATTCCGAATGATGAGGGCGTTGAGTTTTTGAGAAAATTTGGGGTGGAGGTTATTCAGTTTGGCGTCTAGTTATTAGTTATTAATTATTGGGTAATTGTAGAATTGGCACAATTAACCCAATAACTAATCTTAATTTACAAATCAATGTACTACTCCACCTTCGCCATGTACGTGTCCATGAGCGATTTCATCTTTAGTCGCATCTCTTACTGCTAAAACTTTACCAGTAAAGTGCATATTTTGGCCGGCTAATGGATGGTTAAAATCCAGAATCACAGTCTCTTCTGTAACTTCTATAATTCTACCATTCATCTTATTTTCATCTTCATTTGAAAATGGAATCATATTTCCAATTTCCAGCATTCCTTCCGGAATTTCTCCATCTTCAATCTTGAAATTTTCAATCGGAAAATCAATGATTGCCTCTGGGTCTGGGTCACCATAACCTTCAGAAGCATCGACTGAAAATTTAAACTCATCGCCAGCTTGCAGACCATTAATTTGGACTTCAAATGCTTCTGGTAAACCGCTCATTCCTTGAATGAAAACCATAGGCTCATCTTCTTCCACAATTTCGAGCATTTCTCTATCGTTTTCATCACCAATTTCTAATTCATAGATTATCTTTACCACTTTGTTTGCTTCAACTTTCATCAATCAATTTTTTTGATAGTTTATAGATGTTATTTTTTTAACTTTGTCGCAAACGTACACATTATCGATTATTTTAATGAATTTTTTGGCACATTTATTTCTTTCTGGTAAAAATGAAGAAGTCATGGTAGGAAATCTATTAGAAGATTTTGTGGTCGGGAGAATCGATCATCCAAGAAATGAAGTTTATAATCAAACAATCAAAAATGGAATTTTACTTCATCGCCTAATTGATACTTTCACAGACACAAATAATGCTGTGAGCGACTGCAAGGTAGTTCTTTATGAAAAATATCATAAATATGCTGCTGTTTTGATTGATATCTTTTTCGACCATTATTTGGCTAATCATTGGGTCGATTATTCCAATGAACCTTTTGATGAATTTCGGCATAGAGTTTATACTGCTTTTCAAAATCATTGGTCGATACTTCCCGAAAAAATGAAGCCCATGATTGAGTCCATGATAAAACATGATTGGCTAAAAAATTATAGTGAATTTTGGGGAATCGAACGTGCCCTGCTTGGTATTTCTAGACGAACAAAGTATGAGTCGAATATGGAAAAAGCTACCGAAGATTTAAAAATTCATTATCAATTGTTTAATGAAAAATTTAATATGTTTTTTCCAAAGATAATGTCTGAATGTAATCAGTTTTTGAACGAAAAAGGTTATAATTTAATTATTTAGTATATTCCGATGTCAGAGATTTTAAAATCAATCAAAAAAGATTCACTTAATCCTTTGTATTTTCTGCATGGTGAAGAGCAATTTCATATTGAGCAAATTGTAGATAAAGTCCAAGATTTGGCAATTCCTATTCACGAGAAAGGTTTTAACGAATTTATACTCTTTGGTAAAGATTTGAATGTTGGAACTTTATTGAATTATGCTCGACGCTTCCCAATGATGGCTGAAAGGCAATTGATTATTGTTAAAGACGCCAATCAGATTCAAGGAATTGATTTAAAAGAGAACCAAAAACTCATTGAAGATTATGCACAAAATCCACTAACTTCAACAATCTTGGTTTTGAGTTTTTCAAACGCTCAGGATGAAAGAAAAACTTGGGTTAAAGCTTTTGCTAAAAAAGGGGTATTAAAAAACTTTAAAAAATTCTACGATAATCAATTACCTGAGTTTGTTGCGTCATATTGCCATGGTCGGGGAGTGAAAATTAGCATGAAAGCTATTCAATTATTGATAGAGCATATTGGAAACGACTTAAAGCGACTGACTGGTGAATTGGAAAAGGTCATTTTAAATGTGAAGCTCGGTGATGGAATAGACGCTGATGTAATTCAAAAATACGTCGGGATAAGTAAAGAATACAATGTATTTGAATTGCAAAAGGCCTTAATTCAAAGAGATGTTATAAAGTCTAACCAAATAATTATTTATTTTGGAAACAACCCCAAAGACAATCCAATTCAGCCGATTTTGATAATTCTTTACAATTTTTTCAGCAAAGTTTTGCTGATTCATGTCTCAAATGATAAATCTGAATCTGGAATTGCTTCGTTACTGAAAGTAAATTCTTTTTTTGCAAAAGATTATTTAATGGCTGCACGAAATTATTCTTTATCAAAATTAGCTTTTGTGATACATTGTATTAAAATTGCTGACTTAAAGTCGAAAGGCGTTGAAGCTGGAGAGGAAAAAGAAATTGATATTCTTCAAAAATTAGTTTTTGAAATTCTTCATTAAACTTAATTGGACTTCACACTTGGTTATAGTACTTTATTTGTGTAAATAACTATATTGCTATACAAAAAAAGAGCCTCATCAATGAGACTCTTTAGCTGTTGCGGGAAGCGGGATCGAACCGCCGACCTTAGGGTTATGAATCCTACGCTCTAACCATCTGAGCTACCCCGCAATAAATTAATGTTATTATTTACGACTTTTCTAATTGTCTTAAAGAATATGTTGCAAAATTACACAAAGTTTTCTTACATTGCAAAAAAAGAAATTGGTGCAAGTTGAAATTTACAAAAAGTTTATAGGAAATCTTTGAATAGTTATTTAATAAGGCTAAATCGAGTTCGATTTAGGTTATATTTTTTAAATTTTACGAATTATGGAAAAATTCAAATTTTCTCGTGAATACGAATTTAGGGCATCACCTAAAGTTTTATATCAATATTTTAGCACACCTGCAGGTTTGCAACAATGGTTTGCTTTAAAAGTTAAATATACCAGTGATTCTAATTTCGATTTTATTTGGGACGATGAAAGTCATCCCGCCCGTATGTCCGTTCAACGTGTTAATAAACTTGTGAAATTTGATTTTCTGAAAGATGAGCAAAAAGGTAATTTTGTTGAGTTTAAACTCGAACAAAGTGAACTAACTAATGCCACATTTTTGAAAGTTACCGATAATTCGGAGAATAATGATGTTGAGGAATTAGAAGATATTTGGGACGATATGATTTATAAATTAAAGGAGATTGTAGGCGGTTGAAAAAGGAATTGCGTTAAATAAACTTAATGAACTTGTGAAAATGGATTTCCTATCGGAACTTTGTATTGCAAAATCATTACGTCTTGAATGAAGAAAATAGATATTTTAGTAATTAGGTCTTTCATTGGGCCATTTATATTAACTACCTGTGTGGTAGTTTTTATTTTTTTGATGCGTTTCTTAATGCTTTATTTCAATGATTTTGTTGGTAAAGATTTAGGATATGATGTATTTGGGAAACTCTTTGTGTACTTTTCTCTTATTACTGTTCCAATTGCATTGCCTCTATCCGTCTTGTTGGCCTCATTGATGTGTTTTGGTAATTTGGGAGAATACACCGAATTAACAGCTATAAAGTCGGCAGGTGTTCCAATTTCTAGAGTATTGTTTCCTGCTATGATTTTTGCGTTTGGCGTCAGTGTTTTTTCTCTATGGTTCAATAATACAGTCAATCCTTGGGCAAACTTAAAAGGATACAGTCTTTTATATGATGTTAAAACCACAAAAGTCACCTTAAATGTGAAGGAAGGTATTTTTTATAAGGAGATTCCTGGATATAGTATTAAGGTAATAAAAAAATACTCAGACGGAAAAACGCTCAAAGGGGTAACGATTTACAATCATTCCAGCAATAACGGAAATGTAAACGTCACATTGGCTGACTCAGGAAAAATGTACACCATGTTCGATAATAGATATTTGGTTTTTGAACTTTTTAATGGTACAAATTACGTTGATTATAAATCTAATGATGGTAATTACGACGAAACACAATATGTAAAAAACGGTTTTAGACAAAATAAAATGGTTTTTTCTCTGGAATCTTTCGGAATGCGTAGAACTGACGAATCGCAGTTTAAATACCATGAGTATATGAAAAATATTGCTCAATTAAATGATCAAGCTGATTCGGTTGCTATTGATATTGAAAAATCTTTGAAGTCTCAAATTACGAATGCTACCCAAATTTATAATTTTCAATTTAAGAAATATCCAGTTGATACATCAAAATTTTCACGAGAAAAGAAACCAATAGTTGGTGGAAAGTGGGTTTATGAAAAATTAAAACTTTTAGAAACTACGAATGGAAATGTCGAAACTTACGAGTCATCTATTGCCCAAGCCAAAAATATCCATGATCAATTTACTAACACAATAGATATTATTAAAAGTAAAAAACGAGATGGAATAAAAGCAGAGGTCGAAAAATGGCATAAGTTTACAATGGCATTTGCTTGTTTTGTGATGTTTTTGATTGGTTCATCTCTTGGCTCAATTATTAAAAAAGGCGGTTTTGGTATGCCAGTTTTGCTTTCGATTACATTTTTTATTTTGATGTATGTGTTGATGCAGTTAGGTGATAAATACGCCAAAGAAGGTATTTGGCCTGTATTATTGGGTGTTTGGATGCCAGATATTGTTTTATTAGCTTTTGGGGTTTATTTCCTTTCAAAAGCTACCAACGATGCCCGTTTGTTTGAAAGTGATATTTATGATGTGTATTTTGATAAATTAAAAATTGCTTGGAAGAATAGGAGGTTTTTAAAATCGAAGGAAATTATAAGTGCTCAATAGCAAAATAGCCATGAAATTAAATTTCATGGCTATTTTGCTATTAAATGTTCTGAATTTCGAGCTGAGTTCCCATACTTACATTTCTATCAATTATGTCGACTATGTATTCAAAATCTTCGTTTCGTTCAGCAAAATCAAGATAATTTACATCAATAATAATCAGTTTTCCATGCGTATAGAGATTGGCGAAGTCTTCATAAAGTGAATTAAGATTTATCAAATAATTGGGGTCAATATTTTTTTCAAAATCTCTTCCTCTTTTACTAATTTGTTTTTGAAGTTTTGGTAAGTCAGCTCTCAAATAAATCATCAAATCAGGGTGCGTAATAGCTTGTGTGATTGTATTGAACATACTTTTATAGGTCTTATAATCAGTTTCGTTAAACTTTCCTGATTCATAGAGGTTTCTGGCAAAAATATAAGCATCTTCATAAATCGACCTGTCTTGAATAATTGTTTTTTCTTTGGTCAATTCTTTTATCTTAAGAACTTGTTCGAATCTGCTATTAAGAAAATATATCTGTAAATGAAAAGCCCATTTTCCCATGTCTTCGTAGAAGCGAGGCAAGTATGGATTTCCATCAACTGCTTCGTATAACACTTCCCATCCATAATGGTTTGCCAACTTAGTTGCTAAGGTGGTTTTGCCTGCACCTATATTCCCCGTAATCGCAATGTGCATTGTTACTTTATCAAAGTTAGCTAAAATATAATTTGCAAATTAAGGCTTAATCTTATAAAAATCATAGAATAAAAAAATATGTTTCGTAATTTTGTAGCAATTCAAATCAAGTTTACACCTTGAAAGATTGAAAATCAATGGAAATATACACAAATACCTGTACTGATAATTCAGTAAACACATCTACAAATTATCATGTTTTGCTTTATTACATTTATTCGCCCATCGAAAATGTAGTGGATTATCGAGACAGTCATCATCAGTTTTGCTTAGAAAACAAACTACTTGGTCGAATAATTATTTCACCAGAAGGTATCAATGGTACAGTATCAGGAACACCAGACGACACCGAAAAATATATGATTTGGTTAAAGTCGGACCCAAGATTTGCCAAAGTTGATTTTAAAGTTGAAAAAGTTAATAAACATACTTTTACAAAACTTTATGTCAGAATTAAAAAAGAGATAGTGCATTCTGAACTTCTTGTAAATCCACTCGTTCAAACTGGGAAGCACCTCGAACCTGCCGATTTTAAAGAATTGCTCAAAAGCGATCCCAATGTAGTTTTAGTTGATATGCGTTCAAACTATGAGCATTCCGTAGGGAAATTTAAAGGTGCAATAACCTTCGATATGGAGAATCTTAGAGATTTGCCTGACCATGTGAACGAAATTGCTCATTTGAAAGACAAGAAAATTGTAACATATTGCACTGGTGGAATCAAGTGCGAAAAAGCCAGTGCTTATTTACTTTCACAAGGGTTCTCGGATGTTTATCAATTACACGGCGGAATTATTAAATATGGCTTAGAAGAAGGTGGCGAAGATTTTGATGGAAAATGCTACGTTTTTGATAATCGACTCACGAGCGATGTAAATTCGGTAAATCCAGTTATGATTTCAAAATGTCATGTTTGTGGAACAGACTCTGATAGAATGGTAAATTGTGCAAATCCTGATTGCAACGAACATTTGCCAATTTGTGAAAAATGTGGTCATGAACTGGAGGGTGCTTGTTCAAATGCCTGCAAAAAAAATCCAAGAAAACGATCTTATGATGGGACTGGTTACTATGCCAAAACCACTATTGGCTATAAACCTGAAATTGCTTTTAGAACTCGAAAGAACACAAAAACCATACATATTGTTGAGGAGTTAGGTTTGAAATAACATGAATTTATTGGTAAAGTAAAATAGGATTATAAATTAATGATTGTATTTGGAAGATTGTTAAATAATTTTAATGTATCTACAAACGTTCAAAAATCTCTAATTTATAATCCTCAATCTAGAATAAGGCTAGTATAATATTATTATTTCACAAATTTTATCGACTACTATTGATTCTTAAAATCCAATCTCACCACGTTCTCTACGTGATGAGTATGCGGAAACATATCCACTGGCTGAACAACCGAAATTATGTATTTTTCGCTAAGAATTGCTAAATCTCGTGCTTGCGTAGCTGGATTACAACTTACATAAACAATTCGTTTAGGTGCTGCTTCCATAAGGATTCTCACAACTGCCTCGTCCATTCCAGCACGAGGAGGGTCAGTAATAACAACATCTGGCTTACCGTGTTGTGCAATGAATTCCTTTGTCAAAAACTTTCGCATATCCCCTGCATAAAAGGTCGTGTTATGCAGTTCGTTCACATCTGAATTGATTTTTGCATCTTCAATCGCTTCTGGAACATACTCAATGCCAATTACTTTTTTTGCTTTCTTTGCCACAAAATTAGCGATTGTGCCTGTACCAGTATATAAATCATAGACCAATTCTTCCCCAGTCAGTCCTGCTAAATCTCTTGTGATTTTATACAATTCATAAGCTTGTTCGGAGTTAGTTTGATAGAAAGATTTTACTCCAATTCTGAAAATCAAACCCTCCATATTTTCTTCAATATATGGTTTTCCAAAGTAAGTATGAACTTCCAAATCAAAGAATGTGTCGTTTCTTTTTTGATTCAAAATATAGTTTAAAGAAGTTATTTGCGGGAAGTTTGTGTGCAAATGATTCATTGTTGCCTCAATTTCTTTTTTATTATCTTGGGCGAATTGTACCATTACCATCAAATCTCGTGTTGTTGATGTACGAATCATGACGTTTCTCAAGAAACCTTCGTGTGCTATGTGGTCATAATAAGTATAATTATTAGCATTGGTGAAATCTCGCAACGATAGACGAATCTCATTTGATGGATCGGCCTGATGATAACATTTTTCGATAGGAAGGACTTTTTCGAAACGTTTTGGTACGTGAAAACCCAAAGCATTTTTGCTAATGGTCTCATCTGTATCAATTTCGTTTCTCGTTAACCATCTGCTATTAGAGAAAGTATATTCTAATTTATTTCTATAATACTGAGTTTTTGTCGAACCTAAAATTGGATTAATTGATGGTAGGTCAAGTTTTCCGATGCGTGTAAGCTGATCGCTAACTTGTGTAAACTTTAGTTCTAATTGTTTTTCATAAGGTACATGCTGCCACTTGCAGCCCCCACAAACACCGAAATGTTGACAATGAGGGGCAATTCTATCGGCTGAAAACTCTAAAATCTCAAGAACATTTGCTTCTGCGTAGTTTTTCTTTCTATTATTCACAAAAAGTTTCACTTTATCGCCTGGATGTACATTGCTTCCCTCAATAAAAATTACCTGACCATTGTGTTTTGCAATACATTTACCTTCGGCGGCAAAGCTCTCAACTACAATCGAATCAATTACAAATGTCTTTATTTTTCCCATTTTTTATTTTACTTTTGAAATCGCATAATTAAAGGATTTCTCTTTAGTTTTAATTCACAAAAGTATTTAACTTAGCTTGAAGTTCAAAATCCAAACTTTGTCTGACAATTTTTGTCCAAATAAATAAAATTCCCTTTGAAACTTATTTGTTATGAAAAGAATTATCCTTTTTGTTTTTTTTCAAATTATTACCTCATTTTGTTTTGCTTCCCATATCGTTGGAGGTGAAATTGAAGTAGTACCTATTAAAAATCCAGTATCAGGATCCAGCACGCATCAAGTTACTTTAAGCCTATATTTTGATGCTATAAATGGGCGTACCGCCGCCGAAGATTTATCAATAACTTTACAAATCTTTCGAAAAAAAGATTTGGTAAAGATGGGAGATGTCACTTGTCCAAAGGTTTATCGTCAACCTATTAAATATATTGATCCTTCTTGCCAAAAAGGTGATTTGTCCACTCTATTGATCAAATATAGCAGTTCAATCGACCTTTCTGTTGATAAATTTTCAGATCCCGAAGGTTATATGATTGTATGGGAACGTTGTTGTAGAAATAATATTATTACCAATATTCAGAACCCAAGTAATGTTGGGATGGTCTTTTATACTGAATTTGCCCCAGTAACAATCGTTAATACTACACCACATTTCAGAGATATTATTGCAGACTATGTTTGTATCAATCAAAATTTTGAAATGGATTTTAGTGCTACTGATGCCGATGACGATAGTTTGGTTTATACTTTAGTTGTGCCTTGGATAGGAAATTCTTCGACAGTTCAATCAAATCCGACTAATTCACCGAGTAATAACTATAGAGAGGCTTCTTGGGTATCCGGTATTAATATTAATAATGTGATTCCTGGCGAAATTCCGTTACGTGTTGACTCACAAACAGGTGTGTTAAATGTAAAACCAAATAAACTTGGGCTTTACGTTTTTTCTGTGATGGTAGAAGAGTTTCGCAAGGGAAAGCGTATCGGGCGAATGAAGCGAGATTTTCAATTAAAAGTGATTGAGTGTTTTTTTAATACGCCTCCAACGGTATTAGTTTTAGGACAGAATTCAAAGAGATTTTTTAAGGAAAGTGAGGTGATTACCCTAAAAAAAGGCGAAAAACGTTGTTTTGATATTTTATACACTGACCCTGACCTTCGGCAAAAAATAACACTTTCGGCTAAGGGTGTGAATATTGACACTAAAAAAATTCTTTTACCTTCAACAATTAACGTAGAGATTACCTCTAAAGATACGTTGAAAACGACCTTTTGTTTGGATGAATGTATTATTACAAAAAATAATGCTCCAGCCGATTTCTTTATAAATATTAGTGATAATGGTTGCCCAGTTCCTCAAAATCGTTCATTTAGAATGAGGGTTCAGTTTGAAGAAAATCAGAATACAAAGCCAAACATAAAAACCTCACTGCTCGGAAATCCTATCGTAACTTACGGCGATACTCTCAAATTTACAGTTTTTGGAAACGACATTGATAATGATACTTTGGGATTAAGTGGAAATGGTAGGAATTTTAATTTTGAAAATTATGGCTTTGTTTTTCCATCAAAACAAGGTATAGGTAGTGTAAATTCAATTTTGCAGTTCATTCCAAATTGTGAAGCACTCAAGCAAAAACAAATGCTTTTAGATTTTATTGTAAAAGACCAAAGGTGCGGAGTCAGTACTCAGACTCTCTACTCGGTGCCAGTGGAGGTCAAAGGAAAACAAAATAATTCTCCAACGGTCTTTACAAGTCTTCCAAATAATATGGTCGAACTTGTTTTAAATCCAAACATAAATAATGAATTAAATTTCAATGTTAATTCACAAGATATTGATAATGAACAGCTTACACTTATTGGAACACCTAAAGGTTTTGATTTTAAGAATGTGTTGATGTCGTTTGAAAACAAAGTAGGTAAAGGAAAAGTAAGTAGTTTATTCACTTGGAAGCCAACTTGTTTTATGCTCGGAGGAAAAGAATCTAAAGAATTTATTGTGAATTTTGCTTCAAATGATAATAACTGTTTACAATTGCAAGATTCAGTTAGTGTAAAATTAATTCTGAAAGATAATTCAGTTATTGATAATCCTTTACAGCCATTCAATACTTTTACTCCAAACGGAGATGGCAAAAATGATTACTTCTACTTAGGTTCAATTCCGGAGGACAATTGTAAAAGACAGTTTAAAAAGTTCGAGATTGTCAATAGATGGGGTAAAACTGTATTTGTTTCTAAGGAAAGAAGTTTTAAATGGACCGCTGAAAATGAGCCAACTGGAAATTATTTATACGCTTTAACTTTTTCTGACGAAATTTATAAAGGCGTCATTCATCTGATTCGTTAGTTTAAATTTTTGTCCAATTGTTTTTAATTTCAATTTGGAACAAATTCAAGATAAAAAGCATTTATGATAATTATAGTTCTGCCAATCATTGGTGATAATTTATATTTTTAAATTATTTTTTTCCATGCTAACAAATAAAGTTGTAATCATTACAGGCGGTTCATCAGGTATTGGTAAAGCTCTTGCTTTTGAGCTTGGTAAAGAGGGTTGTAAATTGATTATTACTGGTCGAAATATCGACAAATTAGAGAAAACCAGCCACGAACTTTCAACACAAGGAATCGAAAACCATTATATTGTGGCCGATTCAAGTTTAGAATACGACAATAAAAGAATTGTTGCTGAAGCAATTTATCATTATGGTACTATTGACATTGTTATTAATAATGCTGGTATTACGATGCGGTCAATGTTTGAAGAAGCCAATATTGATGCGACCATCCGTAAAGTAATGGATATTAATTTCTTTGGCACTGTTTATCTCACTCAAGCAGCTTTGCCCTATATAAAAAAGTCCAAAGGAACGATTGTGGGTATTTCCTCAATTGCGGGTTTTAGGGGTTTGCCTGTACGAAGTGGGTATTCAGCCTCAAAATTTGCAGTAAACGGTTTTCTTGAATCAATTCGAACAGAACTTTTAAATACTGGGGTAAATGTACTCACTGCTTGTCCAGGATTTACATCATCAAACATTCGTTTTGCTGCCATTGATGCACAAGGTGAGATAAGCCAAGAAACCGTTCGAGATGAAGAGAAAATGATGTCTTCAGAAGAATGTGCTATGCATGTTGTAAAAGCTATCAAAAAACGGAAACGTGCTATTATTTTGACAAACGAAGGAAAACTGACAGTTTGGCTAAATAAGTGGTTTCCGAGCTTAGTTGATAAATTAATTTTTATTAATTTATCAAAAGAAAAAAACTCGCCATTAAAAAAAGCCAGCAAAATTCTTTAATTACCTAAATTTAACCTGTTTGAAAAATAAGGTTGATACTTTTTATTTTACCACCCAAATATCGCTCTCTTTTAGATAGCAAAATTGACCTTCCCACAAAACTTGATACCAAATATCATCTGTTTTTATTACATTCAATCTATTCCCTTCGCTGATACTGCCTATAATCTGAGAAGCTGCCGATGGGTAGTCACGCAAATATACTTTCTCATTTTTTATAATAACGGATTTATAGTTATTGGGAAGATTAATTAAACTTGCCAAAATTAATAAATATATTAAAAAAATTATTTTATGCCTGATAGGAGAGAACTGATTATTTTTTTTCTTCAAAACAAGTACAATAAAAATATAAATGCCTAATATAATAAAACCACCCCAAACATAATTTGAATATTGGCGGTAATAAAATAAAAAATAATTCAAATCATTTTTTTCATATCCACTAAACCCATTTTCGGAAGCTATATTGTACATTTTTTCAAATACTTTTTCGTCGGGTTTCTTAAAAAAATATAGATTTAGGTAGAACAACTCTTTTACAAATTCACCCTTTGTTTCTGAAATATTTGCAAGTTTTAAATAAATTTTGGGGTTTACGTTTATATTGTTTTCTATAATTTCATTATAAATGTTTCTTGCCTCATCTGTTTTTTTTTGAATAAATAAAGAATCTGCTTTCTTATTTAAACTTGTTTGTCCTTGACTATCAAGTGCTTGGGTAAATACTATAAAAAGGAAAATAAATATTTTCAGAAATTTCAAAAAGTATGTTTGCATCGTATTGTTAAAAGTACTAATTTTGCACCACGATTTAAGAACAAAATCACAGAAAAACAAAGTTAATACAAAACAATTCACTTTCAAATCTGTTTTTTTTGTAATAAATTTAAATCAAGAATTTTAAGATTCCGTAGCTCAGTTGGTAGAGCAATACACTTTTAATGTATGGGTCCTGGGTTCGAATCCCAGCGGGATCACAAGTGTTATTTCTTGTCGGCAGAACTTCTCTCGCATCAGATTACACATCAAAAATAAGCTAACTTAGTTTAATTCCAAAAGTTTGACGATTCCGTAGCTCAGTTGGTAGAGCAATACACTTTTAATGTATGGGTCCTGGGTTCGAATCCCAGCGGGATCACATAAGCCTCTCAAACAGAGGCTTTTACTTTTAAATTACAAAACAAGATACTAATTTGGAAAAATCTTTTTCCTTTTTTTGTTTCGATTGTAATTTAAAACCTTTTTTTGGCGAGGTGGTGAAATTGGTAGACACGCTACTTTGAGGTGGTAGTGGGCGAAAGCCTGTGAGAGTTCGAATCTCTTCTTCGTCACATTTATTTATTGACTTAAAATGTTTTTAAGTTCAAGCGTTAAAAGTAACGCTTATTTTAAGAGCCTTTCCGATTGTGGAAGGGCTTTTATGTTGGCCTAATGATTAACTTATAATGTATTGTCTTTGCTTGCCTTAATTTAATATAATTTTTTTTTGAAAAGATTGTCTTGTAAAAGAAGCTTTTTATAGATAATACAGCTAATTATGTTGATTTAATGTTACCATAAGTTATTTAATTTATTTATCTAACACCTTTTTTTTAACATATTCTAATCTTCTAATAATCATACACTTACATTATTTTTGTTATTTTTTTGCACTAACTTAATAATATATACGTATTTTAAAGAAATTACTGAATTTTCTACAATATTAAAAAAACTGTTAAAACGTACAATTAAATTATACGTATAATTCATAAATTATTAATATTTCGATAAATGTTTTGTTATGACGCTGATATTTATTTGCATCATTGTTAATCAATCAAATTATTTAATAGTTTTTATGAAAATCCTAAAATTACAAATCAGCCTTTTTGCTATTTTAATTACAGTATCTTCGTGCGATGTTTTTAACAAAACCGACGAAACTCCAAAAACAGATGTGGTCTTAAAGGACCATTCTGTTAATGCTTCTTTAGTGAAAATGCTTCCAGGTTTTGAGAACCTGAAAATGAACACTTTGATCAGTAGTGATGATGTTTTACCAGAATCTCCAAATTTCGTTTTCGGTGGGCAACCTGACGGTGCTGGTTTGTTAAAAAACCCTACGGGTGATGGTTATGTGATGATTAACAATCACGAGTTCTTACGTTAGGTATCTAGAGTTTATTTAGACAAAACTTTGAAACCTATCAAAGGCGAATATGTTGTTGATTATGAAGGTGGACAATGGAGATTGTGTTCAGCTACAATGGCCACACCTCAAGAGCACGGTTTTGGACCAACTTTTTTAACGGCTGGTGAAAGTGGTGCAGAATCAATGGTTCATTCGATTGATCCTTTTGGTGCTGCCAATAAAAAAGGTAAAGATAGAGTTTTGGCGGCTTTGGGTAAAGCAAGTATGGAAAATGCTGTGCCATTACACAAAGATGCGTATCCTGGAAAAACAGTGATTATGATTGGAGAAGATGATTCTGACGGTCAGTTATTAGCCTATGTTTCAAACACTGTTGGTGATTTACAAAATGGCAAACTATACTTTTTGAGAAGAACAAATAGTGATGTCGTAGAAACAAACATGAAAAAAGGTGAAATGTACGATGTTGAGTTTGTTGAGGTTGATAATGCTAAAAATTTAACTGGAGCACAGATTGCATCTCTTTCAGTTCAGAAAAAAGCTATTCAATTTGCTCGTGTAGAAGATATAGATTACGGTAAAGGAAGTGCAGCTAATAATCGCAATGTTTATTTCACTGCAACTGGTGTTAGCCAAGCTGATAAAGTTACGCCAGTGGATGGAAAAACAATGTGGGGTAGAGTTTATCAATTAGCAATGGATGCTAATGACCCTTTGAAAGGAAAATTATCTATCGCTGTTGATGGTGTTGTTGACCCTGGTAATAATATCATTAATCCTGATAATATTTGTGTAACACAAAATTTTGTTTATTTACAAGAAGATGGTGACTCATTTTACAAAGAGACCAAGCACGATGGTAGAATTTGGCAATACAGTATTGCTACTGGAGCATTAGTGCCAGCTATTGAGATGAACCACAAAAGAGATGTAATTGATTTTAATAACAAATACAATGTTCTAAAATCTAATTTACTAAGTTCTTGGGAGTATGGTGCAATGTACGATATTTCTGACTTGGTAAATATTCCTAATACATTTGTAATAAATTTACATCCTCATACTTGGAGAGACATGAAGTATAGCAATGCTGATGGTAGCCCGATTACTATTGCAAAATCAGTTTCTGATGCATCTACAGGTTCATACGCCGAAGGTGGTCAAGTTGTGATTATTTCGGGACTTGCTCGTTAATCCTTAATAATTATTGTCATAAAAAACCCTTCGCTTTTTAGCTGAGGGTTTTTTATTTAAAACTAAATCAAATAATGAAACCAATAAGTTATTTTTTATTGTTATTTAGCTTGCTGTTTTTTGCAAATAGTTGTCAGAAAGCTATCCAAAAAACTTCTTCAGAGCATTCAAAAGACATATTTTTAAAAGATTTAAAAACGCTACAAAATCAACTTAATAATGATTTTCTGCCACTTGCCACACATTCTAAAAATGTAGATTCTCTCCAAAAGGTATTTATTAAATGTCGAAATACTTATAAAAAAATTGAACATATAACTGAATATTTTATGCCTTCGGCTAGTATTTTGGTAAATGGGCCGCCCTTGAATGAAATAGAATTAGAAGAAAATAAAGTTTTTGCTCCGAGTGGGTTCCAGGTGATAGAGCCGTTTGTCTTTCCAAAAATTGATTCTGAAAATAGAAAAGAGTTGGTTATGGAAGTGAAGAAACTTATTCAAGAATTAAAAAAGTACAAACAATTAGAAGAAATTACATTTTCAGAAAATCAGATTTTTGATGCCATTCGTTTACAAATCTTCAGAATTAATACTTTAGGAATTTCGGGTTTCGATACGCCACTTTGTAGGACTTTTATCCTAGAGTCAAATACTTCGTTGAAAAGTATGAGAAGATATATTGAGCCAAGTATTGAAGCAAATGAAAGTACATCAAAAGAAATAATACAGATTTGGAATAAATGTGAGTCTTATTTGAGTACCCACAAAATAACCGAAAATTTTGATTATTTGGAATTTGTAAAAAATTATTCAAACAACCTTTCTCGTATTCTCGTAGAATTTCAGGAAAAATTAGCTATTCCGGTACTGACTGAAACTCGCCCACTTCGTGTGACTGCCAAAACGCTTTTTGATAAAGACATTTTCGATGTAAATTTTTACTCACCCAATGCTGATTCTTATGTTACTAAGGAGCGAGTCGCACTCGGAAAAAAACTTTTTTATGACCAGACTCTCACTTCTAGCAATCGTTCTTGTGGCTCTTGCCATCAAGCCGAAATGGCATTTACTGACGGAAAAACTAAAGCTTTGTCTATTAGTGGTTCGCAAATACAACGCAACACGCCAACACTTACTTATGCAGCATTACAAAATGCCCAATTTTATGATCTCCGTGTCAATAACTTAGAAGCTCAAGCCTTTGATGTGGTTCTCAATAAAGATGAAATGCACGGCTCGTTTGATGAAGCAATAAAGATAATCATGAAAGATGACGCCTATTTAAAAGCATTTAAGATGGCATACGGAAATTTAAAGGAAATAAATCAACTCGAAATTCAAAATGCTTTGGCAAGTTTTACACGTTCACTAATTCCATTTAACTCAAAATTTGATAAGTTTATGAGAAATGAAATTACTCAACTAAGCGAGCAAGAAAAGAAGGGTTTTAATCTGTTTATGGGAAAAGGAAAATGCGGAATATGCCATTTTATGCCAGTTTTTAATGGAACAGCTCCACCGAGATTTACACATACTGATTCGGAAGTGATAGGTGTTTTTGAATCTAACAAGAGTAAAAAACTTGATAAAGATTTAGGACGTGGAAAACTCAATCCGTTTGAAGATTGGCTTTATGCGTTTAAGACCCCAACTCTCAGAAATATTGGCAAAACCTCTCCATATATGCATAATGGAGCCTATAAAACCCTCGAAGATGTAATAGATTTTTATAATAATGGCGGTGCAGTTGGAATGGGCGTCGACTTACCTAATCAAACGCTGGCATCTGATAAGTTAAATTTGACCGCAACCGAGAAAAAGTCTTTGATAAGTTTCTTGCAAACATTGAGCGATGAATAATTGCACTTGCAATATATTTGTTAGGTTTAATTACTTTTTAAAAACAAATGCTTACCTTTGCAGTTGTTTTTAAAATTTATTAATCTAAGTTAACATCAAATGTATTTAACTACGGACAAAAAGGAAGAAATCTTTGCAGAAAAAGGCTTCCAGAAAAAAGCGACTGATACAGGTTCAGCCGAGTCGCAAATTGCATTATTTACTTTTCGTATTGCTCACCTAACAGATCACTTGAAATCACACAAGCATGACTACTCAACAAGAGCAGGTTTGTTGAAATTAGTAGGTAAGCGTCGTAGATTGCTCGATTATTTGTTTAAAACAAATATCACTCGTTACAGAGCAATTATTGCCGAATTAGGAATTCGTAAGTAATAATAAATATCAGGGAATTCTCTTTTGGGTTTTCCCTGATTTTTTGTTTAAAAATATCTTCATAGTATTCAATTTTATCCCCGCGGAATTCGGATAACAAACTACCACGTCGAAAGCGGATACGTGGCTTTAATTAAACCAAAAAATGTTTAACATTCACACTAAGACCATCGAAATGCCCGATGGCAAAGTGATTACCCTTGAAACTGGTAAACTTGCAAGACAAGCAGACGGTTCGGTAGTGTTGAGATGTGGTAATGCCATGCTTTTAGCAACTGTTGTAGCTGCACAAGAACATAAAGAAGGAACTGACTTTTTACCACTTTCTGTTGATTATCAAGAGAAATTTGGTTCAGCAGGAAAAATTCCCGGAAGCTTCCAACGTCGTGAAGGAAGACTTTCAGATAATGAAATCTTAATCAGTCGTTTGATTGACCGTGCTTTGCGTCCAATCTTTCCAGAAGATTATCATGCAGAGGTTCAGGTGATCGTTACTTTAATATCAGCTGATGCCGAAATCCAGCCCGATGCCCTCGCCGCATTAGCTGCATCTGCTGCAATTGCAGTATCTGATATACCATTTAATGGGCCAATTTCTGAAGTACGTGTAGCAAAAATAAATGGTGAGTATGTTGTAAATCCTACAACTTCACAAATTAAAATAGCTTCTTTAGATTTAATTGTTGCAGGAACTCTTGATAACATTGTAATGGTTGAGGGTGAGGCAGACCTCTGTACTGAAGAAGAAATGATTGAAGCAATTAAGATTGCTCATGAGGCCATTATTATTCAGGTAAATGCTCAGAAAGAATTTGGTGTTATTGTTGGCAAAATAGAAAAGCGTGTTTATAACCATGAGACTCATGATGTAGAACTACGTGAACGTATGAATAAAGAACTTTATGATAAAGTTTATGCGGTATGTTTGGAAGGAAATAATAAGAAAGAAGTAAGAAAAGAAAAATTTGGTGAGATTCTTGACGGATTTATTGCTTCATTAACTGAGGAAGAACGCACTTCAAAAAAGCCATTTATCAAACCTTATTTTGGAGATATTCAATATTATGCCTCAAGAAATATGGTGCTTGATGAGCGAACAAGGCTTGATGGTCGTAAACTTGACGAAATTCGTCAGATTGTTTGCGAAGTAGATTTCTTGCCTTCGGCTCACGGTGCTGCGTTGTTTACAAGAGGCGAAACCCAATCATTGACAACTGCAACACTCGGTACGAAACTTGACGAAATGATTATTGACCAAGTAATGGTTTCGGGATATAGTAAGTTTTATTTGCACTATAATTTTCCAGGTTTCTCGACTGGTGAAATTAAACCTAATCGTGGTGCTGGTCGTCGTGAAATTGGTCATGGAAATTTAGCTCAACGATCATTAAAGAAAATTCTTCCTGCCGAATCTGAAAATCCATATACAATTCGTATCGTTTCAGATATTCTTGAGTCAAATGGTTCGTCATCAATGGCAACTGTTTGTGCAGGATGTTTAGCTTTGATGGATGCAGGTGTGCCAATTAAAGCTCCAATTTCTGGAATTGCAATGGGTTTAATTACTGATAATGCAACAGGAAAATGGGCGGTTTTATCTGATATTTTAGGTGATGAAGACCATTTAGGTGATATGGACTTTAAAGTGACTGGTACTGAAAACGGTATCACCGCTTGCCAAATGGATATTAAAATTGGTGGTTTATCGTTTGAGGTTTTAGAGCAAGCATTAATGCAAGCTAAAAAAGGACGTATACACATTCTTGGAAAAATGAAAGAATCAATTGCTGTGTCTCGACCAGAATTGAAACCTCATACTCCGCGTGCGTTTACAATCGTTATTGATAAAGAATTTATCGGAGCAGTAATCGGGCCAGGCGGCAAAATTGTTCAAGAGATTCAGCGTGAATCTGGTGCCACAATTACAATCGAAGAAAAAGAAGGTAAAGGTTATGTTTCTATATTCTCATCAAATGGTGAGAGCATGGATAAGGCTAAGAAGAGAGTTTATGGTATCGTAGCTACACCAGAAGTTGGTGAGGTATATGATGCAAAAGTAAAATCAATTCAACCATTTGGTGCTTTTGTTGAATTTATGCCAGGAAAAGAAGGTTTACTCCATATTTCTGAAATTTCATGGGAAAGATTACCAAGTATGGATGGCGTTTTAGAAATCGGTGAAGAATTACAAGTGAAATTACTTGAAGTTGACCCGAAAACTGGAAAATTCCGCTTATCAAGAAAAGCACTTTTGCCAAAACCTGAAAGACAGTAATTTGGATATTAGTTGATTAGTTATTCGTTAGTGGTTTTTGGATAAATGGTTTTATGATGTAGTCAATATCTAAAAACAAGTTTTCATTAAAACAATAACTAAGTTCCCAATTATTAGTAACTAATTCAAAGATGAACATTTAATAAATTTTAATTGTTCTATTAATCAAAGTACCTAAGTTTTTTACGTTATAATAGAAATCTGTTGGGCGATTGCCCATTAAAAATAAGATATGCGTCAGCTAAAAATTAGTAAGCAAATTACCAATCGTGAAAGTCAATCTCTCGATAAATATCTCCAAGAAATTGGAAAAGTGGATTTGCTAACTCCCGATGAGGAAGTTATTCTTGCACAGAAAATAAGAGAAGGAGACCAATATTCATTAGAGCGTTTAACAAAAGCAAACTTACGTTTTGTAGTTTCGGTAGCAAAACAGTATCAAAA
>Ga0114967_10000612_pt1 | contig 30711 bp, 20 predicted proteins | sample M_130628_MF_Meta_FD_92639 | JGI IMG/M metagenome (GOLD analysis project Ga0114967, IMG submission 92639) | Freshwater microbial communities from Lake Montjoie, Canada to study carbon cycling - M_130628_MF_MetaG | ecosystem: Environmental > Aquatic > Freshwater > Lake | place: Lake Montjoie...
AGTTGATGGAATGACTTGCGGCAACTGTGCATTGACAATCACTACGTATTTAACGAAACATGGAGCAAGCAATGCGGTGGCCAATGCCTCAACAGGGGACCTTAGTTTCGATATTGATGATGAAAACATAGAATCTAAATTATTAGAAGGCATTCATGATTTGGGTTTTAAAGTACAAGAAGAAAATAAAGAGGGCGAACTAGCAAAAAGTCATTCTAAAGTGAAGAGATACTTATTGATTTCATTTTTATTTTGGGTGCCGTTGATGTTGCATATGTTTATCGATTGGACACCACTCCACAATCCTTATCTACAATTTATATTCACCTTGCCTGTGTATATTATTGGACTTATTTATTTTGGTAAAAGTGCTTTTCGTTCTTTAAAAAACGGCATCCCTAATATGGATGTATTGGTTTTTATTGGAGCAAGTGCTGCATTTTTTTATAGCATCATTGGTTGGATATTATTTCCAACTCAAGTGCATAATTATTTATTTTTTGAAACTACTGCATCTATCATCACGCTGGTATTGGCTGGAAATTATTTAGAAGAATACTCGGTAAGAAGTACTGCTGACTCTATTCAAGAGCTAATGAAATATCAAAAATCAAAAGCAAAAATAATTTTTACAGACAGTATTGGAAAAGAAACCATTGTAGAAACAGAGAATGAATTTGTAAAAAAGGACGATGTGGTTTTAGTTAATACAGGAGACAAAATTCCTGTAGATGGTATTATTATTAAAGGGCAAGCTGCCATTGATGAAAGCATGATGACTGGCGAAAGTTTGCCAGAACTAAAAGTAGAAAATGATTTTGTGATTGGAGGAACCATTGTTACAGATGGTTCGATACGAGTAAAAGCAACCGCTGTAGGCAACAAAAGTGCCATAGCCAATATTATCCATTTGGTGAATCAAGCGCAAGCAGCAAAACCACCGATGCAAAAATTGGCAGATAAAATAAGTGCAATTTTTGTTCCTCTGGTTGTGGGGATAGCGATTTCAACTTTTTTATTAAATCATTTTGTATTTGATGAAAGCATACAAAATAGTTTGATGAGAATGATTGCAGTAATGGTAATTGCTTGTCCATGTGCAATGGGTTTGGCAACGCCAGCAGCTATTATGGTAGGTTTAGGAAGAGCCGCCCGCAATGGAATTTTAATAAAAGGGGGCGATACTTTAGAACGTTTTAAAGATATTCAACAATTTGTTTTTGACAAAACAGGTACGCTCACAACTGGAAAATTAATAATTGATCAATTTAAATCAACTATTTCAGTAACTGAGTTCAAAGAAATCGTATCTGCTTTGGAGCAACATTCATCTCATCCAATTGCAAAAAGTATTGTGAAAGAATGGCCTTTTAATAAGCATTCTTTAACCTCTATTCAAGAAATAAAAGGAGTTGGCATATCAGCGGAAGATGAGCAGGGTAATTTATGGCAAATCGGTTCTTACCGTTTATTGACAACTAATACGGATGCTGTACGGCATGATTTATATGTTTTTAAAAACAAGGAGCAAGTTGGTTGGATTGATATGCAAGATGAGCTGAGAGAAGATACTCAATTAGTTATAAAATCGCTTCATGCAAAAGGATATAAAACGATTTTGTTGAGTGGTGATCGAAAGGAAAAATGCGATCGATTGGCGCAACAACTCCACATAGATGAAGTATACAGCGAACAACTTCCTCAAAAAAAAATGGAAACATTGGACGAAATTATGAAACGCGGATTTACTGCAATGGTAGGAGATGGTATAAACGATGCGCCTTCATTAGCCAAAGCACACATTGGTATCTCGCTAAGCGATGCATCTCAAATTGCTATGCAAAGTGCTCAAGTTTTACTGTTAAAAAATAAATTATCCATTTTACCCACCGCTATTGAGTTAGGTAAACAAACATATTTGACAATTAAACAAAATTTGTTTTGGGCATTTTTTTACAATATTATCGCGATTCCTTTTGCAGCAACCGGCTATTTAACACCTACTTGGGGAGCAGCAATTATGGGATTGAGTGATGTAGTATTGATAATAAATAGTTTACGATTGAGGTATAAAAAATTGAATTAATAATCAATAATTTGTTCCTCTATCATACTTGGCAATTCTTTGAATTCATATTTTTGTGTTCGAAGTTGAGGCTCAAAACCAGCGTCCTTAATAGCATCTTGAATAGATTTGTAAGTGAAACGATGCGGAGCACCAGCAGCACTCACCACATTTTCCTCCAACATAATACTTCCAAAATCATTTGCGCCAGCATATAAACAAGCTTGTGCAACATCTTTACCAACCGTTAGCCAAGATGCTTGAATATTTTTTACGTTCGGTAACATAATTCTACTCATCGCTATCATTCGAATATATTCTTCCGAAGTAGTGTCATTTTTCGCTCTTCTAATTTTGGCTAAAAGGGTGTCAACATCTTGAAAAGTCCATGGTATAAATGCCAAGAAGCCATTTGCATTCGCAGGTTTTTCGCTTTGTACTTGGCGAATATCTACTAAATGTTCGAAACGCTCTTGAATTGTTTCTACGTGACCAAACATCATGGTTCCTGATGTAGTAATATCTAATTGGTGGCAGGCTCTCATAACATCTAACCATTCTTGTGCACCGCATTTCCCTTTCGATATTAATCTACGCACGCGGTCATTTAAAATTTCAGCGCCAGCGCCAGGCAAGCTGTCCATTCCGGCTTCTTTTAAAGCTTTTAAAACGTCGGTATGAGTAGTCGCTTGGCCATTAGGCAAACTTTTTTCTAACTTGGTAATATGCGCAATTTCTGGTGGTCCAAGCGTGTGTAATTTAATGCTTGGATATAATGATTTTAGCTCTTTAAATAAATTGACATAAAATTCTAAACCTAATTCGGGATGATGCCCACCTTGTAAAAGCAATTGATCTCCGCCCCATTTAATGGTTTCTTCAATTTTCTTTTTATACGTTTCAATATCGGTAATATATGCTTCAGAATGACCTGGAATGCGATAGAAATTACAAAACTTACAATTTGCGATACACACATTGGTGGTATTTACATTTCTATCAATTTGCCAAGTAACTTTACCATGTGGCACTTGAATTTTGCGAAGCTCATTAGCAACGTGCATTAACTCAGTTAAAGGAGCATTCTCAAAAAGAAAAATTCCTTCTTCAACAGTTAAAAATTCAAAGTTTTGTGCTTTTTTGTATAATTCTGAAAGTTGCATTTATTGAAATTATATTAGTTTGATTATTTATTATTCGTCTTATTAAGAGATGAGCAATAAATGAGGTGCGAAAGTATTACTTTTTGATTGCATTTAAAATTTCTTCACTCAATGGATCGGTGTTGGGTGAAAAAACAGCAACCAATTTCCCTTGTTCGTCTATCAAATATTTTTGAAAATTCCATTTAACAGAGTTGTCGCTAAAACCGTTGTATTTTTTTTGGGTTAAAAAAACATACAATGGATGCATATCTTTCCCTTTTACTGAAATTTTTGCAGCCATTGGAAATGTAACACCATAATTTCGTTGGCAAAAAGTTTTAATATCTGCATTTTTTCCTGGTTCTTGAAATAAGAAGTTGTTTGCAGGAAAACCAATAATTACAAGCTTGCCTTTATTTTTTTCATACAGTTCTTCAAGACCTTTATATTGAGGGGTAAAGCCGCATTTAGAAGCGGTATTGACTATCAATATTTTTTTTCCTTTATATTTAGACAAATCAATCGTGCCGCCATCTAATGATTCTACTTTAAAGTCATAAACAGATTTAAATTGAGCATCTAATTCTTTAGAAGCAAACAAAAATGACAGTATTCCCATAATAATATATTTATACATTTTTTTAAATTTTCATCAAAGGTAAATGGAATGTTTCAGCGCATCTATTATATCTAGTAGATTCTTGCTATATGCAATAAGTATTAATTTATAGGAACGAACTATTCGAGATATTACTTCCAAGTACTTACATTTGTAACATGAAAAAAAATCTTCTTTATTTATCTATACTTGTCGTTCTTTCTGGTCTCACTTACTATTTTGTTTTTACAGATCGTGCAAATGAATTTTCTAGTAAAGAAGCAAACTTTACGATAAAAGACACAGCAAATATTACTACTATATTTTTATCGAGCATGAAAGATGAAAATATTAAATTAGATCGAACAGAAAATGCTTGGAAATTAAATGATTCACTAATCCCAAGAATGGATGCAGTAAACTTATTATTGGCTACTTTGTATGAACAAAAAGTTTCAAATCCGGTGAGTTTAAATGTGCACGATGAAGCAATAAAAGAGCTTAGTACCAACAGTACAAAAGTGGAAATTTATATTAAAGGAAAAAAAGAAGCGGTCTTTTATGTTGCAAAAAATCAAGCAGCCAACAACTTGACATACATGCTTATGGAAGGCGCTAAAAGACCTTTTATAATTAAATTGCCACTACAAAATACATTTGTGGGTATTCGTTACATGACTGGTTTGTCTCAATGGAGAACAAATCAATTGTTTTTTTCGCCGAATCCCGTTGAAAAAATTGATGTAGTTTATAAAGATTCTACGCAATATAATTTTACAGTATATAACAAAGATTCATTGACGTTAGAAAGTGCGTATAAAACAACCAATCCATTAAACAGAAAACGATTAAATACCTATGTGGGTTTTTATGAAAAATTATATTGCTATGGTTTTGAAAGCAGTTATATATTCAAAGACTCTATCATTAAAACTGGTCGGCAATTAGGAACTGTTTCCTTTCAACGAAAAAATGGGAAAATAGAAACATTGAGTATTTATTTTAAGCCAAAAAGTCAAGACACCAAAAGCATTATCACGATAGACAATGTAGCTTATGATTTTAATATTTTTTATGGTTTATTAAACAAACGGGATTTTTTATCAATAGATAAAGAATCGGTAGAGAAAATGTTTAGAACCAATAAAGAATTTTATGAATTGGATACTAAATAAGATTATAACTTCTCGAGTATAATGACTATTTTATTAAAATCCGCAGCGGCATTAATTACTTTTTTGTAGTCTTCATAAATAGATTTTGACACATAGCTGTCATTGTAAATTTCAAATACATTTACATTTAATTTTGAGTCATTAAGTGTGTATTTTGAAACAAACTTGCAAGATTCTTTTCCTTGATAGTTTGCAACTACATTCATGTTTAATTTTTCCAAATTATTTACCTTATAGCCAGCTGGAATATTAATTTCAATATTTCTGGTATATTGGTGTGGGTTGGGAATTTCTATATCAAATTGTCTTTCATTTTCTTGATACATTTCTGCTTGCCTGCCAATTAATTCTCCAACTTTAAATAAGTATTTATTACCCGCTTTTTCAATATTGTTTGTTGCGTAAATAGTCGCACTTATTTCCAATGGCTTATCCTCCACGGTTAAATATTTAAAACCATTGTTTTTGTAATTGAAATTATTTATTTTTTCATCTTTGTCGCTTATTTGAAGCGTCGCTTTTGTAATTTCATCTCTTTTTTCATTGTCGAATAAAATAAAAGCAGGCAACATTTCTACCATGTTTTGACCTTGGAACGTATTTTTCATTTGAATGGTAGCGGTGTCTATTGCTGTGTTAAAAAACACACGAACATCATGATTGGTATAATTGTATTTTGCCTCTGTATTGGCAATTATTCTTTTTTCAGCACGAATAATATTCATAGAATCTTTTGTGAATAAACAATTATTATCTTGCAAGGTAGAGGGGATATAAGGCATTCTGTAAAAAGGTTCGTTGGGCGCTAAGTACATTTTTATATCCGGAAAATAATAAATGCAAGAGGTTAAATTGTCAGGATTGATAAAGTCTGTATCAAATGTTTTTATAAAACGATTGGTTGTATAACCGATTTCAAAATTAATTTTTTCAATGTTGAAGAGTAAAGAAAATAATTTTTTGATACCCGTCTCATTGGTTAATCTGTTTTTAATAATAAATGAAATTTCTTCTGCATCCTCAGATTGTACTACATCTTGTTGTTGAAAAGAAGTTTTTATAAAGCCCTCTATCCAATTAATTTTATCTTTTATTAGTTTGCAATTTTGATACTGCATATTGTCTAATAGTTTTCTTCCTGCTTTAATTTCTTTTTCGTTGAAGGATGCATTTTGTCTATAAATTAAATTAAAATAATCATCCCAATTAAAAAGGCGTTCCCCTTTCTTTTTTTCTTCTAAGTTATAGGCCAACGCATATTCAACTCGCGCGAAGTGAGAAATGTAAGAAGCATATTTCTCTTCTTGTAAACCAATCCTGTTTTTGGAGTACGCTAAAAAGCTATTTTTATTATTTATAATTGTGTCTTTTTCTACAATAGCCCCATTATAGGATTTTATATCAAATAATAGATTTTTATCAGTGATAATTTCAAACCAATTTTCTATAACCGGCATCACATCCTGTAAATACTCTGTGCCAAATGGTAAAAAGGGCCTTCTTTCATAAACTATAAATTCGATTTCAGCACCTTTTTCAACGCCTTCGAGTGCAAATATTTTAGTTGAATTTCCATTCTCTTCTTTTACATCTTTAAATGCATTCGCTTCCAATTCTATCACTTTTCCAGCTGGAGAAATGGTTCGAGCTTTAATTAAAATAATTGGATTGATTTCAGAGTAGCCAATTTTTATTTTATTAAACATTTCAATTCCTTTCTCATCATTCACTCGAATAATTTTATGAATCCTGTGTGTGTAATTTAATTGGTTGCTTAAATCTTTGCTAACTTCATATTGATTTACTTCTTTAATAATAATGGCACTTTCTTTTAAAAAAAGTTCATTTTTTATAGTGTGTAAGGTTGGGTTTTCCTCCCATTCAATTTTTAATCTTTGTGCATTGCTTTCAAATGAGAGCAGGTAGAGAAATAGGAAGAGTATTGTATTTTTCATTTTTATTTCATTTTCTTTTCTAATATAGCTGATTCTTTGTAGGCTTTATTAAGCAGTTTTATAAATTCATTCCATTCGTTAAATTGTTTCGCAGACATTAATAAAGTTGGAAAATCTACATAAAGCATTTGATTGCAAATAAGCTGCTCTTCTACTATTTGGTATTTAATATCGAATCCAAAATTTTCATTTTTAAAAGAAGCGTTTTCAGGTTTGAAAGTTACTTTGTAATTCTCTGGAATTGCTAACACATATTTATTATATAAACTCATGTTTAAATTAAATGAGTATGGAGTGGTTCTGGATTCTTCTGTAATCTGATTATTTGCCAAACTCTTATCTAATAATAAATTAATATATTTTTCATTGCCAACTTCTTTCACGTATTCTTTTATAGTGAAATCAAAGGTTGTTTTGGGCATCTTTTTTTCTTCTTTAGTAGAAAATGAATATTTATTTAAAATGGCATTGTTGCTAATTGACTTTATCGTTCCCTTTGCATTTTCTTCTTTTTCTTTTTCGGTTAAATAATGAATTTGATTGGCAAAATTACCTGCAAATAAACCTTCAAATTTTGAAGTCATTCGAATTGAAACATCATTATTCATTAATTTTATTTGACATTCTTTTGTTGTTTTATTTGAACCCGCTGACACCACAGGAACCATTGCAAGCTCATAGGTGCTGTCTGTTAAACCTATCATAGCTTGTTTGCCTTGAATTTCATCTGTAGGCAAACCAAATATTCCATTGGGGTCGGTGGCATCTAAAAATATCCATTCTTCCCCATTTTTATAAGCGGCAATCATATGGTTATCGGTGTTTTTTAATGGTACTTCACTGTATGTATAGGGTATGCTTCTTGTGCCTATCCAGGTTAAACATGCAGGAATATGTGCGGCTCTCAAAAGGGCAAATTGTATGCTGCTCATGTCTTTACAATCACCATAACGCTTCAAGTAAATGGCTTCGGCTTCTCTTGGTACCAATCCTTCCATGCCTGCTTCAAATGCTACATAACGTATGTTGGATTTTACCCAATCATAAATTTTTTCTACTTTTTCTATTTCCGACACACAGCCTTTTGTAATTGAGTCGGCCAATATTTGTATTTTTCTTGATGCATTTTTATTTACCTCTTTCGTGTTGTTTGCATACCATTGAAATAAATCATCGCTCGAATTGGATATGTTTTTTCTTACTCCATCGAGGGTGTAATCATTTATTTTGTATAAAATATGAGGCGTGAAGTAAAACAAAGAAGGCGCATGGTCGCTAAATTTTTCTGGTTCTACATTGTTTGCACTCCAACTATAAATGGTTTCATTCTTTTTTTCTTGTTTGGCATAGGTTGCAAAATTAGGCGGCATATTTTTTTCAATAAAAGAAACATGCACATTGTTCGGGACGGTAAGTTTATATTGCAAGGCTTCAATGGGTAAATAATATCTAAATATCATTGGATCGGTAAAATGCAATTCTTCGGTAGTCATGGTGTATGAAATATAGGCTTCTGAGCCCACGACTAATCCTAAAAAGTCAATATCAATTTCTACTTGGTCGCTGTAAAAAATAGAGCCACTGCTGGCATTGCTTTTTTTAAAATCTTTAATTTCTATTTTTTTAAATTTCCCATTCGATGTTGGGTTTTTGGTATATACTTCCAGATTTTCTAATTTATCAAAATGTGAGTAGCTGATAGGGTAACTGCGGTATAATTTCAATGATTTTTCATCCTTGAACTTAAAATTTATTTTATAATTGGTTTTAGAAATCAGGTGCTTGTCTTTAAGCTCAATGGTTGTTTCTTGAGAATACAGCATAATATAAGCACTGTATTTATCCATTGCTGATAATTGGGCAAGGCCTAAAAAAAACAATATCAACAAAATACTTCCCGTTTTCATAGCTACAAATTTGCGTTAACTTTTTCTACTTAGCTCAACTGCTTTTGCCAATATTATGTTATAATTTAAAATGAATCGCGCCAATACTATTTATTAATTATTTGAAGAATAGCCAATTGAATGATTAAATTTACATGCTCAATTGTTTTTTACAAAAATTATGTATTATTTTTTATATGCAATATTCTATTTGTTTTCTTTACTGCCGTTAAGAATACTCTATTGTTTATCCGACATTCTATATTTTTTATTGTACAAGGTTTTTAAATACAGGGTTGGTGTGGTTCAATTAAATTTAAGCCATTCATTTCCTGAAAAAACGGATGCTGAAAGGTTATCTATTGAAAAGAAATACTATCATAATTTATGCGACAGTATTTTTGAAACTATTAAAATGTTTTCTATTTCAAAAAACGAACTCAATAAAAGAATTACTTGCAATTGGGATGTATTTCATGAAATGACCACTCAAAATAGGAATGGGCAAGCGTTTATGTCGCATCAATTTAATTGGGAGTGGAGTACGCTCATTTGCAATTGGAATTCGCCTCGTCGATTTACAGGAATTTATTTACCATTAACCAATCATGCATTTGATGAAATTTTTTATAAAATAAGAAGCCGGGCAGGCATGCGATTAATTCCCGTACAGCAAATGCAAAAGGAAGTAGCTAAAGTTCAAAATGAAGAAATTTTATGGGGTTTTATAGCGGATCAAAATCCTAGCGATCCCAAACGAGTATCTTGGAATGATTTTTTTCATCGTAAAACGGCCTTCTTTAAAGGGCCCGAATTTGTAGCTCGGCGGTATAATAATTTAGTGTATTTTGGAGAAATTGTGAAAGTAAAAAGAGGCCATTATGAAATAAAAATGAAATTGGCATTTGAGCATCCGAATGAAACGAAAGAAGGCGAAATAACAGAAGCTTATGTTCGTCATTTAGAGGAAAGTATCAAACGCCAGCCTGAAAATTGGGTATGGTCGCATAGAAGATGGAAACATGTTTATCCCAATCAATAACAGTCATTTTGCTTTCAACTTTAGGGATTAAAAATGCTATAAACAACAGAAAAAAGTAATAAAATAAAAAAGTGTAATAGTACGTAAATATGAAAATAGGTTTATACTTCGGAAGTTTCAATCCAATCCATTTAGGGCACTGCATTATAGCCAATCATGTGCTATATAATTGTGATGTAGAACGAATCTGGTTTGTTGTATCACCCCACAATCCTTTAAAAGAAACAAGTGCCCTATTGAATGAAAACCACCGTTTGCACTTGGTGCAATTAGCCATTGAAAACGAATCTAAGTTTAAAGCCAGCAATATAGAGTTTTCATTGCCTCGTCCGTCGTATACCATTGATACACTTTCGTATTTATCTGAAAAATACCCGCAACACGAGTTTTCTATCATTATGGGTGGCGATAGTTTTCAAAATATTACGAAGTGGAAAAACTATGAAACCTTGCTTAAACACTACAAAATAATTGTTTATAACCGACCTGGTTTCAAAATAGATGGATCACTTAGTAAAAACATTGAAGTAGTGAATGCCCCTTTGTTAGATATTTCGTCGACCTATATTCGCAACCTTATTAAAGAGCGAAAATCGATTCGTTACCTCGTAAGCGACGAAGTAAGGAACGACATTAAAGCCAATGGTTTTTATAAAAAATAGCGCTGGCTGTGCAAGAAGTGAAATAGGCTGTGCAAACTTTTTAATAGGCAGTGCAAGAAGTGAAATAGGCTATGCAAACTTTTTAATAGGCCGTGCAAGAATTGAAAAAGGCTGTGTAAACTTTTTAATAGGCTGTGCAAGAAGTGAAATAGGCTATGCAAACTATTCTGAATCACGGATGATGAGGATTACACGGATTGCACAGATGAGGGGCCATAAAGCAATAAAGAAAAAAATCTGTATCAAGAAATTTTCTGAATCACGGATGATGAGGATTACACGGATTGCACAGATGAGTAGGATAATGAAAATAATTCCTAAATTTGATTAATGGAATTGAAATATAAAGACATTACCGAAAAAATAATAGGTGCATCATATGAAGTACACAATTTTTTAGGCAATGGATTTCAAGAAGTAATTTATCAACGAGCATTGGCTTATGAAATGCGAAAAAAAGGATTAGAATTTGCGAGAGAAATAGAACAACCCATTTTTTACAAAGAATTAGTAGAACCTATAGGTACAAGACGAGCTGATTTTTTAGTAGAAAGTAAAGTTTTAGTGGAATTAAAAGCAATTATAACATTAGAAGATGTGCATACTGCACAATTATTAAATTATCTTAGAGCTTATAAAATAGAAGTTGGATTATTAATAAATTTTGGAAGTAAGAGAATAACCTTTAAAAGATTAGTCTTATGAATATATCCACAATAAAATCGGTGTTATCAGCGAAATCCGTACAATCTGTGATTCAGATAGATAAAGTACAAATTTAACACTGGTTTTAATAAAAAATGCTGTCTCAAAACGCCAGCATTTTTTGCGTAAGGGATGGCAACGGAAATCCTCTTCCGGTGTTTCATCGGGAGAGATTGAAGAGAACAGCCCGCCCCGAAGGGATACGCCCTAAATATTTTCATCACAGAATATATGTCGCTCTCAAAGCGTAAATAATGGCTTATAGTCTTATATTTGCGCACTCGTGTGCCACCTTGTCACTAAAATGACTTTAGCACACAATTTGAAACAACAACTAAAATAAAAATCGAAAAACGATTCACACAATACTTAAAAAGGAACTATGTTAAATTTCATTAATAAATTATTTGGAGGCAGTAAGTCTGAAAAAGATGTAAAAAAATTGGCCCCTGTTATCGATCAAATTAACCAACATTTTAATTCATATCAATCTATCAGCAACGATGAATTAAGAGGGAAGACAAGCGATTTTAGAAACCGAATTAAGGAGTATACCAAAGAAATTGCTGCTAAAATTGAGGCTAGAAAACTAGAGGCTGAAACGACCCTTGATATTCATGTTAAGAATGATATATTTAAAGAAATAGATGGTTTAATTAAGGATAAAGACAAGCAATTAGAAGAGATTTTATTGCAACTATTACCTGAAGCTTTCGCTACTGTAAAAGAAGCATCTCGTCGTTTTTCAACCAATGACACATTGGTAAGTAAAGCGACTGATTTAGATAGAAATTTGGCTGTTAAGAAAGACTACATCACCATTGATGGGGATGATTGTACTTTCCAAACTACGTGGATGGCTGCTGGCGCACAAGTAACTTGGAATATGGTTCACTATGACGTTCAGTTGATTGGTGGTTACAATTTGCATGAAGGAAAAATTTCTGAAATGGCAACGGGTGAAGGTAAAACCTTGGTTTCTACTTTGCCTTCATATTTAAATGGATTGGCTGGAGAAGGCGTACATGTGGTTACTGTAAATGACTATTTGGCTCGTCGGGATAGTGAGTGGAATGGTACCTTGTTTGAGTGGTTGGGATTAACAGTTGATTGCATCGACAAGCACCAACCAAACTCTGAAGAGCGTAGAAATGCTTATTTGGCGGATATTACATACGGTACAAACAATGAATTTGGCTTCGATTATTTACGTGATAACATGGTGCATACACCTGCAGAAATGGTTCAACGCAAGTTGCATTTTGCGATGGTGGATGAGGTAGATAGTGTATTAATTGATGATGCTCGTACGCCATTGATTATTTCGGGCCCGGTGCCTAAAGGCGACGATCAAGAGTTTCATGTATTGAAACCAAGTATTGAAATTATTGTGGAAGCTCAACGTAAAGTGGTAAACTCCTTTTTGATTGAAGCTAAAAAATTAATTGCTGCTGGTAATGATGATAAAGAAGGCGGTGGAATGGCTTTGTTGAGAGCTTACAGAGGATTGCCTAAAAACTCTTCTACGATTAAGTTTTTAAGTGAAGTAGGTATCAAACAAGTCTTGCAAAAAACAGAAAACTACTATTTGGCTGATCAACAAAAAAACATGCCTAAAGTAGATGCTGAGTTGTATTTCACGATTGATGAAAAACAAAATCAAGTAGATTTAACTGAAAAGGGAATTCAATTGATGACTAGCACTGTGCAAGATGCTAACTTCTTTGTTATGCCAGATATTTCAACAGGTTTAGCGGCTATTGAAAACGCAGCGGTTTCAGCAGAAGAAAAATTAAAAATGAAAGATGCTTTCTTGCAAGAATATTCGTTGAAAGCAGATCGAATTCATACCATTCAACAATTATTGAAAGCCTATACATTGTTTGATAAAGACCAAGAATATGTGGTGATGGATGGCAAAGTAAAAATTGTAGATGAGCAAACAGGTCGTATTTTAGATGGTCGTCGTTACAGCGATGGATTGCATCAGGCTTTGGAAGCAAAAGAAAATGTGGATGTAGAAGCATCAACGCAAACCTTTGCTACGGTTACCTTACAGAACTTTTTTAGAATGTACCACAAGTTGGCTGGTATGACAGGAACAGCAGAAACAGAAGCTGGAGAGTTTTGGCAAATTTATAAATTAGACGTTACGACAATCCCTACAAACCGTCCTATTACTCGTAAAGATGAAGACGATTTAGTGTATAAAACGAAGCGTGAAAAATACCGTGCGGTTATTGAAGAAGTGAAGAAAATGCGAGCGCAGGGACGAGCTGTTTTAGTTGGTACAACATCGGTTGAGGTGTCAGAATTATTAAGTAAAATGTTGACATTCGATAAAGTTCCTCATAATGTATTGAATGCGAAACAACACTCTCGTGAGGCGCAAGTGGTTGCTGAGGCAGGTATGCAAGGTGCGGTTACGATTGCTACCAATATGGCAGGACGTGGTACTGATATTAAATTAGCAGACTCGGTAAAAGCTGCAGGCGGGTTAGCAATTATAGGAACTGAGCGCCATGAAAGTCGTCGAGTAGATAGGCAACTTCGAGGACGTGCTGGTCGTCAAGGAGACCCAGGAAGTTCGGTGTTTTATGTTTCGTTAGAAGATGATTTAATGCGTTTGTTTGGAAGTGAGAAATTATCTGGTTGGATGGATAAATTGGGTCATAAAGATGGCGATGTAATTCAACATGGAATGATTTCAAAATCAATTGAGCGTGCACAAAAGAAAGTGGAGGAAAATAACTTTGGTATTCGTAAGCGTTTGTTAGAATACGATGATGTAATGAATTCTCAACGTGAAGTTATTTATTCTCGACGTCGCAATGCCTTATTTGGAGAGCGTTTGGCGGTCGATTTAGACAATGCATTTTATGATAGTTGCAATTTAATCGCTTCTAAATTTGATACGAATAGAAACTACGAAGAATTTAAAATTGAAGTTTTAAGAGATTTTGCATTTGAGCCAAGCATTGAAGAACAAGCGTTTTTGAAAATTCCTGCACTTCAATTAACGGAAAAATTATATGAAGAATTGCTTGATTTCTATGAGCGCAAAAAAGCATTTATTTGTGAGAGCACTGCACCAGTATTGAAAAATATTTACAAACAAAATGGTGAACGTATCGACAATATTGCCGTGCCATTTACCGATGGACACAGAGGGTTACAAATAGTTACCCCATTGAAAAAATGCATTGAGTCAGAAGGAAAAGATTTAATCAATTCATTAGAAAGACAAATTACATTAAGCTTAATCGATGACGCTTGGAAAACCCATTTACGTCAAATGGATGAAATGAAACAAAGTGTGCAATTGGCTAGCTACGAGCAAAAAGATCCGTTGTTGATTTACAAATTTGAGGCATTCAATTTGTTTAAAGAAATGATTGCAGTAACCAATAAGCAAATCGTTTCTTTCTTGATGCGAAGTGGAATACCAATGCAAGAAGAGCAAGATATTCAACAAGCAGAAATAGAAAAAACAGACATGAGCCGCATGATTTCTAATAAAGAAGAAATTGATGAAGCTGGAGACAGTTATGGTGCGAATAGCAATGATTATTTTAGCAAATCAACTTCTACTGCTGACGTAAAACAAGAACCAGTGCGCCGTTTAGAGCCAAAAATTGGACGTAATGACAATTGCCCTTGTGGAAGTGGTAAAAAATACAAAGCTTGTCACGGCAAATAGTTTTAAAAATAATTTAATTATAAATGCTTAATGGTAAATTGCCATTAAGCATTTTTTTTGGGAAATAAACAACATTGAAATCTTCTTAATAAGCAGGATTGAACAATTCTAATTATTCAATAATATAAAATGATATTGTATAACATAAAATAAACAATGAAAACTTTAGATGTATGAAAAGTTTCCATAGTTTTGCCTCGTGATTGAACAAAAACAACATATTATTAAAGCGTCCTATAATCAATTTAGGCAATTGGGCTTTAAAAATGTGACGATGGACGACTTGGCTCGTCAAATTGGGATTTCCAAGAAAACGCTTTATGAGCTGTTTGAAAACAAAGATGAGTTGGTGTTAGAAACCATCAAACACATGTTAGAAACAAATCGAGCGGAAACGGAAATTGCATTGAAATCATCTAAAAATGCGGTTGAGCAGCTAATTAATGTAATCACCATCATGGAAAAAATGTTGCGCGGTTTAAACTTGATTAGTTACATGGATTTACAACGGTATTATCCAGCGGCTTATCAATATTTAGAAACGTTTAAGCGAGAACATATGCTCACTGACATTATAGAAAATTTAAAGCAAGGTATTGCCGAAGGATTATATAGAAGTGATGTAAACGTCGAAGTGGTTTCGCGCTTTCGATTAGAATCTGCTATGATTGTGTTTCACAACAATGTGTATCCTCAAGATAAATTTAATATCATAGAAGTTAATAATGAATTATTTGTGCATTATATGTATGGCATTGCATCCATTAAAGGGCATAAATTGATAAATAAATATTTGAATAAAGAAACTGAAAAATGTTATATCCCTAATTTGTTTAAAGTTAAATGTTAAGTATGAAGAATAAAATAATCTTGTTTTTATTGTTTGCCACTGCAATTGTAAAAGCAGAAGGTCAATCAAAAATGTCGTTGAAAGATTGCATTGATTTTGCAATAAAAAATCAACCAAAAATGAAAAATGCATTGCTAGATGAGCAATTGCAAATTGAAAAAAATAATGAAATAATAGGCATTGCTCGTCCGCAAGTAAAAGCTACTGGGCAATTTCAATATTTATTTGTTGTGCCAAAATCTCGTTTAGATGCCAATGCATTTAATTTTGGTTCGTCGTTTAGCTTTTTCAAAATTGATACGCCTGCTTTCGTTGCTTATCAAAACACTCCAAAAGATAAATACAGTCAGGCCAAATTTGGATTGCCTTTAAATATGACTTTAGGAGTACAAGCATCGCAAATTTTATTTGATGCAGGTGTTTTGGTAGCGTTAAAAGCCAGACAAAGTTTAGTGGATTTATCAAAATTAAATACTAGACGAACAGAAGAAGAAATACGAGTGAATGTTTCTAAAGCATACTATAATTGCGTAATTGCAGAAAAACGAATGTCCTTATTAAATGAAAATATTAAGCTAATCACTTATGTTGAGGATATGACTCGTAAATTATTTCAAGAGGGATTTGCAGAAAAAATAGATGCCGATCGTTTGTTAGTTCAACGCAATAATTTACAAACTGAAAAAGATAAAATAAATAATTTAATTGAGTTGAGTTATGCGTTGCTTAAGTTTCAAATGGGTATGTCAATGAATGAAAATGTTTCATTGAATGAAGAACTAAGCATAGATGAAGTTAAAAATGGTTTAGAACTTGATAAAGTGGTTGATTATAATAATCGAATTGAAATGAACCTATTAAATACAGCAAAAAAGTTAAATCAATATGATTTAGAAAGAAATGAAAAAAGCTACTTGCCAACGGTAGTCGCTGCTTTAAGTGGAAGTTATGCCTCTCAAACAATTGCCTTCAAAGAGTTGTTTACACTGCCTTATTTTCCAACAGGAGCTTTTGTGTTAAGTGCCAGCGTTCCTTTGTATGACGGAAATACTAGAAAGGCGAAAGTAAGACAAGCCCAATTGAGCATATTAAAAAATGAAAATGACATTGATGCATTTAAGCAAGCAGTTGATTTAGAAAGTAATAATGCAAAAACTCAATTGAAAAACAGTTTGATGTCTTTACAAAATCAAGAAAATAATATCGAATTGGCTCAAAAAGTATATGACATTGCCCAAAAAAAATACAAAGAAGGTTTAGGAACCAATATTGAAATTATTCAAGCTGAAACTTCTTTAAAAGAGGCTAAAACAAATTATTACAACTCATTGTATGATGCAATTATTGCAAAAATTGATTTTCAAAAATCACTTGGTCTTTTAAAATAAATTCAAATTCATACTTGCAATTACGATTAAAAATCATATCGTTTTAATAAAAATAAAAAATATTCAAATGAAAAATAAAATTACAAAAATTACATCAACCGCTTTTTTAGCAATCACATTATTGGCATCATGTGGTGGAAAACAAAATAAAGATTCGAAAGCAGAGCTTGCAGAATTGAAGAAACAACAAAAAGAAATACAAGATAAAATAGCTTCTTTAGAATTGGTAAACATGAGTAAAGACAGCAATTCGGTGCGAAAAGTTGCCGTTGAGGTAACGCCAATGGCGCCATCTATTTTTAATAATTACATTGATGTTCAAGGAAAAATAGATTTAGATGAAGTTGTAAATGCGATTCCAGAAACGCCTGGTATTATCAGTGCGATATTGGTTCATCAAGGACAATATGTGCGTAAAGGACAAGTAGTTGCAACCTTACGAGCAGAGCAAGTTGATAGAGGGATTTCTGAATTAGATCAACAAATATCATTCGCAAAATTAGTATATGACAAACAAAAAAGACTTTGGGATCAAGAAATTGGAACAGAGATTCAATTGTTACAAGCAAAAAATAATTATGATGGGTTGTTGAAAAAGAAACAAACAGTCTTGACTCAAAAAAACACTTTTAATGTTACCTCTCCAATCAATGGGGTTGTTGATGCGATAGATGCAACGGTAGGACAAAGTTACTCTAACCCTATGGCGGCGCCTGTGATCAAAATTATTAATACTTCCAAGTTAAAAGTGCAAGCGAATATTCCTGAAAATTATTCTTCTGTTGTAAAAACGGGAAGCAATTGTATGGTGGTTTTTACAGACATTAATGACTCATTGGTGACACGAATTAATTATGTTGAAAAAACAATTAATCCGGTAACAAGAACGTATTCAGCATACATTCCATTGGCAACAAATTCGAAGTATCAACCAAATATGACGGCTCAAGTTAAAATTGCAACATATCAAAATGCAAGAGCGTTTGTATTGCCTTATTCTTTAATTCAAAAAACAGACAATGGAAACTATGTGTATGTGGCAGATGCACAAAATAAAGCGAAATTGATTCCTGTTCAACTTGGTAATTCATATCAAAACAAAGTAGAAATAGTGAGCGGTTTGGTATTGGGAGACAAGGTGATCACTTCAGGATATGAAGAATTAAATGAAGGGGATCTATTGCAATTTGAGCAATAGTTTATTGGATAATTTAAATATCACAAATAAAATAAAAACTACTTAAATAAAATTTATAAAAGGGATTCGAAAATTTGAAATCTAGATTAGAAGTAATCATCAAATGATCCTATCATCAAATTTAAAAAAAATGAAATTTAATCCATCTCGTTGGCCCATCAATAATAGAACAAGCATCTACGTATTGACAATAATTATCACAGCAATTGGCTTGATAAGTTATTTAAATCTTCCTAAGGAGCAATTTCCTGAAGTGAAGTTTCCACAAATTATCGTGCAAACTGTTTATCCTGGAACATCGCCAGAAAACATGGAAAATTTGGTTTCGAAACCGATTGAAAAACAATTAAAAAATATTACTGGAATAAAGAAAGTGACAAGCAATTCTTTTCAGGATTTTTCGGTTGTGATTGCAGAATTTAATACCGATGTAAAAGTTCCAAAAGCAAAGCAGGATGTAAAAGATGCTGTAGACAAAGCAAAATCGGATGCCAATGGGTTGCCAAAAAACTTACCTAATGATCCTGAAATAAAAGATATTGACGTGTCTGAATTTCCGATACGCAATGTAAATATTTATGGTAATTATGATGTGAAGCGTTTAGAAGAATATGCAGACAAAATAAAAGATAGAATTGAAAGTTTAAAAGAAATAAAACGAATTGATAAAGTAGGAGGTTTAGATAGAGAAATTCAAATCAATGTAGATTTATTTAAAATGCAAGCGTCTCAATTATCATTTAGAGATATTCAAGGTGCCATTGCATATGAAAATGTGGAAGCAACTCCAGGGATTGTAAAAGTAGATGGTGAGCAACGCATTATCAGTTTGAAAAAAGTATTTAAATCGGCAGATGAAATCAAAAATACAATTGTAAAAAATCCTATGGGTGCATCTGTTTATTTAAAAGATATTGCAGAGGTAAAAGACACTTACAAAGAGCAAGAAAGCTTTGCTCGTTTGAATAGTAAAAATGTAATAACACTCAATGTAATTAAAGCAAGTGGTCAAAATTTAATTGATGCATCTGATAAAATAGACAATATAATTGCAGAAATGAAAAAGACTGAATTGCCAAAGGAATTAAACGTTGTAGTTACCGGTGATCAGTCTGATAAAACGAGAACAACCTTGCATGATTTAATAAACACCATCATTATTGGATTTATATTAGTTACTTTTATTTTGATGTTTTTTATGGGAACTACTAATGCCATTTTTGTGGCTATGTCGGTTCCATTATCATGTGCAATTGCATTCATGGTTTTACCAAGCATTGGCTTTACATTAAATATGATCGTGTTGTTTGCTTTTTTATTAGCATTGGGTATTGTGGTAGATGATGCCATTGTCGTCGTCGAAAACTCACACCGGATTATGCATGATGAAAAAGTGCCAGCAAAAGAAGCTGTTGAAAAAGCAACCGGCGAAGTATTCTTGCCTGTATTAACAGGAACCATAACCACCTTGTTACCATTTATTCCATTGGCGTTTTGGAAAGGTGTGATTGGTAGTTTTATGTTTTATTTACCAATTACATTGATCATTACTTTATTGGCTTCTTTATTAGTTGCCTACATTATCAATCCTGTATTTGCAGTTGATTTTATGAAGGAAAATGAATATGATGGTAAAACAAAAATTAAATGGACAAAAGGAACTTCAATCACAGCAATTGTATTTTTTGTAGTAGCCATTTTAGCTTATTTATTTGGCAATATTGGTTTTGGCAATTTCACTGTTGTTATGTTTTTATTGTTTTTATTAAACAAATTTATTTTAGTAAAATGGATACGAACTTTTCAAACAAAAATTTGGCCTAAAGTACAAAGAGGATACATCAAAGTATTGAGCTGGGCTTTAGATAACAGAGGCAAGTCAATGGCAGGAATAGTAGGATTGTTGGTTTTCTCTATCATTTTAATTGCTGTTCGATCCCCTAAAGTTGTTTTCTTTCCTACAGCAGAGCCCAATTTTGCCTATGTTTATTTAACAATGCCAGAAGGAACCGATCAAACTAAAACCAATGAAGTTCTTAAACAATTAGAAACAAAAGTTTACAAAGCATTGGATATTGATTTAGCAACAGGGAAAACAAATCCTGTTGTTACATCGGTAATTTCGAATGTAAAAGTGGGCGCAACCGATCAAAATAGTGGAGAAATTGGAGAGTATCCGAATAGAGGAAAAATTACTGTTTCGTTTATTAAATTTGAAGAACGTCATGGCAAAAGCACTACAGAATTATTGAGTAAAGTAAGAGAGGCAGTAAGAAATATTCCTGGAGCAAAAATTACAGTTAGCCAAGAAAGCAGCGGGCCGCCAACTGCTAAACCAATTTTAATTGAAATTACTGGTGAAAATTTAGACAGTATTATTGCTACATCTAAACGAATGAAAAGCTATTTGGATAAAAAACAAATTGCTGGAGTAGAAGAATTAAAAAGTGATTTCCAAGCGAATAAACCAGAAATTATTTTTAATCTCGACAGAGGCAGAATGAATACAGAAGGAATCAGTACTGGAATGATTGCACAAGATTTAAGAACAGCAATGTTTGGTATGGAAATTTCTCGATTTAAAGATGCCAATGATGACTATCCAATTACCTTGCGTTTAAATAAAGAACAACACAACAATATTGATATTATCAAAAATATCAACATGACATACAGAGACATGAGCATGGGTGGACAAGTTCGTCAGGTTCCTATAGGTAGTTTTGTAGATTTAAAATATGGAAATACTTATGGGGGAATTAAACGCAAAGATGAAAAAAGAATCATCACGCTTTCATCCAATGTTCTGAGTGGTTTTAATGCCAATGAAGTGGTTGCACAAATTCAGTCGGAATTGAATAATTTTAAAGGAGCTCCAGGGGTTGATTTTAGAATGGGTGGAGAGCAAGAAGAGCAGGCTGAAACTGGAAGATTTTTAGGAGGTGCTATGGGATTGTCAATGCTATTAATATTTTTAATTTTAATGATACAATTCAATTCATTTAGTAGAACCATAATTATTATGAGTGAAATTATTTTAAGTGTGATTGGTGTATTTTTAGGAACAGGTATTTTTAATATGGATTTTGTAATTGTAATGACAGGAATCGGTATTGTTGCCTTAGCTGGTATTGTAGTACGAAATGGAATATTATTAATTGAGTTTGCAGATATTAAATCGCACGAAGGTATGTCGCCAAGAGAAGCCATGATAGAGGCAGGTAAAACTCGTATGACACCAGTTGTGCTTACTGCAACTGCTACCATGTTAGGATTAGTTCCGTTGGCTGTTGGTTTAAACATGGATTTTGCTTCATTATTTCAAACAGGGAATCCGCATATTTTCTTTGGAGGTGACAGTGTAGCGTTTTGGGGTCCGTTGAGTTGGACGATGATTTACGGATTGGGTTTCGCAACCATTATTACTTTAATAATTGTTCCTGTAATGATGGTAATGGCTTTAAACTTAAAAGCTAGATTGAAAAAATCTAAATAAATATTTGTAAACAAAAAATGAAAAGCGAAGAGTAAAATCTTCGCTTTTTTTTAATTTTTAAATTAATATTTTCTATTGATAGAATATTTAACCAAATTCGTTAAATGCATTTTCGCTTCAGAATCTTCAAACGCATTTAAAATTTCAAAAGCCTCATCAACGTATTGATTCATTTTTTGAGTAGCATATTCAATTCCTTTATGATTATTTACGGCTTCTAAAATAAATTTAATTTCAGTTTTCTTTTTTTCAGAATTTTTAAAAATAGAAATGATTTTATTTTTTGTTGCTTTGTCACAATGATTGAGTGTATGTATTAATGGCAAGGTCATTTTCTTTTCTTTAATGTCATTGCCAGTAGGTTTGCCAACATCTTCATTTCCATAGTCAAATAAATCATCTTTTATTTGAAAAGCAATGCCAACTTTTTCACCAAACGCACGAAATAATTTTGCTTGTTCTTCATTTTCATTACTTGAAAAAGCACCGGCCGCACATGCAGAAGAAATTAAAGACGCTGTTTTACAACGAATAATATTGAAATAGATATCTTCCGTAATATCTAATTTACGCGCTTTTTCGGCTTGTAATAATTCACCTTCGCTCATATCTTTAACAGCAGTTGCTAAAATTTCGAGCATTCTAAAATCTTTGTTATTCAATGAAAGCAACAATCCTTTTGACAATAAATAATCGCCTACTAATACGGCTATTTTATTTTTCCAAAGCGCATTAATTGAAAAAAAACCCCTTCGTTTATTAGAGTCATCAACCACGTCATCATGTACTAAAGTGGCGGTATGTAATAGTTCGATTAAAGAGGCTGCTCTGTATGTTTTCTCATTAATTTCTCCACAAACTTTGGCAGATAATAAAACAAACATGGGTCTCATTTGCTTCCCTTTGGACTGCACAATGTATTTCATTATTTTATCAAGCAATGACACATTGCTTTTAACTGCATGATCAAAAACTTTTTCAAAAGCAATTAAATCTTCAAAAATAAAACGTTTAATATCTTTCATTAATATTATGCAATGTTAAATAAAGTAATATAAACTTTCACTAAAAAAGATAAAAAAATAAATTTGTAAAAATGCTATACATTTGTAATTCAAACCAAACCAAATTAATTTATGCAAATCAAAAATTACCTACTATTATCGACCTTAATTGGTTGGGCTGCATTTTTTTCAAATTCAGCAAATGCACAAAACGAAACTATTTACAAAAGTGCAGGTTATGATGTTACTGACACATCTTTAATTCCTGCCAGACGACTGGAACAGCAACGTGATTTTATAAAATCTCAATATGACTTTCCTTCAAAGCCAAGAAATCAGTGGGAAATAGGAGTTAATGTGGGCGCATTTAATGTGTCAGGCGATGTGCGGTCGAAGCACTTATTTACTGCTAAAAATCCATTACAAACTTTAGGATTTGGCCTTCATGTTCGTAAAGCATGGGGACATGTTATTTCAACAAGATTGCAATTCATACACGGCACTGCATCAGGTTATAATTGGCAATCGGCTACAGGATATTGGGCACATAGCAATCCTTGGAATAAAATTAGATTAAATGGGGTAGGATATGCCACAGGAAATATTCATTCTACAACTTATTCAGCTACTCCAGTTTATTACAATTACAAAACAAATATTGATGAATTGTCTTTTCAAATGGTAGCAACTCTAAATAATATAAAATTTCACAAAGCACGAAACAAAGCGAGTTTGTATGCTTTAGTTGGAATGGGTGGAATGTTGTATGATACCTGGATAAATGCTATCAACGGAAGTGGAACGAATGCTACATTATATGATTTTCAGAGCATCACGAGTAAATTTTACCCAAATACATCGCCTAATGCAAATTGGCCCAATGGATATCGAACGAGAAAAGCCAAAAATGCGGATTTGTTAAAAATGTTTGATGGTACGTATGAAACTGCTGCAGAAAGGCATGATAACAGACCTTGGTTTGGTAAAGAAAGAACATTTAGAACAATTATTACAGCTGGTTTAGGGGTTCAATTTAAACTAGGTAGTAAGGTTTCATTGTCTATTGAAGAAAAATTTTCATTGGCTGGCGATGATTTACTAGATGGACAAAGATGGCAAGAATACCCTCAACCAGGTTTTGGTGGTTCAGCAATGACTCGTGACAATGATACTTATAACTATTTATCATTGGGTTTAAATGTTCATATAGGTAGAAAATCAATTGAACCATTGTGGTGGATGAATCCATTGGATTATAGCTATACAAAAATGAATAAACCCACTATCGGCGGCACTTGTGATGTAGATAAAGATGGGGATGGTGTTTCTGATTGTTTTGATCGTTGTTCTGACACCCCTGCTGGAGTTGCAGTTGATACACATGGTTGTGCAATTGATACAGATGGCGATGGCGTTCCCGACTTTAAAGACAAACAATTAATTACTCCTACAGAATGTCAACCAGCTGATGCTGATGGCATTGGTACTTGTCCTGATCCTGAATGTTGCTCCGGAAAAGTTGTTCCAATTGGCTGTGGAGGAATTTCTGGTGGCGCAATTGAATTTAATTCAGGCAAGTCTAAATTAGATGCAATTTCAAAGGCTGCATTAGCAAGTTTATCTACAGCAATGCGGGCAAATCCCTCTTGTAAGGTATTGATAGTCGGAAACGGCAATGTTAGTAAAATTGATCAACAAAGATCATGGGACAGAGTGAATGCTGTGATCAATTATCTTGTAGATAATCAAGGAATAGATCGAGAGCGATTTATTTTTCAATATGGTCAAAATGGAAATAGTGATGCAGTAATTTATCGTTCTGCAGTGGAAGGTGAGGAAGGGCCATCCAATATGCCCCCTCCCTTTCCAAATTTAAGAAGAGATTAATTGAATCAATCTGTAAAAACGAGTAAAAATCGCACTGTATTTTTTTATTAATTTCAATTTTTTATTTTTTTTTTGTAAAAAAAAACTATTAAATTTTTGAAATATAACTAATGAGTAATTTATTATTATTAAAAATTAAATTTATGGCAAGTAAAAAGTATCTATTAATAGCAGGATTTATAACCTTGCTTTCAGCCTTTGAAAGTAAGGCGCAAGAGAATTTAGGAATGTATAAAGGAGCAGGATATGATCTTACAGATTCTACTTTAATTCCAACAAAAAGAATGCCGCAACAAACGGATTTTACCAATGGACAATATGATTTTCCTGCAATGCCAAGAAATCAATGGGAAATTGGAATTTCTGGAGGCATGTTAAATGTATCTGGAGATGTTCGTTCCAAAACAATTTTCAATCGTGCTAAAAAGCCTATGAACACGTTAGGATGGGGATTATCAGTAAGAAAGGCATGGGGATATGTTATCTCAACAAGATTGCAATTTTTACATGGTAATGCTTCTGGATATAACTGGCAAGCATCACAAGCTTATTGGGGACATAGTGGCAATCCAATTTATCAAGGATATGCAGCTTCGAGTTCTGTAATACCAGCCGTTTATAATAATTACACAACTACAATTAATCAATTGTCTGTTGATGTAATGGCATCATTAAACAATATCAAATATCATAGAGCTTCAAATAAAACAAGCTATTATGCATTATTAGGAGCTGGTTTAATGACATATAATACAAGAGTAGATATCAAAAAAGCATCTGGCGCAATGTATTCACAAGCTGATTATGCAACTGCGACAGCAGGTATTACAAATCCTAGTTATTCTGATAGAAAAGAAATCAATAAAAACTTGAATAGTTTATTTGATGGTGTTTATGAAACTCAAGCTGAAAATCATGAAAACAGACCTACTATGTTGAATGGAACTTTACGCCCTGTTATATCAACTGGTTTTGGTGTTCAGTTTAAATTAAGCAAAATGGCTACTTTGCAAATTGAAGACAAAATGAGTCTTACAATGGATGATTTAATAGATGGTCAACGTTGGCAAGAAATGCCTACTAGCACAACTGGGTTAGTATCTTCTTCAATGTCTAGAGATTATGACAACATAAACTTTTTCTCAGTAGGGTTAAACGTGAATTTAGGTGCTCATGCAATTGCACCATTATGGTGGCATAATCCAAATGATTACTCTTACAATGCACTTAAAAATTCAAAAGCTCCTTTAGATAGTAAATGTGATAAAGATGCTGATGGAGATGGAATTTCTGATTGTTTCGATCGTTGTCCAAACACTCCAGGTGGTGTTTCTGTAGATTCACATGGTTGTCCATTTGATACCGATGGTGATGGTGTTGCTGATTACAAAGACAAACAATTAATTACTCCTACAGAATGTCAACCAGTTGATGCTGATGGTGTTGGTAAATGTCCTGAACCTGCATGTTGTTCTGGTATAGTTACTACTACAGGTTGTAGTGCAATAGCAGCTGGATCAGTGGAATTTAGTTCTGGTTCTGCAAAATTAAGTTCAAGTTCAATGGCTCAATTAAATACATTAGCAGGTTCTATGCGTTCAAATCCAAATTGCAAAACTGTTGTAATTGGAAATGGATCTGGTAGCAAAATTGAACAACAACGTTCATGGGATAGAGTTAACTCTGTAATTAATTACATGGTTGACAAACAAGGAATAGATAGAGAAAGATTTATTTTCCAATATGGTAACAATGGAAATGCAAATTCTGTAGATTATCGTTCAGCTGGAAATGGTGAAGAAGGTCCTTCAAATACACCTCCTCCATTCCCTAACTTAAGAAAAAATTAATACTTTTTGCTTTTAAAAATAAAAAAAGTCCCGAGAAATCGGGACTTTTTTTTATGTAAATAATCAATGTCAAATTACTACCTTTACATTTAAAATTTTAGTAGTTCACAGCTTGAAGTAGGCATGCTAAAAGTGACAACTCATCGTTTTAATTGTTTTGCCGATTGAAAATTAATAAGAAAATATTAAATGATAATTTAGAACGGGGCAACCTAGAAAATCTGTGAAAAAAGTTTATTAATAATTTAAGTATACTATTTAATAAAAAATAAAGAACATATAGTGAATATAGGAATAATAGGAAGTGGAACAATGGGCGCAGGGATTGCACAAGTTGCAGCTCAAAATGGGAACCAAGTTATCGTAATTGATACAAACTTAGTTGCCTTAGAGAAAGCGAAAAAAGGAATAGATGCTACGCTTCAAAAATTAGTAGATAAACAAAAAATAACAGCTGAAAAAAGTGTTGAAATTTCAAATGCAATCACTTGGAATAATCATTTTGAAGTGCTTAAAAATTGTGATTTAATTATTGAAGCCATTGTAGAAAATCTAAACATAAAACAAAATCTTTTTGCAGAACTAGAGGCAATTGTGTCTGATGAGTGTATTCTTGCAACCAATACTTCTTCGCTTTCCATTACATCTATTGCAGCTAATTGCAATAAGCCAGAAAGGGTGATTGGGATTCATTTCTTTAATCCTGCTCCTGTAATGGAATTGGTTGAAATTGTCCCAGCTCTACAAACCAGTGCTGCAACAACTAGCAAAGCAATTTCTATTATTGATAGCTGGAATAAAAAAACAGTAACTACGAAAGATACTCCAGGTTTTATTGTGAATAGAATCGCTCGTCCTTTTTATAGTGAAGCAATTCGAATTTATGAAGAAGGCATGGCCAGTATTGAAACAATCGACTATGCAATGAAAACGATTGGAGGCTTTAAAATGGGCCCGTTTGAGTTAATGGATTTAATTGGTCATGATGTAAATTATATGGTTACAGAAACTGTTTGGACATCTTTTTATTTTGATCCAAGATATACACCTTCTTTCACACAAAAAAGATTAGTTGAAGCAAAATGGTTTGGAAAAAAATCGGGCAGGGGTTTTTATAATTATGCAGATGGAGCTAAAAAAAATGATCCTGAATCGACGGATAATGTTTTGTTAGAGAATATATTTATCAGAATTTTAGTGATGTTGATGAATGAGGCTGCAAATGCGCTTTACTTGAATGTAGCTAACAAAGAAGATATTGATTTAGCCATGACAAAAGGGGTAAATTATCCTAAAGGATTATTGAAATGGGCAGATGAAATTGGAATTAGTAATTGTATGGATATACTAGATACTTTGTATGATGAGTACCGTGAAGATCGATATCGTTGCAGTCCAATATTGCGGCGTATGGCAAATTTTGAAGAAGTATTTTACAGTAATTAATTGAATATGTTTTACGAATATAAAGGTATAAAACCTATCGTGCACGAAAGTGCTTATGTGCATCCACAAGCTGTAGTTACGGGTAATGTAATAATTGGAAAAAATGTTTATATTGGTCCATGCGCAACGATTCGAGGCGATTTCGGAAAAATTATTATAGAAGATGGTTGCAATGTTCAAGAAAATTGCAATATCCATATGTTCCCTGGAGTTACTGTTTTATTAAAAGAAAATGCACACATTGGCCATGGTGCCATTATACATGGAGCTACTATTGGTAAAAATTGTTTAGTAGGTATGAACGCTGTAATAATGGATGAAGTAATATTAGGAGATGAATGCATTGTAGGTGCCCTAAGTTTTGTGAAAGCAAAAGAAAACATTCCAGCTCGCAGTTTATTGGCTGGAAATCCAGCTAAAATAATTAAACAAGTGAGTGATGAAATGATTGGCTGGAAATCTGATGGCACAAGAATATACCAACAGTTAGCCATGGACAGTCATCATGAAATGAAGGCATGTGAACCGCTTCGTGAAATGCCTAAAGACAGAAAAGAATTAGAGACAACATATAAGACCTGGAGTGATACAAAAAAATAAAAAATATTGAAAAAATTATTTCAATATTTCTAAACTTTTTGCAATAATATTTACACATTCATCTAATTCTGCTTGAGTAATTACTAACGGTGGCGCTAAACGAATTTTATCTCCATGAGTAGGTTTTGCTAACAAGCCATTTTGCATCATATTTACACATAAATCCCAAGCGGCGTCTTTGTTTTCATGTTTGATAACAATCGCGTTTAAAAGACCTTTACCTCTAACTAATGATATAAATGGACTATTTAAATTGCGAATTTGTGTTCTGAAATATTCACCTAATTTCTCTGCATTTTCGCTCATGTTTTCATCTTTCAATACTTTTAAAGCAGCGATGGCAACTTTACAAGCCAAAGGATTTCCACCATAGGTTGAGCCGTGCTCTCCTGGTTTTATTGTCAACATGATTTCGTCATTACAAAGTACCGCACTAATAGGCAATACACCACCACTCAACGCTTTTCCTAATATTAAAATATCAGCTTTAATATTTTCATGATCAATAGCAAGCATCTTTCCTGTTCTGGCTAAACCTGTTTGAATTTCATCTGCAATAAAAAGCACATTAGCTGCTTTACACATTTCAAAACATGTTGCTAAGTAACCTTCATCAGGAACTACAACTCCTGCCTCACCTTGAATAGGTTCTACTAAAAATGCACATACATTTTTATCTTTTAATGCAGTTGCTAAAGCTTGTATGTTATTATATTCAATAGTTTCATAACCAGTAATGAATGGTCCAAAACCTGTTTTAGAACTTTCATCGGTGCTAAAAGATATAACATTCACTGTACGGCCATGAAAATTTTCTGAGCAAACGATAATTTTAGCTTCATTTACAGGAATTCCTTTTTTGTCATAACCCCAACGACGGGCTAGTTTGATGGCTGTTTCAACAGCTTCAACACCAGAGTTCATTGGCAACACTTTGTCATATCCAAAAAAATGAGTGATAAATTCTGCATATTCACCTAGTAAATTACTGTGAAAAGCTCTAGAGGTGAGTGTTAAAACACTAGCTTGCTCTACCAACGCATCAATTATTTTTGGATGGCAATGGCCTTGATTGATTGCTGAATACCCACTTAAAAAATCGAAGTATTTTTTACCTTCAACATCCCAAACATACACACCTTTACCTTTTGTAAGCATAACAGGTAAAGGATGATAATTATGAGCATTGTATTTTTCTTCCCTCTCAATTAATTGCTGTGTTAATGACATATTTATCGTTTGCATAGAGCAAAGGTATTCAATCAATAACGAATTTCAAATTACCAAGTAGAAAAACAATAAATCAAATTGTAATTTCATATAACTGTTAATTATAGTATAGATAATTACACAATATCGCATAGTTTATATAATAAAATATTTAGAAAATAGAAATACGATATTGCCGTTAATATTTCGCAATTCATAATCCGAAAATCATATTTAAATCTATATTTGCTGATTCAAAATAAAAAAGTCGTGAGTTCACATTCCAAACTTAATAAAGTTTCAGCAGCCGGTCTATTAATCGCTTTAGGCATTATTTATGGTGATATTGGTACTTCTCCTCTCTATGTATTCAATGAGATATTAAAAGGGAAAATTGTCAATGAATTACTAATCATCGGAGGGTTGTCATGTATTATTTGGACACTTACTTTGCAAACCACAATTAAATATGTTTTGTTTACCCTCAAAGCAGATAATAAAGGTGAAGGTGGTATTTTTTCTTTATATGCTTTAGTTAGAAGACAAAAAAAATGGTTAGTAATTCCAGCTTTAATTGGTGGAGCAGCCTTGTTAGCAGATGGAATGATTACACCGCCAATTTCTGTTTCATCAGCGATTGAAGGTTTAAGACAATTGCCAGCTTTTCATTCAATAACTGAAAATTCTATTGTTTGGATTGTTATACTAATAATTTCATTGTTGTTTTTTGTGCAACAATTTGGAACCGCATCAATCGGTAAATTATTTGGTCCGATTATGTTACTTTGGTTTGCAATGTTGGCCGTATTAGGTTTATTACACATTGGAGATGATATTCAAATTTTCAAAG
>Ga0114967_10000616_pt1 | contig 30611 bp, 21 predicted proteins | sample M_130628_MF_Meta_FD_92639 | JGI IMG/M metagenome (GOLD analysis project Ga0114967, IMG submission 92639) | Freshwater microbial communities from Lake Montjoie, Canada to study carbon cycling - M_130628_MF_MetaG | ecosystem: Environmental > Aquatic > Freshwater > Lake | place: Lake Montjoie...
AAGCGTTGGTTAATGGACGTTGGGAGATGGTCAGGTCAGGATGCTAGCGGAATCACTGGGCTGCTTTTGCAAGCCATAGCCCTTGCTCCCCGCATGGCAAGTCCCTTGGGGGCCGAACACGGGGTCAGGCCGTACCTTTGTGTGCTGAACCTAAACTGGCCTGAATAATGCGGAGAACTCCGGGGTCAGGCCGTTACTCATGAATGGCTGATGCTTAAACGAAAGTTTTTGCCAGTTTTAGTATCAGTGTGGTTTAGTAACGGCCTGACCCCTTGATCGGCCCCCCGATTAGAGGCCGGAAAACATCAAGCGATAATCTCTTTGATGGGCTTGCTGGTTTCGACGCCGGTGAGCTTGGCGTCGAGGCCTTGGAACTTAATCGAGAAGGTTTCGTGGTTGATGCCGAGTTGGTGCAACATGGTGGCGTGCAGGTCGTGCACGGTGGTGACTTTGTCGACGGCGGCGTAGCCGAGTTCGTCGGTCTGACCATGCACGATACCGCCCTTGATGCCACCGCCGGCCATCCAGACGGTCATGGCTTTGCTGTGGTGGTCGCGGCCGCTGCCGCCTTGCGACATGGGAGTGCGGCCAAACTCGCCAGCCCAGACGATCAGGGTGTCGTCGAGCATACCGCGCTGCTTGAGATCGGTGATGAGCGCCATGCAGGCGCGATCGATCTCGGCAGCCTTGAACGCGATGCCTTCCTTGACGCCGCCGTGGTGGTCCCAGTCCTTGTGGTAGAGTTGGATGAAGCGGACGCCGCGTTCGGCGAGGCGACGCGCGAGCAGGCAGTTGGCCGCGAAAGATCCGTCGCCGGGTAAGCAACCGTAGAGGGCGAGGGTCTTGGGGTCTTCGGCGGACATGTCCATGAGCTTGGGCACGCTGGCCTGCATCTTGAACGCCATCTCATATTGGGCGATGCGCGTGGCGACCTCGGGGTCGGCAACGACCTTGTCGCGATGGAGATTCAGCGCCGCGATAGCGTCGACGTCACCCCCCTGGGCATCGCGTGAGACGCCGGGTGGATTGGTCAGGTACATCACGGGATCGCCCTTGGAGCGGAGCTGCACGCCCTGGTGCTTGGAGGGGAGGAAGCCGCTGCTCCATTGGCGCGCAGCGATGGGCTGGTTCTGGCCGCCTTTGCCGAGCGAGGTCAGCACCACAAAGCCTGGCAGGTCTTCGGATTCGACGCCGAGTCCGTAGGTCACCCATGAGCCCATGCTGGGTCGGCCCGCGATTTGCGAGCCGGTGTTCATGAACATGTGCGCGGGGTCGTGATTGATCGCGTCCGTGGTCATCGAGCGGATGAGGCAGACGTCGTCGATGACCGAGCCGATCTGCGGGAAGAGTTCGCAGATTTCGATCTGGTTGCGGCCGAACTTGGCGAACTTATGCTGCGGTCCGAAGCACGTGAGCTTCTGGCCCTGGAGCTGGGCGAGCTGTTGGCCTTTGGTGAAGCTTTCCGGCATGGGTTGGCCATGCATCTCGGCGAGCTTGGGCTTGGGGTCGAAGGTCTCGAGGTGCGAAGGGCCGCCGGCCATACTCAGCCAGATGACCCGCTTGGCCTTCTGGGGGAGTGGCAATCTCGAGAGCACGCCGGGTGCGCCGGAAGCGGCCGGGCCAAGCAGGGAAGCCAGCGCGACGCCGCCGACGCCTTGGGCGGTCTTACCTAGGAAGGCACGGCGCGTGAGCGCGGCTCTCAGTTCGGGAGGGATCATTAGTCGCGGGTCAAGGTTTCGTGGAGATTCAGGATCACGCGGGTGACGTGCGTCCAGGCCGCGAGCTCCGCGGGGTCGGCCTGCGCGGGCGGCGGCGTGAGACCGACCTTTAAGAGTTCCTTGGCGGCGGCGGGGTCGGCTTTGTAGGCGGCCCGGCGTTCGGTGAGTACCTTGCGGAGCGTGCCAAGTTCTTTAGCATCGGGATTGCGCTGCAGGGCGCGACGCCAAGCCCAGGTGAGGCGGGCGTCATCCGCGCCGTTCTCGGCGAGTACGCGGGCGGCGAAGGCGCGGGAGGCTTCGACGTAGGTCGGGTCGTTGAGCATCACGAGCGCCTGCTGCGGGATGTTCGAGCGGGTGCGGTCGGTGCAGGCTTCTTCGCGGCTAGGCGCGTCGAAGGCGAGCATGCTCGGATGCAAGAAGCTCCGCTGCCACCAGACATAGAGTCCGCGACGATACTGCGAGTCGTTCTTGTCGGCCGTATATTCGCGCACGGGGAAGTTGAGGTTCTCCCAATAACGGTCGGGCTGGTATGGCTTCACGCTGGGGCCGCCGATCTTAGGAGCGAGCAGGCCGGCGATGGCGAGGGCGTTGTCACGCACGAGTTCGGCATCCAGGCGATAAGGGCTCTGGCGGCCGAGTTCGCGGTTGTAAGGGTCAGCAGTGGTCTGCGCCGGCGTGGCCACGGAGCTGCGACGATACGCTTCGCTATTCACGATGAGGCGGACCATGTGCTTCATATCCCACTTGGCGTCCACGAATTCGACCGCCAGCCAATCGAGCAGCGCCTGGTTGGGCGGGAGTTCGCCTTGGGCGCCGAGGTCGCCAGGGTTCTTGCTAAGCGCGATACCGAAGAACTGTGCCCAGAGGCGGTTCATGACAACGCGAGCGGTGAGCGGGTTCTCGCGGGCAACGAGCCACTTGGCGAGGTCGAGCCGGTCGGGCACGCGGCCTTCGAACTTAGGCTGCGGGAGGTAATGGGGCAGGGCGGCCTTAACAATCTCGCCTGACTCGTCCATCCAGTTGCCACGGGGCAGGATGCGGACGGTACGGGCCGTGGCGGCCTTGTAGGTCACGAGCGATCTCGGGATGGCGGCACGGAAGGCGTCATGGGTCTTCTGCGTCTGGACGACGGCGTCACGTTCGGCCTTGAGGGCTTCAGGGTGCTGGGAGAGGTAGTAGTCGTGAAGGATGTTCTTCTCGGCGGCGGAACGCTTGTCGGCCGGCTTCTTTAGAATGGGTGCGGCTTGGGCGGCGAGCTTGGCATCAACGTCTTTTCGCTTGGCTTTCGCCTTAGTCTTCTCGGCGGTCGTTGCGGGCTTGCCTTCATCGGCGAGCTCTTGTTCCCAGGCGGCGATGGCTGCGGTCAGCGATGGTAGGGCGATATCTAAAGTCTTCTTGGCCTGGGCGATTTCGGTCGTGAGTTCGGCGAGGCGCTTCACCTGATCGGGCGTCGAGATCAGCATGCCCTCCTCGCGGCGACCGATATCCGGCTCATGGATGTCCGCGAAGAAAGCTCCCAGGGTGAAGAAGTCGCGCTGGGTGAAGGGATCGAACTTGTGGTCGTGGCACTGCGCGCAGCCGGTGGTCTGGCCAAGCCAGGCGGCGCCGACTGCGCGGACGCGGTCGTTCAGCATACGTTGCTGGTAGTCCTTGGGCTGGGCTCCGCCTTCTTCCGTGGTCAGGAGCAGGCGATTGAAGCCGGAGCCGATCTTGGCCTCCTGGTCGGAGTCGGGCAGCAGATCGCCGGCGACCTGTTCCAGGGTGAAGCGGTCGAAGGGCTTATTCTGGTTGAAACTACCGATGACGTAGTCGCGGTAGGGCCAGACATTGCGCGCGCTATCGCTATGGTAGCCGATCGTGTCGGCGAAGCGGACGACATCGAGCCAGCCGATTGCCATGCGTTCGCCGTAGTGCGGCGAGGCCAGTAGGCGGTCGACGAGCTTCGCGTAGGCGTCGGGTGCGGTGTCCTTCACGAAGGCGTCGACTTCCTCGGGCGTGGGCGGCAGGCCCAATAGGTCGGCATGGAGGCGACGCGCGAGGGTGCGACGATCCGCTTCGGCGGCGGGCGTAACGCCCTTGGTCTTGAGTCGCGCCGCGATGAGCGTGTCGATTGCCTTATCCGTCGAAGGGACAGCGGCCTTGCGCGGCGCTTCGTAGGACCAGTGGTTCTGATATTTAGCCCCTTCGGCGACCCAGCGCTTGAGGAGCTCCTTCTGTTCCAGAGTCAGCTTCTTGTGTGACTCGGGCGGCGGCATCATCTCATCCGGGTCAGTAAGAAAGAGGCGCTTCACCAGTTCGCTGGCGTCGGCTTTGCCGGGTACGAAGGCTTCCTTCTTCAACGCTTCCTCGCGGATATCGAGTCGAAGCTTCGCTTTGCGATGGCTAGCATCGTTGCCGTGGCAGGAGAAGCAGTTGTCGGAAAGGATGGGACGGATGTCGCGGTTGAATTCGACCGGGTCGGCGGCGGACGCTAACGGGGCGGCCAGACACAGGGTGGCGAGGACAAAGCGGGCGCTCATGGGGGTGAGGTGAGAATTAGAGGGCGGACGACAGGAGGCAAGGAGGGGAACGGGGCGAACACGGGGTCAGGCCGTTACTCATGTATGGCTGATACTAAAAGCGATAGTTTTTGCTAGTTTTAGTATCAGTGTGGTTTAGTAACGGCCTGACCCCTTGGTCGGCCTGCCGGCTATAGGCGGGCGAATCCGTTTAGCGCGCTGATGGGAGCATGCCGATCTGCTTGAGCCAGGTTTGGCACTGGTCGGGCCAGGCTTTGATTTCTTTCTCAGAGCGTAGGCCGTGTCCGTGGCCGCCCGTGGCGACCTTGAAGAAAGTGTTGGGGACCTTGGCGGCGAGGAGGGACTCGTGGTAGACCTTGCTCCCCTTGATGTAGCTCTTGTCGTCCTCGGCGTGCGCAATGAAGGTCGGTGCGGTCTTGGCGTCGACGAGCTTTGTTAGACCCTGGTCGAGGTAGGCCGGGTAGACGAGGATGGCGAAGTTTGGACGCAGGGTCTGCTCATCGGCCTCGTCGAGGCGAGGGTAGGTGGCCGGGCCACCGAGCGTGCTTAGGCGTGCGGCCAAGTGACCGCCGGCGGAGAACCCCATGGCCCCGACGCGGTCGCGGGCGATATTCCATTCGGTCGAGCGCTGGCGGACGATTCGGATGGCCCGTTGAATATCCTGGAAGGCGCCATCTTGATTCTTGGGGACGCGGTATTTGAGGACGATGCCGGTGATACCGAGCGAGTTGAGCCAAGCGGCAACTTCCGTGCCTTCTTTGTCGTAGGCGAGGATACCGTAGCCGCCACCGGGGCAGATGATCACCGCAGGCGTGGGCTTTTCGGCCGCGACTTTATAGACCGTGAAGGAAGGCTCGGAGATATCAGTCAGACGCAGGACGTTGTCGCCGCGCGCCGGCATCGCCCGCTCGGGGCCGGCGGCTGCTTGGCCGGGCATCATGCCCTTGGACCAGAGCGTCACGACGATGCCAGGTATCGTCGGACCCGGCTTGGCCTCTTCAGCGTGGCAGATGAGCGTAGCGGCAGAGAGCAGCAGGCAGGGAAGGACGAGCAGACGACGCATGGCGGGGTGAAAAAGGCATAGGCCGCTGGGGTTACCCCAGCAAGGGTTTCTCGAGGACCGACTCGGCGTTCGGGTTATTTTGCGCCTTGGGCTGGCTTTAGCGGATGCTCTTTGAGGATCTCCTCGATCATGTAGAAATTAGTACGCTCCTGCGTGGCGGCACGTACTTTGGCGACTTGGGCTGGCGAGATCAGCTTGCCGTTATTGCCGAAGGAAAGGCGGGTGAAGTTGAGCACCGCGGCCGTCTCGGCATCGTTAAGCATTCCGCCGAAGCCCGGCATGGGGGGTACGCCTTTACTCGGGTCGAACGCTTGGCCGTTTACCGTGATCGGTCCCCAAAGGCCTTTAAGTATAATCTTAATCAAGCGCTCATCGTCCTCGAGCCAGTCGCTCTTTGCTAAGGGCGGGTAGATGTTCGCCAGGCCCTTGCCGTCGGCTTGGTGGCAGGTAGCGCAGTGGCCATCGCGGAAGTAGATTTCGCGCCCTTGCTGGAAGACCTTGTCTTCAGCAGCGGTCAGTTTGCGAGTTGGCTTGGGTAAGTTGTCCTTGAGGGGTTGGCCGATCTTGGACTTACCTGCGAGGTATTCAACCGCGGCCGGATTATCTGCGAGGTCGAGCTGGCCGCTGGCCTTGAGGGTCGCGACATCGTCTTTGAGCGTATAGGCTAAAGCGTAGTGCAGCACTGGACCGACCCAGCGATCCACGGGCTTACGGAAGGCTTCGAGCGCAATCTTGGCGCCGTCAGCATTGTCGAGCCACGTGGCCGCGACAATGGCCGTCAGGCGCACGCGCGGGTGTTCGTCACGAATCGCTTCTTGGAGTAAGGCGACATGATTAGGGATCTGGCGGTAACTGTGACGGAGCACATCGACGGCCGCAGCGCGGGCCTCGAAGCGTTGGGCGCGCATGAGCCGCTGGAGTAGTTCAGCGTCCGGCTGATTCTGCGCCCAGGTCGCCCAGAGCGCTTCGCACAGGTGATGCTCGTAGGCGGGGTCCTTTGGGTCGAGTTTGGCCACCCAAGCCTTGATGGCAGGGAGCACTTCGTCCGGGGCGTGGCTACGAAGTTCACGGCGCGTGCGGTAACGCGTCCGGTATTCCGGTTCCTTGAGGTTTTCCAGCAGTTCGGCCACCGTGGCGTCGTCGACCTTGGCTGGCTTCACGAGCGGACGTCCCGGGTACGTGACGCGGTAGATGCGGCCATGCTCATGGTCGCGGTTCGGGTCACGGGCGTTGTGCTGCATGTGGCCGATCAGCGGGTTGTGCCAGTCGACGAAATAGAGCGAGCCATCTGGCGCGAACTCGAGGTCGACGGGGCGGAAGTTGCCGTCGGAAGAACTCAGCAAGTCGCCGTTGGCCTTGCCGACGAAGCCGGCTCCTTCATCGCGCTTAGAGCCGAAGCTGATGCCTAGGAAGCCGATGGTATTGCACGTCATGAAGTCGCCTTGATTGACGTCAGGGAAATGGCGCGAAGACACGAACTCGGCACCCGAGCTCGGGCGGGAGCGCTTGGGGACGAACTGCTCAACCTTCACCTGTTCGATGCCGTAGGGCATCTTTGCAGAGAAGGGGAGGGCCCACCAGTTCTCGCCCGGAGAGGCGTCGGAGATGAACGGCTGTTCCCACGTGTCGAAGGAGAAGCCCCAAGGATTGGAGATGTCCACCTGCAGGCGTTCGAGGCGGAAGGACTTCGGGTCGAAGCGCCAGGCGCCGCCATCGTTGCAGCGTCGTGGGCCGTAGGGCGTCTCGACTTGGCTGTGGAGGAAGCGGCCCTCCAGCAGGTAGAAAGCCCCCGAGGCGTCGGCGCAGTAGGCCGAGATCGCGTGGTGGGAGTCGTGTGAATCGAAGCCATGCAGGATCAGCTCCATGCGGTCGGCCTTGCCGTCCTTGTCGTCGTCAATGAGCAGCGCGAGGTTGGGTTCCTGGGAGACGTAGACGCCTTCGGGGGCGAGCTCGAAGCCGATGGGGATGTGCAAGTGGTCGGCGAAGACCGTCTGCTTGTCGGCTTTGCCGTCGCCATCCGTGTCTTCGAGGATGATTAGTTTGTCGTTGGGCAGGGCGTCTCCCGGGCGGTAGTGCGGGTAGGTCGGGGTCGTCGCGACCCAGAGGCGGCCTTTGCCGTCGAAGGACATCTGCACCGGCTTCTTGAGGTCGGGGAACTTCTCCTCCGAGGCGAACAGCTCGACCTTGTAGCCTGGCGCTACCTGCATCTTGGCGATGGCCGCTTCACCCGACAGGAATTCGGTCGGGTTGCCGTTCTTCATGTCCGGCTTGAAGTTCGAAGGCACCGGCGGGAGCGGCAGGGTCTTGCTGTCGTCGACGGCCAGGTCCTTCCGTTTGCCTTGGGCGATCCCGTGGATGAGGTCGTCGCGCAGCGCGGCCATCTCGCGGGCCTTGGCGACCTCGGCGGGGTAGTTCTGGGGGCCGAACGGGTTGTAGCGTTGGCCGTGCGTGTGGACGCCGTTGATGATGGAGTAGTCGCAGTTCCAGAGGTAGTCCTTGGACTTGACCGCGGCGTTGAGCAGCGCTTCGTCCGCCTGCGAGGCACGGGCAGTCGGCCCGTAGAGCCCGTCGGCGAGCAGCTTGGCCATCGCGCGATAACCCCGGTCGGTCGGTGCGAACCCGTTGATCGTGTAAGGCGTCTTGGCCTGTACGTAGGCCGCGAGCGTCGGGTGGAAGAGGTCGATGTAGGTCAGCCCATGCTTCTTAGCCAAGCGCTCCATGGCGGCGGCGTAGAGCTCGAGGTTGGCGTTCTCAGTCTTGCCGTTTGGTAGGTCCCGTTGCTTCGACAGGTCTTCGAAGGCGATGGGCGAGACGAGCACGAGCCGGGGAGCGGTCTTGCCGTTGTAAGCCTTGGACAGCGAGTGAACGACGAAGGCCTCGACCTCGGCTTCGTAATTCGCAACGCGTCCAGGGCCATCGAAAGACTCGTTGTAACCGAAGAACGCCACAACGGTGTCAGCCTTTAGGTGGAAGAGCCATTGGTCGGGCGTAGCGAAGAAACCCCTACCGTTATGCTGGGCGTATTCGGGGTGAAACTTCTCGCCGCCGGGGAAAGCCCATTGGCTCGCGCGGGCCGGGTGGGGGCGAAAAGCCGGTGTATCGCCGGAGCGGCCCATATTACGCACGAACAACGCCTGCGTCGGGAAGCGCAGGTGGAGTTCGGTCTCGAGGCGGCCGTAGTAGGTGTCGCGTTCAGCGAAGCCGTTGCCGATGAAGACAACGCGTTCGCCGACGCTTGGCGCGGCGACGGCCTGGGGGCGGACGACGGTGGCCGCGGGCGGGTTGAGCGCCGGCGCGTGCGGAGTCGGCGAGCCCTTGCTATTGTCCGGCCAGTTCGCGGCATTGGCTTTGTCCTCGTTGGTCTTTAGCTGGCGAGGGCCGTTGGGTGCAGGCTGGGCGGTTGCCAAGACCGTGGCGGCGAGGAAGGCGAGGGAGCGGGAGAACGGGCGCATGCGAGCCGTATCCTTGCCGCTCCTAGGCTGAAATCCAGCCGGACCTGCGGCTCCTGCCCGCCAATTTCGGGCAATTAGCCGCGGTCAGCGCGCCAGTGTCTCCCCAGCGCTGCGTCCGGCCAATTGGTCGTCGACCGATTTCCAGCGGGCGCCGACGAAGGCTTTGATCGGCTTGACCGGGACCGGTTCGCGGTAGCCGGGGCCCATGACGAGCGGCAAGGTCTCGCCGGCGATGGCTTTGTTGAAACCACCCAGCCGTTCCGGCGATTCCGCCGTCACGGCGGGCCGCAGCAAAGCGCCCAGTTCGTCGACTTGACGGGAAAGCTTTTCCGGCTGCAGCACCGTCGCGTTGAATTCCTTGAGCTTGGCGAGGTACAGCGCGCGGAAGCTCTCAGCCTTGAAGAGTTTGTCGAGGAACCGGTTGTTGCCCGTCCAGGGCTTCTTGATGCTCAAGCCGATGCGCTGCTCGATCGTGCCGCGCGGGAACTGGCCGAAGCCCTGGTCTTGGTCCCACGGGATGAAGCTGAACTTCTGCGTCTCGGGGTGCAGGTGCAGGTAGTAATTCTGGCCGGGCCCGAGGATGCCGTCGAGGTCGACCATCCAGACCGTCAGGGCGAAGTAGCGGGCGGCGTTGTCGAGGTCGAGGTAGTCGCCCAGCTTGGCGGCGAATTCCTCGTCGGTCGCATTGCTCAGGAACTTGCAGGTCTCGATGATGCGACGCTTCTGGCCATCGGTGAGCGTCGTCTTCGGGTCGTAAGTCTGGTTGTAGGCTTTCCAGTCCTCGCCGAGGTAGCCGAAGAGCGTCGGCGTCACAGGCTTGAGCAGCGCTCCCTGCGCCGTGCCGAAATGCTCCTGCAGGAAGGCGCCGCCGACGTCTTCCACCACGTTGTAGAGGCCGAGGTAGCGGTGGTCGTGGACGCCAGGCACCGTCACCTTGACTTGGGCGAAAGTCGTGCGCGGGGCGGGGACTTGGCAGTCGCGGAACAGGCGATAGGCGATGGTCTCGTTCGTATTGCTCGGGTCACGGACGGAATTGTGCAGGTTGATCTGGTGCAGGCCGGCCAGCTTCTGCTCCTTCTTGAACTGATTGAGGTCGAGCTTGATCGAGCGCTTGAGCGTGTCCCGGGAAGTCAGGAACGTCCCGTTGCCTTTATAGCGGGCGCCGACGTCTTCCATCACCCACGTCCCGAACTCCACTTGGGCATGCACGTAGTTGAATTGGATGCCGAAGGCGGAGGCGATGCCGTTGCGGCTGCCCTCGGCGCCTTGCAGGAAGCCGCCGCCGGCCCGGCGCGAAGGGCGCGGTCCTTGCACGGGTTCCATCGCCTTCCACTGTTCCGCGGTGAACGTCAAACTGACGTCCCAAACCTTCTGCGCGTTGAAGAGGTCCGCCGCCTTGGCTGCCGGAGTCGCTGGCGCATCCGCCGCCAGCAAGGGTGCGGCGAAGGAGCAGGCGCCTAGCAATAAAACGGCGAGGGAGGGGCCGGCGTGAATTTTTTGCATCGGATTGGGGGTGCGCCCACGCTTGGTTCGAGCCAAGCGAAGTCAATGGTCATACAGGTACCGCCGGCGGCTTCAACGATACCGGTCGAGCTCGCCCTTGATCTGCGCGTGCAAGGCAGGGACCCAACTGGGCTGTCCGGACGGCAGGTCGACTTTGTCCCGTTGGCGGAAGTCGACCGGACTCAGGATGACGCGCACGTTCTGGTGTCCGGCGAGCGCGGCGAGCACGAAGAGTTCTTCGGAAGCGGGGTCTCCCATGGCCAAGCAACCGATGGAAGCGTTGCTCCCGTGGATCATGATGTCGCCGCCGAGTTGCGTGCGGCCGTCCGCTTGCGCGCGACGACGGTCGTCGGCGTTCGGGTAGTTCACGCGGAGGGCGAGGTGAAAGCGGCTATTGGGGTTCAGGGACTCGATGGCGTAAATGCCTTCGGGGACCTGTTGGTCGCCCTCGCGCAGCTTCGGGCCCGCGACGCCGCTGGCCGCCAAGATCGGGTAGGCTTTGATGAGGCGCGGTCGGCCTGCGGCGTCCGGTGCCCAGAGCTCGAGCCGTTTCTCGGCCTTGAGGCCGATGAGCGTGAATGTCGTCGGAGGGTAGGCGACTCCTTGGGCTTGGCAGGCGGGCGCCAGGCGGGACTGCACCGCCTCGCCGTAGGTCGCCACGCGCTCGGCGGTCGTCGCCTTGCCCCTGCAACCGACGGTGAAGAGCAGTAGGCTTAGGCAAAATAGTGTGCGCATCTTTGGAGGTGGAAGAGGGCTTACTTTTTCACCGCCGCGTAGGCCTTGCCCGTATCCGTCAGCTCGCCGGTCTTGGTGAAGAGGGCGGAGGTGCCGACGCCCGAGTGGTGCCAAGCGTAACGCTGGACCCAGGGCGTCTTTTCCATGAAGGCCGTCGTCTCTTCGATGAACGCATTGACCTTGGCCTGCGTGAATTTCGTGGGGTTCTCCGCCGAATCCGCCGCCGTCTGCGGGGCGAACTCGGTCACCCAGATCGGCTTCTTGAAGTGAGTGTGAATCTCCTCGAGGTCCTTGATGAATTTGGCCGAGTCAGCACCTTTGTACCAGTGCACCGCGATGGCATCGACCTTGGGATCGCCCTTCAGGAAAGCCGCCATCCATTCGCTCTTGAGGGGGTTTCCAGCTAAAGCTGGTGCGACTATCATCTGAGACTTGGCGATCAGGGCTGGCCACTTTTCGAGTGCCTCGGCGGGCGTCATGTCGGCCTGTTTCGCGTGGTCGGGTTCGTTAAAGCCGAGGAGGAACTTCTCCTTGCTCTTGGGAGGGTCGCGGTGTCCGGAATAAGTCATCGGTACAAATGGCACCGATGTTGTGAGCTTCGTGCTGTCGCCCCAGTTGTAGTACCAGCCGACTTTGAGGAGTTCTAATTGATGGACGTCCATGCCTTTACGCTCCGGCAAGCCAAAGCCTTTTTTCGGGACACGCTCGGCCTTGTCGGCGGGGGCGTCCACCGCGATGAGCGAACCGACGCCGCAGGCGAGAAGGGTGCAGAGGGCGCGGAACTTCATAGGGTCAGGATAGGCTTGCGGATAGGCGTGTGTAGTCAACGCCGAGCAGCCGAGCTTTCAGGCGAGCCGTGGCCGGAAACTTTGATAGGTGGCCGGGGTTCATCCTTATAACACCTATGCGCTTTTGGTCCCTCTTGTGCCTTACCCTCCTGGTCGCCATCCAAGCCTCCGCTCAAGAGAAACTGCGCGAACTGCTCACGGGCCGCCCGCCGGAAGGCTTCACGGAGCGCACTTGGACGGTCGACGGCGTGAAGCGGACGGCCCTTGTCCGCGTCCCCACCGACCCGAAGACGCCTGCTGCGGTGGTCTTCTGCTGGCATGGGCATGGCGGCAACTCTACACAGGCCGTACGTGGTTGGTTCTTCGATAAGGCTGACCCTACTTCGATTCTCATCTACCCGCAGGGCTTGCCGACCGTCAGCCCGCTCGTCGATAAGGAAGGTCGTCATTCTGGCTGGCAGTCGGCGGTAGGTGCCGAAGGCGACCGGGACATTAAATTCTTCGATACGGTCCTCGCTGACCTTAAAAAAGAGCGCTCGGTCGACGAGCGCCGCATTTATTCCATGGGTCATTCCAATGGCGCCGCTTTCAGTTACGTCCTTTGGCAGGCCCGACCTGACGTCCTTGCGGCGATTGGCTCGGTTGCCGGGTCGCTCACCGTCAAGGCCCGCGACCTGCCGCCGATGCCAGTGATTCATGTCGCTGGCGAGAACGACCCCCTCGTTAAATTCGCTTGGCAGCAGGCGACCTTTGCGGCGGTCCGTCGTTTCAATGCCTGCACCGACGAAGGTAAGCCCTACGCCAAGGAAGGCGTCCTGGAAGCCACGCTTTATCCGTCGACCAAGGGTGCGCCCCTCGTCACGGCGATTCATCATGGCGGCCATGAATACGCCAAGGGTTCTTCGGAACTGATTACCCGGTTCTTTAAGGAGAATCCGAGGAAGTAGGGGCAAGAATGGGGTTAGGGGATAGGGGCTAGGGGATGGGGGATAGTCGCGGGTGGAGTCGAGGACCGGGTCGATGACGGAGTCGATGTAAGGGGCGACGGGGTGGGTTGTGGCTCTAGCGTTGCCTCCTCCGAAAATCAGAATTTGAGTCATCAGCGATGAGCCTACCCCGACTCAAGCGACGTCAGTTCCTGCAGACCTCGACGGCTTTGACGCTGGGGGCGTTGGCGCCTCAGCTGGTGGGGGCGCCCACCGAGCCTTCCGTGCCGGTCGGCCCTTTCCAGTGCATGGGCCTGCGCATCGGTGAGGTCTCCGAGGGTACGGCTTACGTCTGGACGCGGCTGACGGCGGCATCGACCCGCAATGAGCAGGGCACAGTGATTCCCAAGCGTGGCAAAGAAGATAAGAAGCGAGGGAAGGGCGAAAGTAAGGTAACCGAACCCGTCGATGGTCTTTCAGGGGCGTGTCCAGGCGCAGCTGGGCAAGTGCGTTTACGTTACAGCCTTAAAGAGGACCTCAGTGATGCCGTGACCATGCCGGTAATGACCGCGGCGGCGGCTCACGATTATATTTCACTTTTTAAACTCACTGGGCTCCAGCCAGGGGCGACTTATTATTGCATCAGCGAAGTGATGGGGCCGCAGGGTGCACTCGTGGCGGGAGCCGTACGTGGCCGATTCGAGACCGCACCGTTGCCCGATACGCCGAGCCGCCTCCGTTTCTGCGTGATGACCTGTCAGGGTTATGCCGACCGCGGGCACCCGGATGGCCATGATATCTATCCCGCCATGGCCGCCTTCCGTCCGCAGTTCACCTGCTTGACCGGTGATCTCGTCTATTATGACAGCGGCGATCCCGATGCCGTTAACGTCCGTCTCGCGCGTTACCATTGGGAGCGCATGTTCAGCCTGCCGCGGCTCGTCGCGTTCAATAGCAATCACTCAACCTATTGGCTCAAGGACGACCATGACACCTTGAGCAATGACTCGGGTCCAGGCGCGAGCATGGGTGAACTCACGTTCGCCCAAGGGCAGGAGCTCTTCCGCCAACAAGCCCCGATGGCACCCGACGGCCCGAGTTTCCGGACCGTCCGTTGGGGCCGTGACCTTCAAGTCTGGTTCACCGACGGTCGGGATTACCGTTCGAAAAACAAACTGCAGGATGCGCCAGATAAGAGTATCTGGGGTCCGGAACAAAAAGCTTGGTTCAAACGCACCGTCAAAGAGAGCACCGCCACCTGGAAGGTGCTGGTTTCACCGACCCCCATGGTCGGGCCCGATCGCAACAATAAGCAAGACAACCATGCGAATGATAAGTTCGCACACGAAGGGGACGAGCTTCGCAGTTGGATGCAGGCCAACGTCCCGGATAATTTCTTCGTCGTCTGCGGCGACCGCCATTGGCAGTATCACTCCGTCCACCCCGTCAGCGGCGTGCGCGAATTCAGTGTCGGCCCAGCCAGCGACGCCCATGCCAGCGGTTCACCGGGCTATAATGCCAAGTACCACAAGTTTCACCGCGTCGAAGGTGGCTTCCTGGCGGTTTCGCTGGAGCGCGTCGGAGCCGAGAGCCGCCTTCGTTGCGAACTGCGCAACGTCAAGGGCGAGGTCGTGCACGCCTGGGACGCCAGCCGAAAAGTTTAACCGCGGTCAGACAATCTTGCAGTGAATCCAGATGTCTTCGTGCGTCTGGTAGATTGCGCACAGGCGATGGTAGCCGTCAGCGATGACGACTTTCCCATTGGCTGGGTCGCGCACGAGGAGCAGAGGAGAGAGGTGAATGCTCTTACGGATTTTTTTCTGGTTCAGCTTCACGTGGGAATTACTTACCCCGAGTAACGATAACTGGGAGGCGCGGAAGATATCCTTGGCTTTGAACTCAACGAGCTTGGCTTTGCGTAGCCGCGCGACCAACCGTGTAGCCTCGGCTTCAGGATGGAGTAGGCTCAGGTATGACAGGGCCGCAGGATAGTTCTTGTCTTCAGGGGCGGGTAGCCAAGCAATCTTCTCGGGTTTGGACATGGTAAGGATGTTTTAGCGTTGTTCCGCCTTGGCCTTCACGTGGTTCATGACGCGAAGTTGGACCTGGCCGACGATGTGGCGCGTCCAGATATTCCAGTAGCTCGCGGGTGCAATCGTCAGGAGGTAGCGGCTGGTGCCGATGAGGCGGGTCCGGCCATCGGGGAGCGGCTCCAGTCGGAAGCCCCCGTCGAGGCTCGTGTAGGTCGTATGCAAGTGCGCGCCATCGAGGTCTCGGCCGAAGAAAGTCGCCTCGCGCATCGTTGCGGGCGTATCGAGGACGGTGAATTTCAGTTCCTGTTCGGGTTTCCAGATCGAGATCCGTTCAGGCATATCGCCGGTACTGAGCCGGCAGACGCGCGCGGCCCCGACGCCCCCTTCACCGACCACATAGGCTTCCAGTGGGTGGGCCACGCCAAAGACGAAGAGCGGTTCGGTCGGGGCGGGGAGGTCACGGATGTCCTTCAGCTGTTTCCAGACTTCGGCGGGTGTGGCATTGATGACGACTTCCGAGCTGACAACGTCTTCGAGCGGTGCAGGCGGGGTGATGCTTTCACCGGCGGCACAGACAATCACGGCGAGCCAAGCGGCAGATTGTACCTGATAGGCCGGCCGGGAGGTCAACGTAGCGAGCCAGTGGCCTAGTAGCGCCCCGATGATGCCCAGCAGGCCCACAAACGGTGCGGCCATCAGGACGCAGATGACGCCTTCCATGGCGGCAAAGCCGAGGATAGTCAGAATCGCGGTGAGGGTCAGGAAGGCGGCGCCGATGCTCTGGGAGACGGTGCGACCGGCTCGTGCGGACAGGAAGCCCGCAATGCCGGCGGTCACCAGCGGTAAGATAACGAGCAAGGAAAGGCTCAGGTATGCGTTGTTCTCCCGTGGGATGAGTTTCTTTTCCGCCAAGGCGGTCAGGCCGAAAATCATGAACCAGCAGAGGAAGGCTGGCACCACGAGCTGGCCGGCAAGCTTTTCGGAGGTCCCGGCTTGGCCAACTTCATCTTCATCCGAAGCCGTGCCAAGCCAGAGCGCGATGCCGACGCCCAGGATGGGGACGCAACTGAGGAGGGACCACAGCGCGGCGAAGTCGGAGCGTAACCGAACCGCGCGTCGGTAGGAAATCCACGCCGTCAGCAGTAGGGCGACCGCCGCGACGCCAAGAACGAAGAAGTGGTAACCGTGGTAAGGAGGTCGCAGGGAGATGTCAGCCTTCACGATGTCACTGCTGGGGTCCCACAGCGCGGGGGTGAGGCGAGCGACCATCAAAGAATTGAGTAAAAATGCCAGCGGGAGGCCGGTGAACAGGTAGCTCGCCCGGCTCGGGAAGGGAGGCTGCGCTGGCGCGGTCGCGTTCATGTACCTAGCCTTGCGAACAGGCCGCCGCAGGCAAGCCCTCCCCGTAAACCGCTTTCGGGCTATAAGGTGGGCGTTTTAGGTGTCTTTTAATACTTATGACAAGAATGCGTGGCCCGAGTCAGTCGTTTCCTGCCAACATTGGGTGGGGCAAAAGTTTCACCGAGGTCGTTCTTTTAAATTTTGATAGGGTTTGAGGTGCGAACTCTCGCTGGTAGTTTTATGGGAACTCCCATGCGCATCCCCCACGCGTTCGTTTCTCTCCTAGCCGTGCTCGCTTGTCCCTTCCTTGGACAAGCCCAGACCGCTCCGTCCAGTAAGCCGAATATCATCTATATCCTCGCCGACGACTTAGGCTTCGCCGAACTGGGCTGTAATGGTGGCGATGCTTACAAGACCCCGAACATCGACGCGCTGGCGGCGGGCGGGGTGCGTTTCACGCATTTCTATACCGCCCCCCTGTGTGGCCCATCGCGCTCCCTGATTCTGACGGGGCGTTATGCTTTCCGCACGGGAGCGACCAATCAAGACGCCTGCGCCAACCTGGTCCGCACCGGCGCCAAGGCCGAAGTGATGATCCCGACGTTGCTGAAGAAAGCTGGCTACGCCACGGCGATGATTGGTAAGTGGGGTCAGCTCAGCCCTTCGGGGACCTCGGCCGAGTGGGGCTTCGACTATAACTTATATTACCGTGGGAGCGGCATCTACTGGAATAGCAACGTCGTCAAGGGCATGACTCCTGACGGCGCCGTCCGCGGCAGTCCCGATACCTATGTCTTGAACGGCAAGACAATGCAGCTCGGCGATAAGCAGTACATGCCTGACCTATTACATCGGCACGTCGTCGATTTCCTCGAAGCTAACCAGAAGCAGCCTTTCTTCCTGTATTACTCGATGTCGCATGTGCACGGGGAAATCCTGCCAACCCCGGACAGCGTACCAGGCAAGGCTGGCGCGAAGGGCGAGGAGCGGGCCGCGGAACTCTATCGGGATAATGTCGTCTATATGGATAAGCTTATCGGTAAACTGCTCACCGAGCTCGATCGCCTGAAGCTACGCGACAATACCTTGATTGTTTTCATGGGCGATAACGGTACGGCCAAGGCGCAGTCAGACCGCGCGACGATTGGCGGGAAGCGTCTGGAAGGGGAGAAGGGCTCCATGAAGGAAGGCGGCGGTCTCGTGCCTTTCTTCATCAACTGGCGTGGGGTCGCCTCGGTCGGCAAAGTGAATTCGAATGTGGCGGATGCGAGTGACCTCTTGCCGACGTTTGCGGAAGTCGCCGGTGTGCCCGTCCCGGCCGACCGTGTGATGGATGGCAAGAGCCTCGTGCCTTACATGAAGGGTGAAACCACGGTCCTGCGTCCGTGGGTCTATAATCAATTAGGACCGAATTGGTATGTCCGCGAGGCGGGCTGGAAACTCAACCAAGCGGGTGAACTCTACGATATGAAGAACGCCCCGTTCAGCGAGACCTTGGTCCCGGCGGAGAGTAAAGACCCGGCGGCCGTGGCGGCCCGGACACGTCTGGCGGCGGCCCTAGCTCAGCTCAACCCTGCGGGTGGCATCCTCGATAAGGGCGATGGCTCGGGCCGGAGCTCCAATAAGGAAGATAAGAAAAAGAAGAAGGCCACGAAGGCCGACGGCAAATAAGCGGGCCGTGGTGCGGAGGGCGGGTGGCGAGTAGTCGCCGCGGTTTCGTTTTGCCTGCGAGACGTCGGTCCACATAACGAGGGTCCATGCGCCCCTTTCTGTGCCTCTTGCTAGCCTTGGTGAGCCTGAGTGCCGCTGAGCGCTCACCAGTCACGGTCTATCTCCTCGGTGGGCAATCTAACATGCAGGGGCTGGGTAAACTATCCGAGCTTCCCCCCGCAGATTTGGCGGTGGTACCGGGGGTGTTCTTCTGGAATGGGAAGGCCTTTGAACCTTTACAGGTGGGCAAGACGAAGCTCTCGACCCGCCCGACGGATTTCGGTCCGGAAGTCGGCTTCGTGCGCGGCCTTCGCTCCGCCGGCGTGCAGGGCGACGTCTACCTGATTAAGCACCACCTCAGTGGTCAGCCGCTTGATGCGGGTTGGAATAATGCGAAATGGGAAGGCCCGGAGGCTGGTCCGAAGCGCGCGACTTTTTACCCAGGCAAAGACGCAACCGATCCGAATGTCGGCCTGCATTATCTCGCCTGGCAGAAGATGAATACGGCGGCCTTCGCGGCCTTGCGGGCGGACGGCAAGGAGCCCCTCGTTAAGGGCATCGCCTGGGTCCAGGGGGAGGCCGACGCTAAGCATGAGGTTTCCGCCCAGCGTTATCCCGCGACCCTCGCGTTGCTCCGGCAGCGTTTAATCACTGAGCTTAAACTGAAGGCGGACGTACCGTTTGCCTATGCTCAGGTTCTGCCAGCCGCTGGGGATGTCCCGCGCTTCGTCGCCCGAGACCTCTTGCGTCGACGCATGGCCGAAGCCGACGGGGCATCGGGCCATGCGGACGCCACCCCCGGCCTGCGTATGGTGAAGACGGACGGGTTCAGCGTCGTCGCTGACCATGTTCATTTCGATACGGCTGGTCAGCTTAAACTCGGTACGGCCCTCGGTACGGCCTTGGCGAAGTAGGCCCAAGGAAAGAAGGGTCGGGCGGTTGCTTTCGCTGGGAAAACCCGCTTGATGCGTGGACATGTCCCGCTTCGACGCCGTTCGTGCCCGCATCGCTCCCGCCCGCCAGCGGCTCTTGGCCCATCCGCTTTACGCCCGCATGGACTCTTTGGCGGACATCCAGCGCTTCATGGCCTCGCACGCGTTTGCGGTCTGGGATTTCATGTCGCTGCTGAAGCGCCTCCAGCGTGAGCTCACCTGTGTCGACGTCCCTTGGGTCCCGGTCGGCGACGCAGAAGTCCGTTTCTTGATTAACGAAATCGTTTGCGGCGAAGAGTCGGACGTCGACCCACGCGGTGGCCGCATTTCACATTTTGACCTCTACCTCCGTGCCATGGAAGAAGCGGGCGCCGACAGTTCCGCCGTGCGGAGTGCTTTAGCTTCCGTGCGAGCTGGTGGATCCACGCGCGAGGCCCTACAATCGGCAGGTGTGCCTATGGCTGCAGCGGCCTTCTCGGGCGGCACCTTCGCTTTGGCGAGTTCTGGAAAAATCCATGAAGTCGCCGCGGCCTTCACCTTCGGTCGCGAGGACCTGATCCCCGACATGTTCCCTGAACTGGTCGGACGACTTAGCCGCGAGCACCCCGGTCGCCTGGATACCTTCCGTTATTACCTAGAACGCCATATCGAAATCGACGGTGGCCACCACGGAGCGATTTCTCTGCGTATGGTGGAATTGCTCTGCGGAGACGATGACCGTAAATGGGACGAAGCGGCCCAAGCCGCTCAACAGGCCATTGAGGCCCGCCTGCAGCTGTGGGACGGTATCGTTGCCCAGTTGGGCTCCGCGAAGTAAGCCCGCTTAGCGAGCCTGGTAGCCCTGCCAGACCCATTCCAGCGCGGCTGGGAGGATTTGGTTGCGAGCCGGGCCGAGGCCATGACCAGCGTTCTGGCAGAAGACGTATTGGTAGGGGTAGCCCTTTGCCTTGAGCACCTTGGCCATGCGGTGGTTGGCCTCAACCCAGTCGTGCATGCCGTCGCGCATGACGTTTGGGTTGTAATTATCGCGGTCGCCCACGGCCATGTAGAGGCGGATAGGCTTCACCGGGCCCTGCGGGATGAGCGTGTCATGGAAGTCCCAAGCACCGCCTGGCGTCTTCGGGTCAAAGGGCCACTGCTGATTAACGAATGTTCCTGAGAGCGTGAGCACGCGGCGGAACCACTCGGGGTGATACCAAGCCATGATGAGCGCAGCGGAGCCGCCGGAACTGGTGCCCATTGTGGCACGGCCATCGGGGTCGGAGGTGAACTTAACGCCATAATTCTTTTCGACCAGCGGGAGCACCTCTAGCTGGATGAATTCGGCGAACAGGCCCGACATATTGTCATATTCCTTGCCGCGTTCATGGCCTTGGGCGTCGCCACCCCCGTTCGCAATCATGACCGTGATCATCGGGGGAATACGCTTCTGCGCGATGAGGTTGTCGAGGATGCGGCAGAGTCCGAGGTCCGGCTTACCCATGCCAGGGCCATCATGCGTCACGAGGAGAGGCGCTGCCGTGCCTGGAACATATTGCGCCGGGATGTGTACCGTGATGGTGCGCTTGTAGTCCATCGTGTGCGTCTCAACGATGAGCGTCTTCGGATTCTTCGGGTCGGGCGTACCGAATTCCTTACGGGCGATTCCCGGGTTGAAGCGTTGGCAGTCCTTCGAATCCATTTGGAACTGCTGCACCTTACCTTGGGGGACGTTGGCGATAGCCTTCGTCTCGGCCGCGGCGGTGTAGTCGGGTCCGACGACATAGTTGCCATCCACGTTGACCGGCGGCGTGGCGCCAGGTTTGCCGTCGAGGCGGATAAAGGTCGGTGCACCGGGGCCGTCGAAGGCGCGAGTGGGCGGCTGGGCGCGAGCGGGCGCCTTGGGTGCCGGGGCTGGGGTGGCCTTGGGGGCGTCGGCGGATAGGCCAGCAAGGGGTAGGGCGAGTAGGCCGAGGAGCAGGGAGGCGGGGCGGAGCATGGCAGGGAGGGGTATGATTGATTTGGCGTTCCAAGTTGGTGGACTGCAACCCTAAGCGGCGGGTGTGGGCTTGCGTGCGCAAGGCCTGCAGCCAGATTGGCCTAACCCCTAAAACCCCATGAAGCACACGCTCCGTTCTCTCCTGTTCGCCGCTACCTTGGCTACCCCGCTGTTGGCCGCCGACGCCCCCAACTACGCCATCCAGCCAGTCCTGCATCCGGGCACGGAGAAGCGTCATGAGTCCTTCAATGTCATTTCCAAGAAGGGTGAAGCCGAACTTGTTTTCTTAGGCGACTCCATCACCCATGCTTGGGAGGGGAGGGGCAAGGCGGTTTGGGATAAGACCTGGGCCCCGCTCAAGGCGGCGAATTTCGGCATCAGCGGCGACCGCACCGAGCACGTCCTCTGGCGCCTCGAGCACGGTAATTTTGACGGCCTCAAGCCGAAGGAAATTGTCCTGATGATTGGCACGAACAACACCGGACACCAAGACCGCCCGCAGAAGGAAATTAATAATGCCGTCTACAAGTGCACCGCCGAGCAGACCGCCGAAGGCATCAAGGCCATCATTGCCAGTCTCCAGAAGAAGTGCCCGGATGCCAAGATCCTCATCCTCGCTATCTTCCCGCGCGGTGCCGACAAGAACGACAAGTTCCGCCAGCAGAACGAAGCCACCAACGCGATCATCAAGGGTTACGCCGATGACAAGAAGGTCTTCTTCCTCGATGTAGGCTCTAAGTTCCTCGAACCCGATGGCACGCTGCCCAAGGCCATCATGCCTGACCTCCTGCACCCGAACGAAAAGGGTTATCAGATTTGGTCCGACGCCATGGAAGCCAAGGTTAAAGAACTCCTCAAGTAAGCCGCAATCCAGTCGACGCAGCAGGCCACCCTTTGGGTGGCCTGCTTGTTTTAGCGAACAGGAATCTCGTTCACCGTGTAGTAAGCCTTGGTGTGCAGAAGCGGCTTACCCGCGGCGGAGCGCACGCCGGCGAAGTCAAAGTCATGGATGTGGCCCAACTCAATCTTCTCGAGGGTCAGGCGTACGGTGAGCCCATCGGCGGAGGGGACAGCCTTGAGGACGCGCGGAGCGGTCTGGTCAACCTCGGGGCTACCATAGCCCCCGTGATAGACGTGCGTGTAAGTCGTGACCGCGTAGCTGGTGGGATCGCCGGCGACCTTGGGGTCGACCGGCAACGTAAACGTCAGGAGGAAGCCGTCGGGTCGAATATTGATTTCCTTCACCTCGAAAGGCATCACGCCGTTCCAGTCGATACGCTGTAAGGCGAACGGGGCGGTCCCGCGCACCGGCCATTGCGTGTTGGTGGTGAAACCGCCGGCGATGAGTTTGCCTTGCGGAGAGAATTCCACGTTCATGAGGCCAGTGGCGAGGCCTTCGCGGAAGGGGTAGCAGGCACCTTGCCACACCCCGTTGACCTGCTCGGTGGTCGCGCGCAGAATCAGGCTGAGCGTGTAGTCGCCAAGGAAGAACTGGCCGGCGAACGGACCGAACTTGCCGCCCGTTTGGTCGAGTCGGAAGCCCGAGATGGAACGGCCCATCTTGATGTAGGGAAAGCGGACCGCGGGCGGCACGAGCTCGGCCACGCGGCCACGTTCGACCGTCATGCGAGAATTGCTATTTGGCTTTACGGGCTCCTTGAGGTCCTTGGTGAAGGCATACCAGTTGTAGCTCGCGGGGTGGCCAAGGAAGCCGCCTGGCTTGAGGTGCTTGAGTGAGCAGGAGCCATTCCAGGGCCCTTGGCTCTCGATGACGAACATTTCGCCTTGGGCATTAGCTGCAATACCTGCCGGGCTGCGCAGGCCGCTGCAGACGGGAATCATCTGGCCGGTGGGGGTGACCTTGACGGCCCAGCCGCGGAAGAGGTTGTTGGAATTATAGGAACCGCTGAGGCCCAGCGCGACCCACACATTGCCTTCGGGGTCAGGCTTGGAGGCGAAGGCAAATTCATGGCCCTCGGCGTAACCCCAGTTATTGGAGAGCGTCTCGTAGCGATCAGCCACGCCATCACCATTGACGTCACGGATGCGCAGGACCTCGCTGAACGACGTCGCCAGCATCGCACCATCGCGCCATGCCAGAGAGAAGATTTCGTCCTGGCCGGTCGCGAAGAGATGGAAGGTCGGCTTGGGGGGCGAAGCGAAGGCGCCCTCGATGAAGTAGATGTCACCGCGGCGAGTGCCCACGGCGAGGCGTCCATCGGGGAGGACTTCAAGGCCACCTGGACGCATGGGTATCGTCGAGGGGATGGGGATATCCACGATGGGATAATATTTCGCCTCCTCAGCGGCGGTGCCCCACATGGCACCGAGGTCCTCGGCGAAAGCCAGTGGTGCGAGGGCGAAGGCCGCTAGGGCGAGACAGTGACGGCGCATTACCATTGGTATTCGAGGATGAGGGTGGAGGTGCCGGCTGCTAGGTTTAGCGGCAGGAGTAATTCGCCTTCGCGGACTTGGCCCGCCTGCGTACCGAGCACGCGGACGGTTAACTTATCGGCTTGGTAGGCTTGCAGTCCGGTGGCCACGACCTTGGTGCCGCAGGCGGCGCGGAAGAAGAACGGTGCGGTGTTGGCGGGCGCCGTGAAGCGCAAAGTCCGACGGAAGAACGTCTGGCCATTCTTGGTGGTTTCGTCTTCGAAAAAGTCGTCCACTTTCACTTCGCCGTATTCGTAGTGGAAGGTCGGACGACGTTGTGTATCCAGGTCGTAACCACGGAACTGATAGCCGAGGTTCTGCGGGAAGCCGAAGGTCGTCTTGCCCTTGGCTGGCCAATTATCGTCCAAGGACTTGAGGCGATGGAACGGCACGCCAGCCGGGAAGGCGACCATCGAGTCTAAGGCCCGGGGCTGGAAGGAGCCGAGGTCGACGTTCGCGAATTCGCCCTTCCAGAGCTGGCGGAGTGACATCTCCTCCGAATCGAAGCCGAGGCTGATACGGCCGGGGTAGCCGACGGCGACGCCGCGGTAGCCGATGCTGCTGCGACCGCGGGCCATCTCGGCGACGTCGGTCACGCGGAGTTCTTTGGACTGACGGGAAAGCCCAAGCGGGTTCTTAGCGCGCGTGCCTCCTTCTAAATAGGTCCAGAGCGCTTCAATCTGTTGGGCAGCATCGCCACTCAACACGTCAGGACGGAGGGACTGACCGCCCGGCCAGTAGCTTGGCATGATGATGCCGGGGTGAAAGCGTTGTGGGGAACGCATGTAGAGGTGGAACCAGTTCTTCTGGAGGCGGGTCGTCGTGTTGACCAAATCCAGGGCGCCAGCGCCGCCGGACTTCTGGCCATTGAAATCATGGCACGCGATGCAGCTGAACCCCTTTTCACCAATCATCTCATAACCCGCGTTTTTGGATTCCTGCAGATTACCAACGGTTGGTAGCACGGATTGCTCGAGCTTATCCACCTGGCCGAAGAGAGCCACCAAGGGACGCATGTTGGTTTCGCCGAACTGTGGCATGACTGTTTCGATATAAGGTCGCGGACGCTGGCCTTGCAGCATCGCGCCTTCGAGTCCGGCCGTCGTTAACTTAGCACCGACGTCTGAGAGCGGAGGCGGTAAGCGGCCTTGGTCACCGAGGGCAGGGGCGGTGCTGGTAAAGAGGGCATTACGTTCGGGGGCGATGCCGCCGAGCCCACGTCGTTCGTGGCAAGCGATACAGTTGAAGCGGGCGAGCTCGGTGTGGACCGTCTGCTCAGGCGTCAGCGCCGTCGCGAAGCCTTGCTTGAGGGCGGCACGAATCCAAGTCACCTGTTCGGCGGAAAGGTCAAAGCGAGCCCCGCTAGACGATTTTGGATCTAGGCAGCCACGAGTCACATCCGCCATGGTCAAGGCAATCGCAGGGGCGCTCGCCGGTACCCCGACGTCGTTGTGGCAACTCACGCAACCCAGTTGGGAGAACTTCTCCCGACCCGCGCTGGCTAATTGGGCATCTACGGTCGGACGGCTAAAAGCGGGGATGGGTTGCTCGGAGATCGAGAGCAGGCTGGAGGCGATAGCCTGTCGGGGGAAATTAGGCCCGGCTAACTCGAATGCGAAGGAGGCTTCATGCCCGGTGTGGTAGTAGTCCAAACGAATCGGGTGCATCCCTGCGCTTAGGGTCGCCTTGCCGCCGAAGGCTTGGACGCCGCGACGATCCTTTGGGGCCAGCGCCGCCACTTCCTTGCCGTCGACGGTCAACGTAGCGCCGTTGGCCTTGAGGAAGAATTGGTAATCGCCCTCGGCCTTGAGGTTGATCCAGCCCTCGAAGCGCAGGGCCATATGGTGGTGGACGCGATCAAAGTTACTTAGCGAAAAATCATCCACGTAGCCAGCGCGCTCAGGCTCGACGGCCTCATGCCCAATGCCTTCCCACACTTGGCCACGGTACATCGTATAGGTCAAGTGCCCTGGGACGCGCGTGTCGCGGAGGAGGTAATGCGCGATGCATTCCAGTTCGCGGGCAGGCAGTTTGAGGTCGGGCATCCGACCGGATGGACGGCTGAGGTGCGGTTGGCGGAGGAATTCTACTAAGCTCCGCTGGCTGTATTTCTGTTCGAGGGCGCCCAACGGCACGGACTTTGCCGTGAGCGTCTCGCGGCCTTGGGCGTCGCGGGGCGAGTGACAGGCGGCGCAGCCGCGAGTATGGAAGAGCTTTTCCCCTTGGGTGGCGGCCACGGCGTCCGGAGCCTGTGGGGCAAAAGTCGACGCCTTGAGCGAGAGTAAGAAATGGGTTAGCTCCTTAGCCGCGGTGGCACGTTCCGCTTCGGGGAGTTTGGCCAGCAGGTCGGGCATCGTCGAACCAGGCTTGGTCGTGTGGGTCGCGCCGATGTACTTCTCTAGGTAAGTTGGATGGATCCGTTGGGCGACCTCCGCGAGTCGCGGGGCCTGCTTAGATTTCAGGTCGGCTCCCGCCGGCGCGGCATGGCAAGCGACGCAGTTCAGTTCCTCGAGGAGCAGACGACCCTTCAAGGCCGGCTCGAGTTGGGCAGATTCGATGCCAGGCAGGCGGCTTTCGGCGGCCAAGGGGTTGCCAAGGCACCACAGCGTGGCGGCCACCAAGCTGAGGTGGCGGGTCAAACTACGGACGGCACTGGGGTGGGCCGGGGTGGGCATGCCGTCAGTTGAAGACACCCGCCGAAAGCAGGCGAGTGTGAAGAAGCCAAAGTTTAGGCCGGCCGCACGAAACCGCTATTTCTTTACTGGCAGGGGCGGGGGCACAAAGGCTTTGCCCTTCCAGGCAGCGACCATTCGCAGGTATTGATAGGGGTCGGCCCAGTCGGCCGAGGGCTCGACCATGGTCCCCTCGGGCCATTCGTTAAAACTCGTCAGCAAGAGGATATCAGCTCCCGCGGTCAGGGCGGCGCGGTGATAGGCTTGGAGGGTGGCACCCTCGAGTCCTTTGATCACGTAGGCGCTCTCCGGCTGGATGCGGCTATTATCGAGGGCCGGATGCATGGGGAGCAGCAGTTTGCTGGACGTCTGGCGAACCTCGCCGGCATAGGTCCGGAAGAAAGGCGTCAGTTCCGCTTCCGTGGAGATGCGTTTAACACTGAAGGTCCCGTAAAAGCCGAAGCCATCGATGCCTGGCGTCTGCCGCCAAGCCTCGGGCACGCCATAGGCGCCTTGGCGGTAGGCGATTTTATCCATGGCCCACCAAACCGGTCCCACGCGCTTTTCCACTTCAGTTCGAAGCTGGGTGAACGTGGCCGGCGTCAGCTTCGGTGCAAAGGGAACTTGGTAGAGGTAGACGACGGGCCGTCCGTCGACATGCAAGTAGCCTGGGTGGTCCTTCGTGCGGAGGAGAACTCCGCTGAGTTGTTCCGCCAGTTTCAGGACATCGGCGTGAAATTGGGCGAGTTCGCAGTTCAACGCGACTTGGACTTTGGTCTTGGCCGCCGCCGGGAGGATGACGGACTCAAACGCTTGTCCGCTGACGTTGGCACCACCCCACCAGGACACGAGCAAAGCGTCGATGCCCGCGGCGTCGGCGAGCTGGAGGTGCCAGGCGGTCGTGGCGACATCGGTACTGTCGTAGGCGCCGGCGAGCGGTTGCGCGGGGATGCGCCAACGGGTCGGTTGACCAGCTACCTGCTTATCGGCCCAGAAACTCCAGCTTGCCTTTGGCCCAGCGGGCGTGTCGTACCAAGCATAGTAGAAGGCCCAGACGGGAGGGTGCGGCGGGGAACTCTCGGGGGCGGCCCGCCCAGCGAGCGTGACCCAAAGCAGGCAGAGGAAACCGAGGGCGACCCGCATCAGGGTTACTCAGGCTTTCAGCGACGCCATGTCGATGACGAAGCGGTAACGGACGTCCTGTTTGATCATGCGCGTCCAGGCTTCGTTGATTTGCTGGATAGGAATCAACTCGATGTCCGAGACGATGCTGTGCTGGGCGCAGAATTCGAGCATCTCTTGGGTTTCGGCGATGCCGCCGATGCAGGACCCGCTGAAGTTACGGCGGGGCATGATCACGCTGAAGGCGTGCACGGCCAGTGGCTGTTCGGGTACGCCGACGAGCGTGAGCGTGCCGTCGAGCTTGAGCAGCGCTAGGTAGGCGTTGAGGTCGTGTTGGGCGGAGACGCAGTCGAGGATGAAGTGGAACGAGCCCGCATGCTTCGCCATCGCTGCGGCGTCGGTGGAGACCACGACCTCATGTGCCCCCAAGCGCAGGCCATCGGCGACCTTGGACGGGGAAGTCGTGAAGAGCACAACGTGGGCACCGAAAGCGCGGGCGAACTTGACGCCCATGTGGCCGAGGCCCCCGAGGCCGACGATACCGACCTTCTGACCAGGGCCGACCTTCCAATGGCGCAAGGGGGAGTAGGTCGTGATGCCGGCGCAGAGCAACGGGGCAGTGGCCGCGAGATCTAGCCCCTTGGGGACTCGGAGTGTAAACGCCTCGTCGACGACGATGCCAGAGGAGTAGCCGCCAAGGGTATGTCCGCCGAGGTGTTTGTCGGGGCTATTGTAGGTGAACGTCGCCCCCGTGGTGCAAAACTGTTCCAAGCCTTGTTGGCAGCTCGAGCAGGTGCGACAAGAGTCGACCATGCAGCCCGTGGCACCGATGTCGCCGACCTTGAGCTTCGTCACTTTGGCACCGACCTTAGTGACTCGTCCGACGATCTCGTGGCCGGGGACGCAGGCATACTGAGTGCCCGGCCATTCGCTACGGGCCGTGTGGACGTCGGAGTGGCAGACGCCACAGAACAAGATTTCCATTTCGATATCCGTCGGACCGGGCTCGCGGCGCGGGATGCTCATCGGGGCGAGGGGATTGGCGGCGGCAGAGGTACCGAAGGCGCGGGCAGTGGTAGGCATGGCGAAAGGTGGGCTCACACCTGTAGGCGACCCCCGAACGATGGCAAGTAGGTCGCCGGATTAGTCGCTTACTTCTTCCTTAATTCGTCGATCTTCGCCTGAATTTTGGTCGCCTGGGCCTCGGCGTCACCGAGCGGCGTCGGGGCGACGACCTTCTCGCGGGTGTAGCCGGTGAAGTTCATCCAATGTGAGGCGCGGTGGCGACGGAGTAGGTCGACCTGTGTGAAGAGCGGGTCGGCCTTGATTTTGGCGAGCGGCTCTTCGGGCGTCTCCAGGCCGACGCCAGCGAGAATCGTGCGCGCCATTAGAAGATGGCCTTCATCGCCAGGATGGACGCGATCCTTTGAGAAGACCTCGGCGCGTTTGTCGCGGGCGGCGCGCATGGCTGTGTGGAGGTCGACGACTTCGAGGCCCGGACGTTGCAGTGTTTTCTCCCACGCTGCATAGGCCGTGAGCACCGTATCATAATTAAATTCGCCGGCCTTGGTGGTCGCATCGTAGATGGGAGGCGTCACGAGGATGATGCGCTTCACGCCGGCCTTTTGACAGGAATCGAGCAAGTGATTGACCCCGTCCTTGAAGGCTTGGAAACGTTTTTCCTCGAGCGGCAAGTAGATGCCGTCGTTCATGCCATAGCACGCGAAGACCACGTCTGGGCGCATCTTCTCGAGGACGCGTGGCAACCGTTCGGAGAGTGCGGGTCGCGCGAATTTACCCCCGGCATGACCAGGTTCGCTGAGGCCAGAAACTGTCTCGCTGGAAAGCCCGAGCGGGTAGATTTCAGAGCGAGCCTGCGGCCGTAGTTTCTGCAGGTAGTAGTCCATGAAGGACACGTAACCTCCCGCTTGCGTAATCGAGTCGCCGAGGACGACGATCTTTTGGTTGGCGAGTGAGTCGACGGAAGCCGCGACGGCCAAGGTGGAGGACAGTAGTAGGGAGAATAGCCAGCGTAAGGGGTGCATGGACGGGTGGGGTGGCTTTTACCACTAGCCTTCGATTGGGAGATGGCAAGGGAGCCGAGTCTCCCAAACTAAAGACCCCTCATTCATGGTCGAATGCGGGGTCTGAAATGGTCGGATAGGGGGGATTCGAACCCCCGACCTCCTGCACCCGAAGCAGGCGCGCTACCAGGCTACGCTACTATCCGATAGTTGGACTGAACTACAGCCGCCGGGAGCGGCTTCGAAGGATTAAAATACAGCATCTCACTACAAAAATGCAAGTGAGGTCTCTTAATCCCCCTGCTTTTATTGGCTATTTGGCCAAAACCCCGATTTTGCCGATTAGCGTCTGGGGCTGAACGCGGTCTTTAGCCAAGCTAGGGCGTCTTCATCCGTAGCTTTCGGGTCATCGGTCCAGCGGACCGCTGAAGCCGCCATAGGGAGGCCGTCGATCAGGCCGGGCACGTCGCCGTATTTCGCTCCACCGGGGAGGAACTGCAAATCATGGACGTCCTTCAGCTGCGCGAAGCGGAAGCCCGCAGTCGCGAAGTAGGCCGCATCAGGAGCCTGATGGTAGCCGGCGAGTACGGCGGAGATCGAAGCGTCACCGGCGCTGACCACGGCGAGCTGGCCGCGGAAAGTTTGGCGAGCGTAGATAGTTAGTAACTCCACGTCGTGCGCGCGTTGTGCTACGAGTGCATCATTGTAGCCGAACGTATAGGCCGGCACGGCGCGTGTCTCCTTGACCCGACGGGTGTGCGAAACCTTCGTCCTACCTTGGAGATAAAGATCGGGAGCAAGCACCGTGAAGCCTTGTTCGAGCAGGCCGAGGAAGTGTGTACGGACTTTTCCGTCCGCAGTGCGCAAGGCAGCTTGTCCGTCGTCGCGCAGCCAAAGTACGGTACGGCCGTTCGGCTTGGCTGGCTGGAGGGTCGTGAAGTACACGCTCTCACCGCGGGCTGTGTGGGTCAGCGTGCCCTGAGTCTCCGTATGGTCGCCGAAAGGCTGTGGGGGCGCGGTCGAGGCTTGGACGTCATTGGGCCGAACCGCCGTCCCGAGCACTGCTTCGACATAATTACGGAGCAGGGCGGTGCGCGCTACGGCCGTCACCTGCTGGAACTGCGCTGCGCTGTCATCGGCGAACCAACGGAGCAGGCGGCGTTCGAACTCTGGTGAAGCCGCGAGTGGGGCCGGGTGAGACTTATCCCAGACGGAGAGCTCCGCTTTGGTCAGTACCTTATAATCACGTTCCTGAATGGGCATCGGCTGGCCTAAGCGGAAGTGGGTATTGAGCCAGCCATAGAACGCTGTGCGGGCGGCCTGATTGTAATTATGCGGTGAAGCCTCGTCGCGGTGGAGCATGACCGCCTCGGGATGCCCGAGTGTCGTGTAAAGTTGGCGTAGTTGCGGAAAGCCCTTGGTGGACATCTCCTTCGTCCAGTCGTTGGCCGTCGTCATCCCTTGTGGCTTCGGCGCAAAGAGCGCGGCGAAGTGAACGTTCCCCTGGCCGATGCGGAGCAACGATGCATTCTCGCAGGAGCAGCCCCCTTGCATCGCCGTCGATACCATCACGGCGGGGAAGGAGAGCGCAATCCGCTCGTCGAGCGCTGCTAGCATCATCGTTTGCGTGCCGCCACCGCTGGCACCGGTCGCCGCCACGCG
>Ga0114967_10000617_pt1 | contig 30570 bp, 12 predicted proteins | sample M_130628_MF_Meta_FD_92639 | JGI IMG/M metagenome (GOLD analysis project Ga0114967, IMG submission 92639) | Freshwater microbial communities from Lake Montjoie, Canada to study carbon cycling - M_130628_MF_MetaG | ecosystem: Environmental > Aquatic > Freshwater > Lake | place: Lake Montjoie...
AAAACCAGTAATACCAGCAGTACCGGTTGAACCTGTGAAACCAGTAATACCAGCAGTACCGGTTGAACCTGTGAAACCAGTAATACCAGCAGTACCGGTTGAACCTGTGAAACCAGTAATACCTTGGGTGCCCGTTGAACCTGTGAAACCAGTAATGCCTTGGGTGCCCGTTGAACCAGTAAATCCAGTAATACCTTGTGTACCTGTACTACCTGTATAACCTCTACTACCAGTAAAACCTTTTCCAGAAGAAGGATTTGTAGCAGCAACAATTGTTAAAGTAATTGTTCCTGTTGCTGCTTGAGGAATACTATCTTTAACAGTTACATTGTAACTAATAGGGCCTATAACAGCCGTAGGACTTCCAGTTAAATGTCCTGTAGAATCGTATGTTAATCCATTTATATTAAATGTTGGAAGTATTGAATATGCATATTCTGCTCCACTAATTAAAAAACCACCCGATCCAGTAACTGGATATTCATCAACGGTATCACCAACAGCATATTGTATATTATTTTGCGTAACTACTGCTGAAATTGCAGGAGGTGTTGATGACGCTATAGATAGAGTAAATGAACCGGTACTTATTTGATTATTTTGATCATTTACAGTAACGTAATATCTAGTAGAACTTAAAGATATAATAGGAGTACCAGATATGTATCCAGTACTAGTATTAAAAATTAATCCTAGTGAAGCTATACTTGGATCAATATTGTAAGTTAATCCACCATATCCTAAATTTGTTGCAACTATAGGTTGGAAGCCAATAGTAGGAGTAATTTGAGTGTATTGAGTTAATCCTTTACTAGGAATTGCTGTTGTTAATGATATCGGCGGTGCTAAAACTACTAAATTAAAAGAAGTTGTAACAGAGGATGGTAATGCATCACTAACGGTTACATTGTAAGTACTAGTAGTAACAATCCTAGATGGGATCCCAGTTAATATACCGGATGTTGGGCTTATTCCTAATGTACCGTTTGGTAAATTAGCACCAGAAATAGCATAGGTTAAATTATTACCTAACCCACCCGTTGCAAATACAGGTGTTATTCCTGTTGTTGCAGAATTTGCGTATAATACTATTGTTTGTGTTGTGGCAGTTGCCGCAATTGGAATTGTATCAATTACATTTAAAGTTAATGTTTGAGTAGATATTCTACCAGTTACATTATCAGTTACTATTAATATATAAGTTGCAGTATTTGAAGGTCCTGAAGGAGTACCTTGTATATTACCAGGTGCAACTAATTGCAAACTAGGATAGAATGGTAATTGAGGATCAGTAGAATAACTTACACTTCCTCCACTACCACCACTATGATTAATTATGTGAACATCTGCCGCAGTTTGTTTTATTAAAGAAATTGAACTGTTAACTAATGTAGTTACAAATGGTGCATAATCTGCAGATATATAAAACTGTGTTGAACTAGTTTGATGAATAGGTAAACTATCAGTTACGGTTACTGTAAATGTATTAGAAAACTTTACGTTTGGTTTTCCGCCAACTGTACCATTAATAAATGTCAATCCATATTGGCCAGGATCGGGATCTATAGCAAAAGTTTTAGTTCCATATCCGCCACTGCTAATTAAAATTGGAATAAAACTAGTAGATGAATTAATAGTTAATGTATTAACAGCATATGCTGGTACAGTAGAAACAATTAATGGATCAGCAAGTACAACAGAAAAACTAAATGAACTTGTACCTATACTACCTATGCTATCTGTTACACTTACGTTAAATGTTGTAGTACTAAGTAGTTGATTGGTAGTTCCGGATACATAGCCAGTACTTGTATTGAATGTCAATCCCGCCAAACTATTATTATCAATTTGATAATTGTAAGGAGTCGCACCCCCTATAGCAGCAACAGGTTTAAATGAAACGTCTATAGTTTTTATTAATTTTTGTGTAGCATAAGTCGGTGAAGTAGTTACAACAAACGGGGTTGGAGCAATTATTAAATTAAATGATCCTGTACTAACCTGACTTGCCTGATCTCTTACAGTTACATAATATGGAGTTGATGTAGTCCAATATTTTGATGGTGTACCTGTAATACTACCATCAGATGAAAAAGTTAAATTAAATTGACTTAGTGATGGATTGATACTGTAAGTTTTTGTTTGGTAACCGCCACTAGCCGATATAGGTATTAAACCACTAGGATACGTAATTGATACAGCAGCATCTTGTACCAATGAAACATTGGTAATTGTAGTTAATGAAAGTGGTATCGGATCAGTAACAGTTAAACTAAATGATCCTGTAGATGATTGATACAGATCACTAACTGAAATAATATAATCAACTTTAGTAGTTGCTGAAGTAGCAACTCCTGTAATTTGTCCAGTACTGGTCGAAAACGTTAAACCTGATGGTAAAGTATTGTTGACACTGTAAGAGTACGGAGGAGTCCCGCCAGTAGCAGTAACAGGTGTAGCAGGTAAATTAGTAGTAGCACCTGTTATTAATGGAATTAACGCTTGTGACGTTGTTTTTATAGGTGTTGAACTTACGGCAATAGTTATAGTAGCAGTAACTACCTGATTAGCCTTATCCGATATTGTTATAGCATACGGAATTGGTAGTGCAGGTGTTGTAGGTGTTCCACTCAATACGCCAGATGTATTAAAAGATAAATTATTGCTAGGAGTAGGCAAAATGCTATATGTTAAACCATTATATCCACCAAACCCTTGAACTGGAGTTATACTAGTGGTAGAATTTACAAAAAATGTTACATTGGTACTAGTATAGGTAATTGGTGTTGCATCAATTACATTTAAGTTAATATTAGTTGATGAACTTAATCCTGTAATGTTATCAGTTACAGTTAGTGTATAAGAACTGGTAGTTGAAGTTGAACTCGGTGTTCCTTCAATCTTACCAGGTGAAACAAATTGTACAGCAGAGTAAGATGGTAATGCAGGTGTTGTGGAGAATGTAACACCCTGGCCAGCACCACCTGAATATGTAATAACTTGCTGAGTGTTAAAAATCTTATTAATTAATGTTAATGAACTAACAGATGGTGTTACTACTAAATTGGGATATTTTACTTCTAATGAAAATTGTGTAGAACTAGTTTGTGGTATAGTTAAACTATCAATAACTGTAATAGTATAAATTGTAGTAGCACTAGTAGCCGTTGGTATACCACTTACTGTACCTTGTGTAAAACCTAATCCTGTTGGTAAAGAAGGAAAAATACTATAATTTAAAGTACTATAACCTCTACTAGATATTACTAATGGTGTTATAGGTAAGCCTACACCGGAATTTAAAGTAAATGTATTAACTGCATAAGTAGCAGATGTTGATATTATTAAAGGATCCGCAGTTACTACATATATACTAAAACTACTAGTTCCTTTATTACCCACTGAATCAGTAACAGTTACAGCATAACTTGTGGTATTAAGATTACTTGAAGGTGTTCCAGATACTTGTCCAGTTGAAGTACTAAATGATAAACCACCTAAATTAGTATCATTAATTGAATATGATATATATGGTTGCGCTCCACCTGTAGCACTAACTGGTTGGAAAATTGATACTGGTACTGTTTTGGTAAATTTTGTAACAGTTGGTAGAGCGTATGTTGGATTTGTACTAACACTAAATGTTGGTGGATTTACCACTAAATTAAATGTGCCTGTGCTAACTTGCTTTGCCTGATCTTTTACGGTTACAAAATAACTAGTTGATGTAGTCCAATATATTGACGGAGTACCTGTGATAGTTCCATTTGTGTTAAATGTCAGACCTAAATAAGTTATTGATGGACTAATAGAATAAGTTAATCCATTATAACCACCACTACCGGATATAGGTGTCAGTCCAGAAGGATAAGTTGTTGATACTCCTGTACCCTGTGTTAACACAACATTAGATATTGTAGATAATGTAATTGGTGTAGGATAAGATACTGTTAAATTAAATGAGGTTGCTGTAGTTAGTGAAGAACTATCATTAATTGTAACAGTATAAGATACAGATTGTCCATTTGGAGTACTAGTATTAGCAATTCCAATAATATATCCACTAGTAGTAACAAATGTTAAACCGTCTGGTAAAGGACTTGATATACCATATGTATAAGGCAATACACCACCAGTAGCATCAACAGGCAACGCTGGTAAATTAGTTGAAGTTCCAACAGTTAATGGTAACGAATTTATTTTTTTAGATGCAATCAATGGTGTAATTGCAGAAGAAATTACAGTTAAAACAAAACTACCTGTGCTACGTTGATTTGCTAAGTCTGATATTGCTACAATATAAGTTTTAATTGATGAGGTACTAGTTACTGTTCCTGATATTGCACCTGTGCTAGTACTAAAATTTAAACCTGATGGTAAACTAGGAGTCAACGCATATGTTAAAGTACTATATCCACTAGCAGTTGGACTTGCAGATACCGGAATAGCATTAAAAGCAGTGCCTGTTGATATTGTAGTAGGATTGGCGTATGCAGGATTAACAATTGCAGATAATGCAGGTAGTTGATTTACACGAAGATTAAATTGTGTACTAGTAGTCTTTGATAAACTATCTGTAATAATAACAGTATATGGTGTTAATACATTTGTAAAACTAGTTGCCGAAGTTGCACCTGATAACAACCCTGCACTACTATATACTAATCCAGAAGGTAATGGAGTAGATCCACTAACTGCATATGTATAGGGCAAGGTGCCTGTTCCAGATTGTACTGATATTGGGCTAAATGCTGTAAATGGAACATATTGAGTTAGTACAGGAATAGACGGAGATACAACAGCAATTGGTAAATTAGCAGGTACTTCTATAGAGAAAGATGTAGAAGTAGTTTGTTGGGGAGTTGAGCCATCCTTTACTTGTAATGTGTAAAGGGTCATCGGAGAATCTATAGTTGCTTTACCAGAGATATAACCGGTAGTTCCACTTAAAGTTAACCCTGTATTGTTGGTTATATCCGGAGTTATTGTATATGCATATGGGCTTACTCCATTTGATAAAGTTACTGTTGGAAAACTAGTTGTACTATTAAGAGGAATTGATTTGGTTACAAATATAGGGGTTGCAGTAAATACAGGTTGAGGAGAAACCGTAATATTTACAGTAGCAGCAGCGGAAGTTCCTCCTGAATTAGTAGCAGTATATGTAAATGAATCAGATCCAGAGTATCCAGCAGCCGGAGTATAGGTAATACCCGTACCAGATGCAGTAGCAGTACCATGACTCGGTTGTGTTGCTACTGTTACACTTGTTGGACTATTAGTTACACTTAAATTAATAGTATTGTTACTTGATCCACCTACGACAGTTTGATTTACATTACTTGCAACTGGTGGATTGACTACAGGAGGTGCTCCTGTTGGACCTAAGGTAAATTGTATTTGCGCTGTTTTTTGTGCTACTGAACCATCACTAAAGGTAACAGTATAGGTTTGTTGCGTAATACTTGCAGCAGTTCCTTCAATAGAAATCGGTATATAATTATACCAATTAACTGTACTATCTGCTTCCGTTATTGCTTTAACATCTGCATCTGTAATAATAGTAGGATTAGCAGCATTGATAACCCAATTAGCCGTGAGAGCACCTCCACTATTACCTGATTGCGCTGGATTTGTACTATATTCTAATGTTATACTAGTAGCATCTGTTTGTACACATTTCCATGTACCATTAAAACTTATTTTTTTCTGATTACGTACGGTGTAATAATTTCCAACTACAGGAGAAATACCACTAAGAGATGCAATGGTAAATTTTGCATTATACAATGAACCTGAAGTAGAAGTAGTAGGCTTAGCAGATGTAGTAATCCTAGTTCTAGATGTATAAAAATTTAATCCGGATGGTAATGGTGGACTAATAGTTGCCGTCATTACATATAAAGTAGATGAACTAGCAAAAGATGAGCCGCCATATGCGGCTACAGGAACAAACGATATTGATACGCCTGCTGGTTGTGTAATTACATCAGTTGGTCCAGATCCTAATAATCGAATAGTGTTAATATTTGGAATAGTAGGAGGACTAACCCCACCACCGGTTATTCCAATACCTGTTTGTCCAAGAGTAACATTGGTAGTCTTAAATACTTGTGCGCTAACAGTACCGGCATTTAGGTATGCTTGTTGTATTTGACCACTACCAGTAGCATAACCAAGATATACATCCTGAGATGCAAAATAAACATCAGCAGGTTTAGTTGTCGGTGATGGAAGATTACCGAGAATTGTCGTTGATTGTGAATAAAATATTGCCACGGTATCGTATTTACCTTACGTTTTTAGACAAACGGTTTAAGTCCATACGTAACTAATCCTGTGTTTGAATCAATATATGAATAGCATATAGACAACACTTGATTTACATCGTCGTAATAATAATCCCCAGGTTTTAAATCAGTGGATGACATTGGCATCCATATATATGTATCATCAGTATTAAGATCATAGTATTGATCATAGGTTCCTCCAGTATAATTTAGTGGAGGAGAACCATTTCCTACCGCTTGACAATCACCCGGTGTTAATCCGGTAGCATCCGTAACGGCATTACCCATAAATCCCCAATAAACACCATTTGCAAAATCAATACTTTGAGTATATAATCTTGGAGCAGAAGATACTTGTTTAAATGGTACATTAATTGTATGTGCAGCGGCTAATGCAATATCATCGTCAAAATATAATGCGCCGCCGCTGGGAACAATTATAGTTTTGTTGGTTAACGTTTGAATTCCCGTTGGTGTTACTGCATATTGCTCTATGGTTCCAGTAGTAATTATTTCGGCACTAGCAACAAAACTAGTTGTATTAACATATAAAGCACCCCCAATGCCAACACCACCTATTACAGTTAAAGCACCAGTATCAGTCGATGTTGAACTTGTAGTATTAATAATTAATATTGTATTAGTGGTTGAATTGCCCCTATCTGTAACACTTTGAAGTGTGCTAGTAGTCCAAATGGTAACTTCACCGGTGCTGGTATTAACTGCGGTATCAGTGCCTGCTATAATGGTAGTTTTGGACGCAAATAAATCTATAGTTGCAGTAGTAATTATTTCAGCACCACCAACAAAACTAGTATTGATAGCAGAAATACTTAAAAATGTAACACTACTAGTAGTGTTTAGATCTTGATCAGCACCTGGACCTTGACTACCTGTATAACCAATAATACCCTGTGTACCTGTGCTACCGGTAAAACCAACTTCACCTTGTGTACCAGTAGAACCTGTATAACCAGTAATGCCCTGAGTACCTGTACTACCAGTATAACCTACACTTCCGGCATATCCAGTAATTTGTCCAACATCTACCCAAATAGGATCAGTCCAAACTGCAAGATGTCCTGTATCAACAAGAATATAACCGTCACCTACATTGCCTAGATGGGGCGTAACTAATGCAGAAAATGTCGATGAAGAACCTACTATAACAACTGAAGTGCCGGGGGTTCCTGAATCACCTTTACTACCAGTAAATCCAATTGCATCATATGCACCTCGACTACCTGTATATCCAGTGGCTCCTATTACTATAGGTACCCATTGTGAGGTTGAAGTGTTATAATATTTTAATTCACTCATATTATTACCATGTATACACTACCGCATATCCATTGCCGCCAGCACCGCCAGCACCGCCAAATCCAGATTGTCCAGCTGCACTTAATGCTGTGCCGCCGCCACCTCCCGCACCTCCGCCTTGACCGCCAGCGCCGCCAGCGCCGCCAATACCAACCCCACTAGCTAGTAATGTTGCGCCACCGCCACCACCGCCCTTACCACCGACAGTAGAGTTGCCAGCTGCACCTGCACCGCCTGCGCCACCGTTTGTTGTAGTTGAACCATCTGATCCAGCAACACCACCGCCACCGGTTGTAAATACGCCACTACTTCCTCCGGCAGCAGGCAATGCTGTAGTAGTTGTAGTTGCTCTGCCGCCACCAGAACCACCTCCACCCCCACCGTACATAGAACTACCACCGACTCCTGCTGCTGATGCTGTAGTAGACCCACCACCACTAGCACCACCAAATTCTGCACATTGAGTTGCATTAACACCTGCTGCCAATGATACAACACCACCGAGCGCACCAGTTGGCCCAAAGTTACCTGTAGTAACTCCAGTACCAGGAGTGCCGCCTGCACCGCCTGCGGCTGATCCCACAGCACCAGCAGTAGCAGTTCCACCACCGCCACCACCGCCCGTAGCTAATGCTGTAATAGCGCCGCCAAAGCCGCCACCACCACCATATGCATATAATAATGTACCAAAAGATGTAAGACTCCCAACACCGCCTGTACCACCAGCACCAAGGGTACCACCAATGCCACCAGTGCCACCTGTACCTATTGTTACTGTTACTGTTGGTGTTAAGTCGGAAGCAGAAAATGTAGCAACTGCATGAGCACCGCCACCACCGCCTGCACCGCCTTTAGTAACCACTACAGTACTAGTAGATGCACCTCCACCACCGCCACCGCCTGCTCCCCAGATTTTAACCATAACAAATTTAGGATTAAAAGTAGTTGGTTTGGTCCATGTATTAGCACCAGTTGTGGTAAAAACTTGTACATCACTTGGTCCTGTTAATCCTTGTGTTACAGGAGTACCTGCCGCATTATAAATTTGAAAAAATTGACCGTTATATGTAACATTTTCATTTGGTTGTAGTGTTCCACTCCATAGTGGAACAACTGTTGTACCATCTGTATGTTGTACTGTTATTCCTGCTATAACTGAAGCAGATTCGTTAGAAATAACAATAAATTTTATTGAACGATATGTATTAGTACTAGGCGCTGTTACTATATCGGATGTTATTGCAGTACTAATACTAGGAGTATTTGTCCTTCCTGGGGTTATATTACCCGTTACTATATTGTTATCTACCCATGTTATGTGAGTTCGTATATCACCACCGCTTGACCCACTTATGGACACCTGTAGTTTATCTGTTGTTGAAGTTAAAATTATCATATATTTTTCTTTATTTAATCATAAAATAAACCCATTAAATAAGGGTTTTGAAAGTTACTTGCAGAAATAGTTCCAGCAACATTTAAATTACCACCAACACCTACACCACCAGTAACAATTAATGATCCACTAGTAGGTCCATTGGAATCGGCCGCGCCGCCAAATGTAATTGTTCCACTATAAGTGAAAATATATATTCTGTATCCACCTGATACAGTATATGAAGGTGATCCTGTAGTTGATGATGCAGGAGAATAAGTATCTGAATAACGTAAAATAACAACTCCAGATCCACCATTGCCGGCTAAACTTCCAGCATCGGTCGCGCCACCTCCTCCACCAGTGTTTGCTGTGGCATTCATAGCAATAAAGTTTCCACTTGTTTTTCCTACCGCGCCTCCACCTATGCCGCCAAGAGTTTGACCGGTACTTCTAGTCCATCCTCCGCCACCACCTGCAAAATAAACATCTGAGCCACTAATCTGTCCCACTGAATAACTAGAAGCCTGTACAGTAGTAATAATTGTAGAAACTGCACCAATACCACCAACACCTTGATTGCCGGCAGCGCCGCCACTATAACCAGCAGCACCGGCGCCACCACCACCACCGCCAAAGTTTTGTGCAGGATCACTGTCGCCACCCGCATTACCCTGTCCAGAAGGACTAGCCGCACCACCAGTTTGACTAGCAAATGGTGCGCCACCACCGCTACCGCCAGGCTGGCCGGTTGCGCCGTTGTATCCGCCTGCGCCGCCCGCCGCTGATATAATGGTAGAAAATTGAGAAGAATTTCCAGTAGCATACGTATTAGTTAGAGCATTACCCGTACCTCCGGCCCCTACTGTTACTGCATATGTTCCAGCAGATATAGCAAAACCAGATGCTGTTCTATAACCACCTGCTCCGCCTCCTCCTCCATAAGAAGATCCACCACCGCCACCCCCTGCAACTATTAAATATTCAACTGATGATGGTGGATTAAAATCTGTTCTACCACCAATAGTTGCTAATCCTATTACTTGAGCAGTTACAACATTTATAGTCCCACCAATTCCAACTCCACCAGAGACTATCAATGCACCTGTTATAGTTGATGTTGATGCAGTTATATTTGTAATATTAACAACTTGAGCAGTTGTACCTGTAAAACTCCCTTGACTACCAGTAAAACCAGCAATACCTTGTGTGCCGGTGCTACCAGTAAAACCAACAATACCCTGTGTACCTGTTGAACCGGTAAAACCAGCAATACCTTGTGTGCCGGTGCTACCAGTAAAACCAACAATACCCTGTGTACCTGTTGAACCGGTAAATCCAGCAATACCCTGTGTACCTGTTGAACCGGTAAAACCAGCAATACCTTGTGTGCCGGTGCTACCAGTAAATCCAACTTCGCCCTGTGTACCTGTTGAACCAGTAAAACCAACAATACCCTGTGTGCCGGTGCTACCAGTAAAACCAACCTCACCCTGTGTACCAGTTGAACCAGTAAAACCAGCAATACCTTGTGTGCCGGTGCTACCAGTAAAACCAACAATACCCTGTGTACCTGTTGAACCAGTAAAACCAGCAATACCTTGTGTGCCGGTGCTACCAGTAAAACCAACAATACCCTGTGTACCTGTTGAACCGGTATAACCAGTAATACCATTGACAATTGCAAAGAATAGTGAATGATTATTCGCAAAATTACTAGTTCCAGTTCCGCCTGATGTAGTTAGTGTTACTGGTATAGTCCAATAACTATCTCCAGCCCCTGGATTTACATTTGTTGGTGCTCCTGTTACTTTGAAAGTTTGATAATTAGCACTAACATTTTGATCTTGTATGGTCAATGATTCAGTTGCTTGAATCATTGATAAGAATATGTCAATATCATTATTATCATCAGTTAGATGACTTACATTAAGTACTGTTGCACTTATTTGTGTAGCGTTATTCCAAGTAATATCGCCGTTACCAGGATATCCTGATGATGAATTAGTTTTAGACTTGTATAAGAAGAAACTCGAACTATATCCTTGCGGACCAGTTGAACCAGTATATCCAACATTACCCTGTGTGCCTGTGCTACCAGTGTATCCAACATTACCCTGTGTGCCGGTTGAACCAGTGTAACCAACCTCACCTTGCGTACCTGTGCTACCAGTGAAACCAACCTCACCTTGTGTACCGGTTGAACCGGTAAAACCCACCTCACCTTGCGTACCTGTGCTACCAGTGAAACCAACCTCACCTTGTGTACCGGTTGAACCTGTGTATCCAACATTACCCTGTGTGCCAGTTGAACCAGTAAATCCTACGTTACCTTGAGTACCAGTTGAACCAGTAAATCCTACGTTACCTTGAGTACCAGTTGAACCAGTAAAGCCAACATTACCTTGAGTACCTGTGCTACCTGTAAATCCAGTAATGCCCTGTGTACCAGTGCTACCTGTAAAGCCAACCTCACCTTGTGTACCAGTGCTACCTGTAAAGCCAACATTACCTTGAGTACCTGTGCTACCTGTAAAGCCAACCTCGCCTTGTGTACCTGTGCTACCTGTAAAACCAGTTATGCCCTGTGTACCAGTTGAACCAGTAAAGCCAACCTCACCTTGCGTACCTGTTGAACCAGTAAAGCCAACTTCGCCTTGTGTACCTGTGCTACCTGTAAAACCAGTTATGCCCTGTGTACCAGTTGAACCAGTAAAGCCAACCTCACCTTGTGTACCAGTTGAACCGGTAAAGCCAACCTCACCTTGCGTACCTGTGCTACCTGTAAAACCAGTGCTGCCTCTATATCCTCTACTACCTGTAGGTCCAACAGAACCCGGGCCGCCCGAACCAGTACTTACTGCAACCGTACTCCAACCAAAATCATAATCAGTTGAACTCAATTTTATTAAAACTTGTCCTTCAACGCCTCCTAATGGAACCAGCGGAATTAACGGATTATTCTCATCAGTGTCAAGCCATAACACATCTGTAACCGGAGGAGCATCTGGGCCTATAAAAACACCAGTATCACCATGACTACCTGTAAAGCCAACTTCGCCCTGTGTACCTGTTGAACCTGTAAAGCCAACTTCGCCCTGTGTACCTGTTGAACCTGTAAAGCCATATCCTATAGAAATACCATTTCTATATATATCTCCACCCACCCATAAATCTCCACCAATGCCTACACCGCCTGCAACTACTAATGCACCTGTGTCGGTTGAATTTGCTGCTGTTGTATTGTATGTTGATATTATATCATCTGTTACTACAAATGTTGTAGTAACCGTGGTTAGTTGTATATCTAATTCTTGGGCAATAATTTTACCGCCCACGTATAAGTCGCCGCCTATACCAACTCCACCACTAACTACTAATGCTCCGGTAGTAGTTGAACTTGAATTTTCAGTTGACTTTACTAATAAATTGCCAGGGTTAACTTGAGTACCATCGATACCAAATGTCCAATGCTGGTTGCCGGCGCCAATGCCAATTGTTCCTGTACTGTATATGTTATCATATCTTTGTGGTGGTGTACCACTAACATATATTGGATTTGTTCCTGTTATTGTTGCACCATTTCCATCTAACGTAAAATTAAATGTTATATCATTGCCAATACCAGTACCGTCACCTGTACCTCCTGGAAAAACAGTACCTGGTACAATTAGATTAAAAGTACCGTAAGGTGGACCGTAACCGCCAACACCGTAGGTAACTATTGCATCAGTGATAGTTCCGTCGGGTTGTGCAGTAAATGTTAATCGTGTTTGTCCGTAATTTACATTTATATCAGTAAATGTTGTTGCAACATAATTCCAAGGAACTACATTAAATGTTAATAAGTTGTTAACATTTAAATCACCACCGATACCCACTCCACCACTAACAATCAATGCACCTGTAGTAGGTGATGTTGATGTTGTAGTGTTGATTATTGATATAGCATTAGTAGTTGTAGCACCTCTATCAGTTACACTTTGTAATTTACTATCTGTCCATATTGTAACAGTTCCTGTACTAGTGCTAACAAATGTATCAGTACCTGCTGTTAATGTTTGAACACCTAAGTTGACAATAGTAAAACTAGTTTGTGTTCCAGTTGAAATTAAATTAGTAATACCTATGTATTCACTACCAGTAACTCTTACATTTGTTACTACTCTATTACCTGAATCATATATAGGACCGGCATAAACACTTCCACCAATACCAACACCACCTCTTACTTGCAATGCACCTGAAGTAGTATTAGTTGCATTTGTTGTAGTAGTTAATATAGCAGCACCAGCATTTATTACTGTTGATCCTAATGTACTAGTAAGAGTTACTGTAGATCCTACTCCGGAAAACTTTATTGTATCAATGTTTAAACTATTTGGACCTAAATATAAATCTGCAAAAGGTTGTTCTAATGTTCCTAAACTAACAGTACTTGTAGTAGGTACTATATTTTTAGAAACATTGGTAGTACCATCAATGTAAACATCACCACCAATACCAACTCCACCAGAAACTATCAATGCACCAGTACTAGTTGAAGTTGCACTAGTATTATTAGTAATTGATATAGCATTACTAGTTGTAGATCCTCTATCAGTTACACTTTGCAATGTACTGGTATTGTTTATTGTTACAATTCCAGTAGCAGTTGATATTGAGATATCAATGCCTGCTACTATTTCTAATACTCCTGTATTACTAACTGTTACTGTTCCACTATTTGTACGTGATACAGAAATACCGGGACCACTAATGATATTAGTAAGAGTACTAAGTAAATAGTTATTTGTGTAGAGTAGTCCATCAACATATAGTGCTCCACTAACATTTAAATTACTATCAATATAAACAGTAGTTGCTGTTGTATCTACTGTACGAATTGTTGTGCCTTCTACTACCAATCTATCTAAATATGTACTAACTGGAGGTACTATACTTGGACTAAGATCAACCCATGTACCGTCATATTTGATATAAGCACGACCGTCATCTGAATTAAACCATAGTTGTCCATTTACTCTAGTAGGTGCTGTACTAGTAGTTGCAATATGGATTACAGATCCATTGATGTCTCTGATATCTTTATTGATGAATATATCACCACCAATATTAACATCTTCACCTATACCAACACCACCGGCAACTACTAATGCACCTGTAGTGGTAGAAGTTGAATTTGTTGTATTAGATGTCTTAATTATATCGTCAGTTTCGACAATAGTAGTTGTTACTGTTGTATATTGAACAATTAATTCGTTAGCAACAATTTTACCACCTACAAATAAATCACCACCAATACCAACTCCGCCACTAACAATTAATCCACCTGTATTAGTAGAAGTTGAATTTATTTTATTTGTAATTGATATGACATTATCAGTTGTAGCACCTCGATCAGTTACACTTTGTAATGTACTTGTGTTCCAAATAGTAATAGTACCTGTACCACTACTAACTGCTGTATCGGTGCCTGCTGTTATTGTTTGAACACCTAAATTAACAATAGTAAAACTTGTTTGTGTTCCTGTAGAAACTACATTCTCAACACCTATATATGTTGATCCACTAGGAATTACTTGCGTTACTACTCTATTACCATTATCATATATAGATGGTGCATTTATATTTCCACTAACATCTAAGTTACTATCAATATAGATATTAGTTAGAGTGCTATCAACAGTACTAATTGTAGTACCATCTATGGTTAATTCACCCAGATATGTACTAACAGGTGGTACTATGCTTGGACTAAAATCAACCCAATTATTATTGTATTTGATATAAGCACGGCCATCTTCTGAGTTAAACCATAATTGTCCATTTAATCTAGTTGGTGCTGTGCTAGTTGTCGCTATAAGTACCAGTGATCCATTTGGACCTGTAATATCACCTCCAACATACAAATCGCTACCAATACTAACACTACCTGCTACTGTCAATGCTCCAGTGGTAGTATTAGTAATATTAATAGCATTACTAGTAGTAGATCCACGATTAGTAACACTTTGTAATGTACTAATATTCCATACTGTAACATTTCCAGTACTTGTGCTTACTGCGGTATCTGTACCTGCTGTTAAAGTAAAATATGTACTAGTGTTAACAGATATTGTACCATCTTCATTTACATTAATACCTGAACCAATTTTAACGCCACCAAGCGTAGTGTTAGTTGCTGTTGTTAAATTAAAAGTAGTACCAGTATTAACAGATATTGTACCGTCAATACCTACAGTAATTCCTGCTCCAATTTTAACACTACCAAGTGTACTTGTGGTTGCAATTGTTAAAGTATAAGGAGTACTTGTATTAACAGATATAGTGCCATTAGGACTTATACTAATACCGGCACCAATTCTAACGCCGCCGAGTCTAGTCGTAGTTGCGGTGTTTAAAACATAACCGCCGCCGGATCCTAATGATATACCTCCTGGATTGCCGTCGTGTAGACGCATTTCTCCAGTATCTTCATCGTACCATATTGTACCCCGGGTACCAATAAATTCGTTGATGTCCTGGGTTATTACCCTACCAGCTTCTATCTTTTTAATAGGCATCTGGGTCTTGCTCCCTTAGATGCCCTTAAGGCAACTGCTTAGTTTCTGGATCTACTTCGTCTTGTGTAAGATCTTTAATTATAGGACTAAGTTTACCTGCTTCTGCTTTTTGTAGTTCAATTTGCTGCTGTAGTGGAGGCACCATAACAGGATCTTCTTTAGGAAGGCTCGGATCTACAGGAGTATCATTTTGACCCATATCAATTTCTGGTTCTCCGTCGCCGTTGATCCGAATGTTTATGGGTATATTGATTGTGAATTCTCTTGCTCTCATATTAGGCCACTGGTGTAATTGAAATATATCCGCCGGTGCCTGCACCTACTTGAACATAAGTAATCTTGTTTGTGTTTTCTAGAGAAAAATGTTCTGACCAATTAGGAGGAACTAAAATTCCCGTAGTTACTGTGGCAGTGGTACTATTTCCAAAATTGATTGCGGCTGGTTGAGCGTGTGTCCCAACACGAACTTTACGAGGGGTACTACCGTTCCAATTTGTTACAGTGGTTGTTCCTGTTGTGGCACTTAATACTACTGTAATTGAATTACCTGTGGGTTTTGTTAACATATTTGTTCCTTATGGCGGGCCTGTGTTGTCCCTGCACATTATTATTTACCGTTTTTACGGAGTATAGTATACAAACTCTCCAGTAGTTGGATTGTACCAAACTTGCGATAATCCTGTAGTTGTAGTAACTGTTTTTAAGGGTTTAACAACCATAGTGCCTGTGGTGCCGGCTAATAATGAACCTGTACCATTAATGACAATGCTGTTAGCAGGTTGAGAGTAACGGCCTGCATATGCACCGATAGCAATTGAACTAGCACCTTGAGAAGACTGACCAGCATACTGTCCTAGAGATACCGCTGAAGCACCTTGATTTAAATTTCCTGCACCATATCCAAGTGCTACTGCACCAGTACCTTGGTTTGTAAGACCTGCATTTTGCCCTATAGCAAAAGCGTGATTAGAATTATCTTTAAATGTGGTGCCACGGTATAATGTTAATGTACCATCAGAACTTAGACTAAATGTAGCAGTTCCACTATATAATGTAGAAGTACTGACAGCAGTTGGTGTAGGTACATTTGTGATATTACTATAGGATACAGTTCCAGTCCACGCTGTGTTCTGTACACTTCCATCAGCAAATCCTATGGTTCCAGTAGAACTAAAAGTCCATGTTCCTGAATTTGTAGCAATAATAATATCAGTAGCAGGTTGTGCATCTATCCTGTTATCATGATAGTAAATTTGTCCTGTATTAAGATCTGTTTGTGTAGGGACTTCTCCCTGCCATTTAACACCGTCGTAAATGTAGGTAACGCTATTTGTACCAGTATATACTGTGCCAGTTGTTGCTGGACTTGGAAAGTTTAATTCCATTGCTAATCCTCAAATGTTCACTTGTGATGTATTTAGCGTTCTTACTTCTTTAGTGTCTTAACGTATTCTACAAATTTTACCTGTGCTTTGAATAATTTTTCAGTGTCACTACGGGCATCTGCACCGGTTCCGGGATCAATTATTAACTCAAGACTTAATGATTTTACAAATTCTGGACTATTCAGCAATTTTGTCACAGCACGTTCAACTTCTCTCAATGTAGCGGTGTCTGTGGTGTTATTTGCAATTACCATAAAAAGAGGCTTAGGGGGCAAGTCTATACCAAGTTCCTTAAAAGTAGGTACATTTGGTATCAATTCATTTCTTTTAGGTGCGGTTATTGCCACTATATCAACTCTATTTTCAAATTGAATTATACTGGCAAGATTGACCCATATAGCATCAACGTGCCCACCTATGATCTGAGTGATCATTTCACCACTACCCTTGTAGTAAATGTCAGTCCTTGGAAAACCCAGTTGATTACTAACCAACCAACTATAGTAATGATGGGCAGCACCCATGCCATTAACACCTACATTTATGGGCAGTCCTCGATGATTACGCCAAGTGTCTATGTTTTTTAATGGACTGCCCTTACGAACTGCTAATACCAATCCTTGTGTGTATCCAATTTGTACAATATACTTAAAATCGTTGATATCTAAATCATCGTATAATAATGATATATTAGATAATGCCATGGAGTCTGTTATGGTAATAACCACTTCATCCGATCGAGTATTTGCTACATTCTTAAATCCTATATAACCACCAGCACCTACTCGGGAATCTATAATTATTTTACGTCCTAATTCTTTTTCTAGTGGCTCTTCAAACTTACGACTGATGATATCAGTGAGCCCACCTGCTCCATAGGCCACAACCATTCTAATGGGCTTCTGTTGTGCCTGCACTGATAAACTACACACTAATAATAGTATGGCTATTATTTGATTAAACATACGGTTTCCTCATATTTTCCATTCCTTAAAGGTATTTGATCTCTATACTCTGTAATCCTAACACACTCAAATCCTAATTTTTCTCGAAAGATAATTAATAGTTGATCATGTTGTTCTTGGGTAAGTGGCAGATCTGTGACTAACTTGTATTCTATATCATCCAAACTATGCTGTATGATCTGCCATTGTCGTACTTGAACAACTTTAGCCGCAGCATATTGTCCTGCTGTGGGCCAAAACTTACTACCATCTGCACGTTGGAACAAACCACGCTCACGTCCCAATACACGTTTCAATGTGGGTAAATGTCTGCCACAGGTACAGGCATGGCCTACTTCAGCATAGTCTCCAATGTCATAGCGTATGACGGGAGCAGCAGCATTGAACAGGTCAGTGACAACCACACGTCCTACTTGGCCAGGCTGGCAATCTATACCATCTTCATTGATGACTTCTACTATGAGATTCTCAGCCATGGTATGAAACTGGCCACCTTCTGGACATTGTATAGCAATGCAGCCTACTTCGCTGCTGCTGTAGTTGTCCTCTATGGTCAATCCTGTTAGTGTTTTAAATCGCTGTCTTGTATCATCGTGTAATGTATCACCTATGTTCTTAAGATGTACAAGTTCTGTAAGTGTATATCCAGTACGTTCCCACTCTGTGATCATGCCCGCTAACACACCGGCATGTACTATTATGATGTTAGGTTGGAACTCAGCAAGATGTTTCATTTGTTGTTGAATATCCATAGACACCGGAATACCTTGTCCAGGGCCGGTACCATACAGCATATGTACAGGTCCTCCCCAGTTATCTGCTTCTAAATACTTTCTATTAGTGGCACGTATGCTGGTTAGTTTGCCTGTATAATCTCTTTTGTACCATTGATGATCTCGTAAAGTATGGGCATTCCAAAACAAGTCACATAACTTTGATTTGTTTATTGTTACGGGTTCGCCAGTACTACCGCTGGTTTCTGACTTACCAATTGGTAGATGTGCAGGTGGTACATTCTTAACGTTAAAGTCATCGCCTGCTTGCTGTATATTTTTCTTGGCAAAGGGCGTTAGTTTCTTTAGGTTGGTTAAAGTAAGTATGTCTTTAGGATTCAATCCCTGTGCTGCTAATCTTGCGGCAAAGTGTGTGCTACGTTGAGCGTGATACTTGACTATGTTGGCCAGTTGTGATTCCTGTATGTTATGTAGTTGTTCAAGTGTGAAGTATTGTGATTTATCTAACTCACCAACCAATGCTGCTATTGCTGCTTTCATTTCTTAACAATTATAAAAGGACAAGTATCAGCAATGTCATATGTGCCTACATCTACAAACTCGGCATCGGGTATTAGATCTAATATTTCTTTTCGTGTAGGGAACCATGTGCTGGTTGTAACATCTTTATAGGCATCCATGCGTGATATTTCTTCAGCGGTGAAGGCCAATTGACTACGATCAGGAAACAATTCATTGAAGAAAGTATATACTTTTGCCCACGGAACAAAAGCACCGTGTTCATGTGCTAATACCATAGGAACCAATCTGCGGAATGCTGTCCAACCCACGGTAGGATTCTTTGCTTCTGCTAATAAACGTTCTCTAGTGATAGGTTGATCAGGACGAGTAAAGACACGGCACATAAATTGCCCTGTAGGTGTTAGCCATTCTTTACAATTTTCTACCAATGTTAATACTTCTTTTGAATTTACCAACATATTGATACTACCATCTCCAAATATAGCATCAAAGTTGTTGTCAGGTAAATCCACAGTTAGCCAATTATCCAATACGGCATGTTTGGTTTCAGTATCGCCCAACCAAACTTTTTCTATCATTACAAGTTCTCTATCCACTGCTGTGATATAGTTAAATGCTTGATATATTTGTGTGGTAACGCCTAATAGTAATATATCAGCATCAACATCGACCTGTGATAGTAAGTAATCAATTACTTCTTGATTGGGTTGTAGTGGTGGCCCACTTCTTGTCCAATTTCTGCTACGTTCTTCCCATTGTGTTTTAATCATAGCAGTATTTAACTGCTATGATAACTCAGTTTAAGGATTTGTGATATTACACTGGTCCATCTGTAGTAAGAGTCACTGTACCTGTAGTAGTATGTCTAGCACCGCTGAAGTTGAGTGGTCCTGGCTCTGGTAGATTAGTAACTGGTACTCCCCAATTGGCAGGATCTGCTAATGTTACTGGCCCTGTGACAGTTCCAATCGTTGATGTGTTGGGTGAAGTTATTCTATTTCCCACTTGTATTTGGTTAATTAAATTAGGATATGTTGAAGTGGAAAAATAGATATTGAGTCCATTATTGGCACTTGTATTTAAACCGTTCAATTCATAATATGATAGATCAACTGTTGGATTATAACAATCTAATAGCAATACTGTTCCTGTAGTGGCAGTAGTTCTTATCATTGGGGTAAATGTACCTGTGTATAATGTTGCTGTACTGATATGTAGGTTAGAAATTAAACCAGTGAAATTTTGATAATTTTGATCAGGAACCCTGTTGCCTACTCGCAATGTGTCAAGGCCGTTTTGTAAATTAGCACTGCGATTTCCGTCTTTTTCAGTTTGTGCTACACCATTATAGTAAAATTGTTGTAGGCCACTGCTTATAGACATTGCCACATGTATCCAAGTACCCGTAGTAAGTTCTGGCCAAGAAGTAGTAATATTGCCGCCTACGTTTGAGTTTATTCCAGTGCCAGGGGCACCCGCAGCAAATATATCTATACCGTTTGTTCCTAGACCAGTACCTGCATTACCTTGTACAAGTATTCCGCCATTGAAATTACCATAGTATGATGAAGCGGTACTAGAAATTTTCTCCCACCATTCTATAGTACCGTTAGTGCCCAATGCCCAATCGCCAGTATTTCCATTTACAAATAGTGGCTGGCCCTGAGTTCCATTAAATAATAAACTTTGTGTAACTGGACTTTGTCCATAACGAGCGGCTGTGGAATTGTAGTATGAAAGAACACTGGTAGCAGTTATAGCGTAGTTCCACATTTCCACTCGGCCCATTCTTCCACCATAGTAATCACTAAATCCAGACTGGCCAGCATCGTAGGCTCCTATGACTAGTTTATTATTATTATAACCTAAAATTACGCCGCTGCCTGTTTGTGCTAGAACACCGTTGATATATATTTGTGTAGTACTAGAATTTACTGTGGCTGCAACATGAGACCAGGTACTGGTTGTGACAAGACCCGCAGCAGCATAGATAGTGGTTGTCCAACTACCGCCTGCAGAACTTTTAACCATCCAGGCAATTCTGCCATCGGAGGCTATTATCATTTTATAAGATAGTTCTTTGCTTATGATTGTTTGAGTAACATTTACTGCGTCTGGTTTAATCCAAGCACTTACACTAACACTACCAAAGGTAGAAGTTGTCAAAGTTGGAACGGTTGCGTATGTTGAAGTACTGTTGAGTATAATTATATAATCATTATCACTAGAATATGTGTAATTCCATAATTCACCATCATTTGACTGCCCGCTGGTATCAAGCCACTGCGAACCAAAACCAGTACCCACTAAACTAATTGGATCAAGATCTAATACCAATGCAGCAGTTTGAGTATTTCTACTAGTGTCACTGATGGTAACCATCGTATTAGTACCAGTCCATAAATCACTTCCACCAACAGTAGTACCTAACTTAATTCCAAATGTCCAAGCATGTCCCTGAGTAATATTATCTGCTATTGTGCTAACATAGAAATTACTTGAACTTCCTGATACTACATAGGTTCCAGTAGAAGCAGTAAAATTACTACTACTTACATCCGGTCCATACAACACGGTCCAATATACAGTTTGATTACTGAAATTTTGTGCAATAGGAGTAATGTTGATTGTATCTCCTTCATCACCACTGGTTGGATAGGCACTGACTGAGGTAATATTCAGGGGGGGTAATTCGGAATTGGCCGCTACCGCCCCTATGACTGCTGATATGATACTCATGATTAATTATGTCCAGTACCTAAGCCAGCACCTGCCAACATCCATACATCTTCTTCAATTTTGAGCAATGTTGCCATTGATCTTTCTGGTATCCACCAACCGTTATTGTAGTTGCCAGTACCAGCACCATAAATTCGTGTGTCACCAGTATGTTGTGCTTTGATTCTTACTTCGCCCCACCCACCGCTGACGATAGTAATAGCAGTACCAATCGGGAATGGTACATCACTGTGTCTTGGAACTCGGACATACGATGGACTATATTCTGTTCCTGAATACACATGATGACCACGATCTTCTAATCTTAGAATATAATCGGAATCACTATTTACACGACTCATTGGTACTTGAGGAATGTCTTGAGCACTGGTCATTTGCTCAGTACCATCTTCAAATACAATCTTATTAACAGAAGTTATCTCACCACCCATGTCCTCATAGACAGTTTCAACTTTGTCCGATCTATCTGTATATATGGTCAATACATTTGTTTCATTGGTCACTGTAAATGCGTGTGATCTTGTTGCTGGAGTAAATGTAAAGACGGTACTTGTAGTGTAAGGAGTAACACGATCAACAAGGTGTTCAACTGCTTCATAGATAAAGTCGTTGTAGTGTCCAGTACCGCTGCCATCTAATGGTAGATCAGCAAAGAATCCATTGTAATCTTGATTACCAACTGCATCGCTATAACCAATTACACTGAATCTATCACCGTGGATATCAATAGCATTACGATAGTCATCGTTGTAGCCATTATAGATATCACCTGCTCTACTATAAAGTAGTCTCATCCATAATAGATTACCATCAGTGTCAAACTTGTTGAGTAATATACCATCGTTATAATCGTGTTCATCGTTACTTGTACGATCGCCATAATATTGACCGCCAATTAGGATGTTACGATCGCTGTCTATGGCGATACCGTGATCCCCACCGTTAAAGTATTGATATTTTCCAATATTAACTTGCCATAACATAGTACCAGTAGATGAAACTTTTATTAGATAGTTGCTATCACTGTTAGTCCAACTTTTCATAGCATAGATGTTATTGTCGGGATCTGTAACAATACCTGTAACAAATCCTTCACCTTCTGTACCATCTAAACTCACTGCCCACTGCTGTGTTCCAGTGCTGGAATACTTGACCACCATACTGGTTTTATTCCAAATATATTCAGCATCGGTAGGTGGCAATCCAGTGTATTCATAATATCCACCAACAATGATGTTGTCGTCGGAATCCACTGCCAATGCGTAGAAGTAGTCAGTACCAGTTGTTCCACCAATAGCAGTGCTCCAATTAGGTGTCCAAATAAATCCATCATCATTGGTTTCTTCATAGACCTTCAATGTACTAGTAGATGTGGTGAAATTGTAAGGGCTATTAGTTATTAACTTAATGTTAGCCCATGTACTGGTGATAGTGGTTGTAGCAGTTGTTATTGCACCGCTACCGTTGGTAGTAACTGTTAAGGCTATATCACCTTGACCTGCTACGCCTAAGAACTGTAGTGTAGGAATAGACAGCGTATTACCGTTGAGATAATTAGTTCCACCACTGACCACTGTTATAGAATATACACCTGTTGCTGGAGCGATACCGATAGTAAATGTAGCATCTGATCCAGTGCTGCTTACATTAGTAGCAGTAAATCCAGATCCACCATTGTTAAAGATATTAACTCCAACAATTGCTGTACTCAAGGATGGTGAAGGATTACTGATATACCATAATCCATTAGCACTTGGATAGTTACCGGTATTAAATACACTCTTAGGTATAACCAATGTATCTGTATCATTGCTGCCAGTTAGACCAGCACCACCACTGGTTACATTCAAGTAGTCTTCTTTGTTGTTGTTGATATAACCTGCTACTACAGGAGTACCATCGCTCAATAGAGCAAGGTTGCGAGCATTTATATCACGTTGAGATCCGCTTGCATCCTGTACATGGATAACATCACCTACAACTTGTCCGCTATTGGCATCTAATGTTTTAACGGTAAAGCCTTCACTACCGTCTTGATAAGCATCTTTGCTTAGTAGCACAGGATTGTGAGTCACTGGGTTGATCATAACATCAACAGCGTCAGTGAAGTAATCTAATGTATCGCTGACCTGCCACGCAATCTTACCATCGCTGTCCATCTTGAATAAGATTGGAACATCGTCATATATGTTGGATCCACTGTCATTAAAAGGATAATACATATCCCGAGTACCAGCAACATAACTATTGCCCATGGTATCTCTAACCACACCATTGAACCATACATCGCCTTCTTGGTTACCGCCTTTAAGACCTTCTGTACCATCAAATCTACCAACACTGGTGATATGTCCAATTTTCTTACGTGGAATATCAACACTGCCACTTAGAGGTAATGTTAATTTATTACCATCAAAGGTCATGGTCTCTGCACGGTCCATGATTCTATAACTTAGATCAGTGGTATCCATGTTGGTTTCATAATAAACATCAACAGCATTAACATTGGTCAATGTACCAGGAACTGCTGTTACATCATCAAAGAAATTTTGATTATCAATTACAGGAGTTACAAGATTAACAGCAAACCATTCTGGGCAGGCTTTAAAATGCCAACCATCCACTGAGAACTCTGTACCATCTTTATCTACCTGTACCAAGAATGGTTGATTGTGCCAATTTTGATCATTATCATAATCTTCAGTAATAAATTGTGTGCCACCGATCAACAAGTATTCGTCATTGACTGCCACTGTTTGTCCGCCTGGTAATCCACTTGGACTGTAAGGCATAGGAACTACACTGCTGAATGTAGTATATTGTTCTCTGCTTAATGTACGTTTCCAAACCACTGTACCTTGTGCGTTTAATTTAACTATAACAGAATTAAATCTAGTGTTATTATCGCCGCTGGCTTGATCAGAATTGATACTGCTATGTACATAGATGTTATCATCGCTGTCACATACTATAGATCCTGATACACTTGTGTAGTCAGGCCAACCAATTTGACGACTCCATAGTGCAGTACCATCTGTGCCGCTGAGTTTGGTCACACCGCATTGTGTGCCAGGGAATCCTGGGCCGTCTCCTTCCCAATCTCCCCACCATGTAACATAAAAGTCGCCCTGGCTGTCTGATGTTACATCTGTACCGTTTAGTGTCCAATCAGTATATACATTGCCATTGTAACTTATTTGATCAAGGATACGTGTTTGCCATACAGCAGCACCAGTTGTACCAAGACGTTTAACCACTGCAATAAACTTATCTCCTGTCCAATCGTTGCCTACAATACATACGTCACCTGCTGGATCTACAGCAATACCCCAACCTAGTTCTGTATTACATCCTTCAGTTGGAGCAAGCATTTTCTGCCAACCACCATTATTAAAAGTACCATCTACACCGCTGATCTTGGCGATTAGGAAAGTTTCATCACTATCATTAACTGCATCATCACCACTCCAACCTGTGATAAAGATATCATTGTTGGCATCAACATCAATACTGGTAGCAAAGTCATCATAGTCACCCACACTGGCAAGGTACCTTTGCCAAATAGGAACACCATTATCACCTCTAACTTTGATCATGACAATATCAGAATCTGGATTGTCAGTTTCACTTAGAATCAATATAGCATTACCAGCATGATCAACTGCTACACCCCATCCATATGTGGTATATTCATTATAATATTTGTTCCATAATACTTGTCCAGTAGAATCAACTTTCATTAAGAATGCTCCGCTATACTTAGCGGAAGTGGTAGGTAGTTGATCAACGTACCAGCCAGCAACAAAAGCATTACCTAGACTATCGTAGGCTACGGCATCTGTCCATGCTTCAATAGGATCAACTGGGCTACTAAGAGCATTAACGGTCAATGCCCAGTTCTTACGTGTGCCAGAATGCGAACTAAATTTAATATCAGTATCGCTGGCAATGGTTGTACCACTGATACGCATATCACCAGTGACACCATATTTTAAGTTATTCCAATGAGTTGCTCCATTGCCCAACTTCATCATTCGGGTATCGGTTTCGAAACCTGTTTCACCCAAGGCTAAAATAGGATTGTTTGAAACCCAATTTGCTGCTGTATCTCTACGTAATTTAATTCTTGTTGTCATTTTTATTTTCCTATTATGGATTAGTTACACCGTTTATTACCCAAAAGTCGCTGCTCATGGATGTATTTTGTATCACTTGATAAGGCATATAAAAGTATCCGTTATTGCCCCACGCACTGCCCCAACTATTTTTACAGATGAATCTACCGTTGCCAGTAGTTCCACCGTAATTATCATTATACCCAACTATGCATATTGCATGTCCGCCTAACAATTGTTCTGTATTTACGTTAGGCGAAGGCATAATGCCATTGCTGGTAATATTATAGAAACTACTATATACTAAAAATCCTGCTACTACTGGATAGCCAGACGCTAGTGCATTCTTTACTGCTGCAAAATTTGTACAGCGTTGATAGCCTGTTACTTTTCTTCTAAGTGCATCAGTATAGGCTGCTGTGCTAGGTTTTGTTGCAAACTTTGATATTGTATAAGGCCACAAACTTTCAACAGGAGCACCCCATTTATTGCAGGCTTTGATACCATCACGTAGATAAGCACCTGCATCTACAGTGATTGTACCTTCTAACAGTCTTTCTTGATAGTAGATAAACAATCTACTAACTTCAAGTGGTTTGTTCTTTTTTCTATCTACAAGTTCAATGGCTGCTGCGATAGCGTTACCTGTACAACTACCTAAAATACCTTGATTTTCTATTGCAGATGAGTAAGGGCGTAGATCCACGCTGGTAGGAGTTGCGGTTAGTGGTTGTATTTGCCATATATAATCACGTTTATCAACTGGATCTTTAGTCCAGTGAAATTTAGGTATGTTTGGTGGAGGTGGGCCTGGATTTGGCTCTGAGCCGCCTGCCCACCCACCATCCAGTAAATCATCAGTGGATGGATTGTATTCCCAATCTGAAAAAGAACCGTTATTGGTGAAGTAGTACTTTTTAGTAGTAATTGCACGGGCAGCAGACCAACGATCTCCGGTCCAAATGTAGGTTACGGTATTTTCCGCCAAGTATTCTTGGCCTACTGTTGGATCTGTTGGAAATTGTATCGGATGTGCCATTAGTGTTCCTCGTTGTATTTATTGTAAATAATATTAAATTTAGTTTATTAAACTACTTTAGTCCAAACATCGTTGATGTAAATCATTAAGTGTTCAAAGCCATCGCCACCTCCATTCCACAGTGTACCGTCACATACTGCTACTGTACCTGTAGCAGTTGTTATAGCAGGAATAGATGTAGTAACTGGCAATGTTAATAGTCCAGGCAATGTTACTGTTCCTGTAGAATCTAATGTTAATGAGTATACACCATTTGATAATACATTAGTTCTTTCAGGTACAGGAACTGCTAATAGATATATATATTCTCCAGAGAATGAAACATTTGTTTCGTTTACACCAATTCGATATTCTGGATAACCTGGAGTAATTTCATTATCAAACTGCCATAAGGTTGATGATACCGTAAAGGTAAGATCACTTGGGCTAACTGCATTAAATGTATTTCCTGTCTTTAGTCCCTCCATGATAAGTTTAAAGTTTGTACCAGGACTTCTTACTATGAGATAATTTGTGCCGGTTGACCACTGAATTAAAGCACAATTATCAGGGCCTGCGCCTTCCCCTCCAACAAAAGTTTGTTTGCTGTTGGCCGAGTTTCCATTAATAGTTAATCCTGTACTAGGACTTCCACTAATAACAAGGTCGCCCATATAGATAGTTGTGGTGCTAACATATAAATCTTTAAATTTACGTGTTGGACTACCTAAACTATAGATACTGTCAGCATCAGGGATGATGTTTCCGGGAACAGTTAGTGTTCCAGTTGAACTGAGACTAACTGTAGATGTACCGTTGACTAATGTTGAAGTTGTAGCAAATCCGGCACCGCCACCCAATCCATCTAAAATATTAGTTCCGGTGCTGTTTTTAATAACACCACCTTCGGGTAATGTTAAACTACCATTCTCGCTGAATGTCCAAGTCTTGTCTGCGACCTTGACATCAAGGTCGAGATATTGACTAATGGTATAAACAAGATCCGGACTGTTAGGTTGGTATCCTCCACTGTGGAATTCTGATCCATCTCCGGCCACGGCTATGTCTACAAGCAGGGCAACACCGTTGTCTACTAAACCAGTGATTGGTTTCCATCCTACCAATCCAGGGCCTTTGATATACCAAACACCGCCTATTGTTGATATTAGACGCAGTATCGGGCTGTCAGTATACATGAATGCCGCTCGCTGTGGTATATAATTGAATACTGTGTTAGTAGCAGTAAAACAATAACCTTTAACTGTGTTTTCGGGAAATACTGTGCTACCATCTATACCAAAGGTCCATAGATTGTTAGTGGTTGTAGTGTTGGTTCCAATCAATAGTTCTGTGCTGTTTCTTATGGCAGTGGCACCAGTGCGAGGTGTTCCTGAAGGTATGGCAATGTTGGCACCATTGGGCAACGTCAGTGTACCAGCATTGTCCAACTTCCAATGGTAGCCAGGACCCTGATACGGGCTGGCGTTGGGATTGGTAACCAGATTGATAGTGTTTGATGATATTACGCTGAATCCCGGATGTCCACCGCTCATCTGATCGACCAAGTCTGAACTCTGTAGCACAGTGGTATTTGATGGAGAACTAAAACTAACGTAGGTATTAGTGTTGGCTGTGCTGGTCGGTACTGCTAATCTAGTGTTGGTAAAGCCAGTGCTGTAGTTGTTTGTTATTATGTCCCAAGTTACAGTACTATTGCTCATGTTACCAAACTTAATTGTATTATCTGTAACTGTGTAAGTAACATGGTCAGTTGTAGTGGTACTGAATCTAATATCTTGATTGTTAGAGGTGATGTTGCCTGGTAATGTTAAACTACCATCTTTATCAAATATCCAAGTACTGCTTGGATTGGGTCCACCGTCATTGTATGCTCTGATATAAAGTGTTCCGCCTGCACTGGCAGTAACACAGGAAGAATAATTTCCAGTAGAGTAAAAACTAGTTAAACTTACATTAGAACCAAGCCCGCCGTCCAGCATGGTTCCACCTTTAGGATCTATAGCACCTAAACGACCATTGGTTGGTAGTGTTAGTTCTCCATCCCTACCAAATACCCATTCTAGGGTACCCATATCATCATTAATAGCCAAAGTAATATTAGTGCCTGTTGGAGAAGGTCCTTGAACAAAATCATCAGTCATGCTGCCATCACCAGTACCAATCATGATACCAGCAACTGGACCATAAAACTCTTCTGGATAAGTTTGACTTCCGCCCCACCAAAGTCCTAGATATTCTGTGTCATCTTTGGCCCATACAACACTTTCTTTATCACCCATTGGCATTGGGTCATCAGGCCACAATGTACCAATTAGTAGATCCCCAGGGAATGTTACTAGACCTTGATCAGATGGTAATGTGCCGCCACTGGCTGTTGTCCAATATAAAACATTAGAATTTGTACTTACAGACAATACCTGTCCTGCTGTGCCCACGGTGTTGGGCAAAGCATATCCTGCTGGGAATGTTAATGTACCATCTGTGCCAAACTCCCATACATTAGCACCACTTTCTATACTAACGGTTGCTGTGGTATCAACAGCAGATATAGTTGTAGCATCAATGATTAATCCATCAAGATATGTGCTAGGTGGTGGAACTTCTGGAGGACTAAAATCAATCCAGGTATTATCGTATCTAATATATGCACGACCATCAACAGTGTTAAACCATAATTGTCCATTTACTCTTGTTGGTGCGGTACTGGTTGTTGCTACACGAACTACAGAACCGTTGGTATCTTGTATATCACCGGGTATGGTTAAGGTAGTATCTGTACCAAAAGTCCACTGATTAGTGTTTGTGTTAGTTCCAATGACAACATTGCCGGCGTTCCTTTCAATCTTAACATATTGATCATCATCACCTAAGTATAGATCATAGTTGGTAGGATTGCCTGCTACTAGATGTAGATGTCCGTGTTCTTCAACAGCATGTCCATCTAGGGTAACTGTAACTCCATCAGTTCCACCTGACCCAAAGTTGGTGTAGAGAATTGTAAGTGTAAACGAAGTCATATCGGAATTTTCCGGTATGGTCCATGTTAGGCTTACGGTTCCAGTATCATATACAACTAGTGTTCCAGTTGTTGACTGGTTAGGAGCATAATACTCACTGTTGGTCGGAGTTCCTAATTGTTCAGGGGTGGGCCCTAATATCTCCCATGCCAAATAAGTATAACCGCTGTTAGGACTAGGGGTAGAAAAAGTTATTGTTATAGTTTCACCGGGGACAAATCCATTAGGATGATCGACAGTTATAGTTCGCGGGTTGACACCACCAGTTGGGCGAATTACTAAACCTTGACCTGCGGATCCACCAGGTGGTGTAATGACTGTAGTATCAATTGTCTCACTAATAGTACTACCTTTGGGTAATGTTAAGTTGCCGTCTGCGCCAAATTCCCAAGTGTTGCTAACACCAGTACCAGTAGTTACTCCTGTTACTATTTGAACGGTACCAGTAGTTCCGCCGAAAGGGTTGACTGCTATCCCCGCAGTTCGTGTGCTTGTCGAACCTA
>Ga0114967_10000618_pt1 | contig 30544 bp, 23 predicted proteins | sample M_130628_MF_Meta_FD_92639 | JGI IMG/M metagenome (GOLD analysis project Ga0114967, IMG submission 92639) | Freshwater microbial communities from Lake Montjoie, Canada to study carbon cycling - M_130628_MF_MetaG | ecosystem: Environmental > Aquatic > Freshwater > Lake | place: Lake Montjoie...
AACTTAACGCCGCTCTAAAAATGTTCTCCACGACTGTTATTCCTGCCCCTGGAGGTCTTACTGGTGCTATTACTATCGCTCGTAAGCGTAAGGTCATTGATTTGACTGATGAATCTGAAGCTGTTCCTCCTGTAAAGCTTCATGCTTTTGATTCAACTGTTGTAGTGAATTTGATTGATGAGGATGAAGAGATTCCAACAGTAATCAATCATCGTGCAACAGATAGTGAAGAGATGGAAACTATCTTACCTGTAGTGAATGCATTGGCTGACACCCATACCCATAAGTGTTTTAGATGTCAATCTACTACTGACTTGCATGTTACTAGAAATGCCTTCGGTCATGTCTGTGAGACTTGTATTGAAAACAGTGAACTTTCTGCTTTCTGTGACAATTGTGATCGATATGAAGAAGTGAATGACATGAAACTTTGCGGTTCCTGCCAGGAACAAAAAAATGCTGAGAATTCCTCTGAATCCTCAGAGTCTGATGTCTGCGACAATTGTGGTCGATATAAAGAATTGAATGACATGAAACTTTGCGGTGAGTGTCAGATTGATTCTGATGATTCTGATGAGTCTGATGGTGAAACGTTGGGAAGTGAGGATACCTATTCTTCTGATGAAGAGGTAATTGAACCCCAAACTGAATTAGCTATTACTGCTTTGTGTGCTCATGATTATAAGTTAGCATGGAATGATGAAAAACAAGCATATGTTGACATCTGTAGTGATAGTTCATCTGATGATTCTGATGAATCTTTTTGGTCACCCGATAAATAAATCTGATGTATTTTAATTTATATGATATACACAATGTAAACTTTCATTAATTAAACATACAAGTTTTTCACTATCTATTATATTGCACTTATTATACTTTTCTTTTTTTTCTTCTTATCTTTTTTTGTTCCATTATAGATTGCACTGGATAAAGCTGACGCCGCAGCTGCTCCGGCCATGGCTGCTCCTGCCGCAGGCAATGCTCCAGGTATTGCCATTGCTGCTATGGGTGCAACTCCACCAACTACCCTTGCTGTTTTCTGTACTGTGTTATTTATCTTCCTACCAAGATGATGTTTCTTTGAATACTTGGATACACTGTTAATCTTCTTTACGAATTTCATTTTATGTCTTTATTTGTCTGTCATTTTTTATTAAATCAGTTTTCATGAAACGAAAGCAAGCAATGAAGGTTCCACGATTTGATGTCAACGCAATGTCCCGTAAACAAGTCGTGATGTTTAAGATTGATTCATCTATTATCAATCGCAAGAAAGATGAATATGAGGATGCACGTATTGGAAACTTTCGATTTGAACCTATGCATGATCGTATTGTACGTCGTTGTCGTTTGATGGAAATGTACCATGAGGAAGATTATGCAGAAATGAAAGATGATGATGTGTTAAATTGTTGGAGTGAACGTCATAATCGTGTGAAGAATATGATGTTAGGTCGTTTTCATGATGGAAATGTGAAGTGTAAAATTCAAGACAAGTATGCGTATCGTATGCATTTCCGTACTTTTGTGAATGCATATAATCGTATGATGAAGTTATGTACTATGTATTGTATGTATGAAGAGATTCCATCCATCAATAAAGATGGTATGTATGTTCAATGGAATAAATCCAAACTTCACTTTGGAATTAGTCCAGTAAGTACTTGTGAGCTTGCATTGTTAGAAAAAGACTTGGAGTTAAAATATCGTAAATAAAGTAAACACTTTTTCTTTTATAATATTTGTGATAGCATACAAAACATCTTATAAAAACAATTATCTTGTAGAATGTCAAAAATCAGTCATGGTGATTTGAAAAATGCATTAGATGGAAGTTATAATAAACATAAAGTAGATGAAGGAGACTTGAAAGTAGATAAAAGTTTAAGTGGAAAACGTGTCAAAGTTTATACGAAAGGTGATAAGGTGATTGTAAGTCATCGTGGAACAGCTTCTGCAAAGGATATTTATAATGATGCAATGTTTACAATGGGTTTAATTAAACATACGAAAAGATATAAACATGCAAAAAAAATACAAAAAGAAGCTGAAAAAAAATATCAAGGGAAAGAGATTACTACGGTAGGTCATTCTCTTGGTGGTGCGTTGGCAGAACGTGTTGCAAAGAAAGGAACAAAGGTTGTGACTTTTAATAAAGCAGATGTATCGTTTGCAAATAGTCACAAACGTAAAAATCAAGTGGATTTGAAAACAGAAAGTGATATTGTCGGATTGAATAATAAGAGAAAGAAAATTCTTCATACGGGTCAAAAAAACCCATTTAAAGCTCACAAATTAGATCAACTCAATAAACATAAATTTGCACGGAATGAATATTAGTTTGAATTGTCCCCATACCCCTCCTTGTGGTTTTACGGATAGTTTTTTAAAGAGAAGATTTTGGTGTGAGAGTGAGGAGGATGTAGAAGATGCGTTATTAAAAGATAAATGGATTCAAAATCAATATCAGAGAGGGGAGAAAGGTTGGTTAAATCCAAATACGTCCAAGGCAAAAGGTATTCGTATTACACCTGAACATACTCCCTTTCCAGAATCACGTAAGCAGCTGTCAAGAGCAGTAAAGAAAGATCCTTCTTTTAATTATAAGGAAGGAAGGAATTTTCCTTGAGTAGTAGAATGTTTGAATACAATTTGTCATGAAATATAAAAAAATGAAAAAAAATATTAAAAAAAATCGTAAAGTAATTCATGTTTCTATTCCTTGTTTTGAAACAAGCACCAGCAAGCAAATAGAAGAAATACAAAAAGAAAATGAATCTATGTACGAAGCAGGAGGGGATGACGAATATCAACTATGTTGGGTGCAAAATATGATTCAAATAGAAATTATTTAATGATTGTTATAAACTAAGGATAAAAATCAAAGGGTTCTTGTTGCGTAGGAACATCATCTAAAAAACTTAAATCCCCATCAAATAAATCCACCGAAAGGTATTCATTTTTATACATGCGTTCGATTTCTTGTAGTTTTGTTAATATGTAATGAAATGAATATTTATATAACCCTACTGTATCTACTACATCTTTTTTACATGTCACTGTAATTAATGTTTCAATGAAATCAATCATGTCTTGCACAGCTCCTTGACATGTACTTAGCTCATTTAGGAAATCAGCAATATTTACTCCAATAGAAGGAGAATGAACTAAAACTTGTAGACGAACTCCGATTGCTTGCGAGATACGTTCATAATACATTTCTGCTTTTGAATTGTACCCTATTAGGGGGTTAATTAATTGTAGCCGTTTATCAATATATCCTCGAAATAAAACGGAGTGACAGGAGGATGACAATAGCAATTCATGAGTAGATTGTTTGTAATAACGAACGAGAGTATCTTTAAATATTTGATTTGTGTACATAAAATTCATATTCAAATTGCCTGAAATAATGAAATGTAAATTTTTTTGAATAGGAAAAGAAGAAATTTCTACCGAATTTGAAGAAAAAATGTGTGGTGACGAATGTTGTCCTTTTTTCAAAAATCAAATTTAGAAAAAACACACCGTTTGATCAAAAACCATTATTTTGACTTCCTGCAAAAAAAATGAGTCGATTTAACCGCCCCCCCGTTCCAAACTTTTGGGGAACTGTTGTGGAAGAAACTCCTCCTCCATCTGCTGCACGAACAGCAACAGTTGCTTCCACTGTACCGGTTTTTACTCCTTCTGTGACATCTAGAAATTCTATTTTAACCACAAATATATCCACAGTAAATGATACGGAAGGTCCTGTCGATACCCAATCAATCATGAATTGGTTGGATCAATCGTTCGCTCCATCGGTTGTTTCACAAAATATATTTGATGACGAAGATGATTTTTCAGATGCTTTGGAAACCGTTTTACGAGCTCCACATCAAAATCCTCGGACTACTCAAAGTATGTTACGACGTAGATCTAAAAAGCGAGATTACTTACAAGGTTTGTATAATCGACAGCGTGAAAACCTCCAGCGTGACAACCGAGACATGGACTTGGCAGATGATATTTTTGCGGACAGAGGTGCGTTTCAATATATGCCATCCACTTCTAGTGGGAACAATGGACCGTTGCGTAATTTACCTGCTCCTTCTGCTCCCATTGGACCTCCTCGAATCGTGAATCCCCGTATACGTACTCCTCGAGTGGACAATCGCACTGCATATCAAAGAGCAGTGGATGAGGATGAATTGTATGACCCTTCTAATCTTCCAAGGAGATCTGGTGGTCCACCTGCTCGTCCACCTGCTGCTCCTACTGCAAGAGGTGGAGGAATGCCATATGTACCAGCCGCAGACACTGCCTCCTCGGGAGTGAACGTAAACCCTCCTCGTGTAGATAATCGAGATGTGATTCACCAGACCAATAATTTCCGTGTTTCGTATGCTGCTCCACGTCAAGATACTTTTGACGATGTGCATCCACGAAATGCAGCAGAGGATCGCACTCGACAACAATATGTGAATCGTAATATTCAAGTGCAAACAGATGCAGGACCAGTCGAAGATTTACCTAATGGATCGGTTGGATCTGTTTCTCTTGTAATGGAAAATCGTAGAGTTGCATTGAATAGTCAAGAAATGATGGAAGGGATTTACAATGCGGCAGACACCGTGATGCAACATCAAGGGGTGGGAAATAGTCGTGGATACATGTCAGTGGATATTCAAGGTTCAAATCAACAAAATTTACGCTTAAACACAAATTTTCAACAATTTGATTTCACTACACCAGAAGGAAAAGCGGCATTTCGAGAAGCTTTTATTGCCATGTTGTTGGATTTATTACAAAGTCCTCCCGGTCGATTAGCGTTAGATGCAATTCAAACCTTTGCAGGGACAATTACGAATTTAGAAGATGCACAAGATGCAGTGAATGGACTCTATCGTGACCCATTATTTATTACGATTGATTGGGTGGTTCCTCCCGTGAATGAACAAGGGGAAGAGCAAGATGTACCAGATTTCAATGATGATAATGGATTGGATCCACAAGAACAGGAAGAGGAAGAGGAAGATCAAGAACCCATTGCGCATCGTACAAGGCAACGTCTTCGACGACAACAGCAATTGTTAGGAGGAGCCATCCCCGCAAACGGTCCTAGGCAAAGACGCCCACGTAGAGCTCAGTTTAGAGGAAACTATAGATTTGTAGGTGGTTTGCCAAAAGAATATCAAGCCATAGATCACCGAGGTCGTTTTTTAGTCATAGAGAACGAACGAGATGTGTGTATTTATCCACCTCCTCCACCTCGTTACCAATTATCGAAACATGCATTAAAACGTCAGAAGGTAAAAAATCGAAAACCATTAGAAGAAATTCATGAAATTTTTTCGACCCGGTATAATCGTGGTATCAATGTGGGTGCGTATGAATTAAACAATCAGGAGGAATTACACTTTTACAAAAAGAGTATACAACACGTGTATCAACGAAAAGGAATCCTTCATTTGACACCGCAAACAACTTCCAAATCTTGTTTTTTAATGTCTATTATCCGTTCGGAATGTTTTGCATACCATATGAATGAATCAAAACAATATTTGAAAAAAACAAGAGTAGGAGGGGATGGTACGGAAAGTTCAGAAGATGAACGAGAATTTATACTAGAGTGTACGTTACCGGAGTGGAATGCCATGGAACAAAATTACAGTTTTGCGTATTATGACGAAGAGAAAAACAATTACTGTATTCGTCTCATGAACCGTTTTATTTCGTATGATTCAAACACGCAAGAATTTCAAGCCGAATTGTCTGTTCAGGAAATTTATTATTGGGAGTTGGCGGCAAGAGAACTTGAAATATACCTGCTAACGAAAAATACTCAGATGGATGTGAACTGTTTAGAAAGCGTGGGTCAAACGGTATCGAACGTGTTTCACTTGGTGATAAGTATTTACGATGTGGAAATGTATGGAGAACGTGTGTGGTGTTTCCAACCGAACAAGGAATCCATTTTTCAAAGTATTCATCATCAACAAGATCAATTGCTTATTGTTTCCTTGCTCTATGATCACGGACATATGTTTGGTATCTGTGATTTGATAAAATATTTATCAGTAGAATTAAAGAATAAATTAGATTTTAATGCATATTGTCCATTTTGTCAAGTACAAGGGACACGGATATTACGTAAAAAGAGTACAAGTTTAGCTCACATTCAAGATTGTTGGTGTAAAAATAGATACAAGAAACCTGTGTTGGAAATCTACACCGTGAAAGAACATACAAAACAAGAAATGGAGATGGGGGTGATTCCGATTGAATGGCGTTATGAAGCCTCGGTGGAGACAAAATGTCATTGTTGTATCTATTGTCATCAACCCGTGAAACAAGAGGATTACATTCAACACCAGTGTTTAATTACCTGCAATAAGAAAAAAGAAATATTAGAAAAGAAACAATTATATGTGTATGATTTAGAAGCTGCTCAAATAGCGATTCCAAATGTCCCGGATACATATTATCATGTGTGTAACATGGTTTGTTTTCGTAAAATGTATCCTGAAACAGAGGAAGAAAAAAGAGGATTTACGTTTCAGAATGAATATGAATTTATGGATTTTGTCGTAAAAGAATGTCATGATATTGTTATTCTTGCTCATAATGGTGGATCCTATGATCATCAATTTGTCGTTCGATATTTAGAACGTTTAAAAATAACCCATTCCTTTATTCCGTCACCCAATAGTTTGCATAAATTTTTATCTGTGACCGTGCATGAAAAAAACATTCAATTTTTAGATTTCATTTATTTCTTACCTGGTTCGTTAAAATCCATTAGCGAATCCATGAATATCGAAACATTAAAGGGAGATTTTCCACATCGATTCAATACAAAAGAAGATATTTCGTATGAAGGACGGATTCCACCGATTGATACAGAGGAGGATTACTGGTGTCTGTTGACAAAACGAGATCAAAAATCAGTGGATGAGATGAAGATATTCTTTCAAGAACAATGTGTCCTTTATTGTACATGTGAGATCAGTCAACCCAGAAATGGAGTATGTACACAATGTCTGAAACAAACATGGAAAATGAGAGAAGTGATGCAACGATACTGTATGCAGGATGTAATTGTTTTAGGAAATTGTTGTGCGAAGTATCGTGAACAATTGCTAGAAATGCGTGAGGAGCGAAATGAAGAAGAGAAGGAGGTTTGGAATCCGGTCAACATCGATCCATTTCAATACCTCACTGTACCTCAATTGGCCTTAAATATCCTGATATCAGGATATGAACAATCTCCATTCACATGTTTGAAAAGTAAAACTCGTCTGGGTCAATGTCCACAAGCAATTCAATGGTTAGAAATGTTAATGGAAAAACAAAATATTCATATTTATCATCGGATGAACTGGACACATGAGTACTATCATTATGAAATGGAACAATTTGCAGATGGGTACTGTGAAGCATTGAACAGTTGTTACGTTTGCCTGGATTGTGATGTGTGGGGGTGTGAGAATTGTCACTTTTATAAAAATCATTTCCAACCCGAATTAAAACATCCTATTTTTCCAACAAAAAGTTACATGGAGGTGTATGAATTAACAGAGGAAATGATTGCTCAATGGTTACAACACGGGGCGCACGTGATCCGGAAATGTGAAATTCAATTGGAGCTCTCTGAATATGAAAAAAAGTGTTATTCGATGCAATCGCTGTCTTCGTACTTTTACGGAGGCCGGACAGAAGTATTTCAACTGTACTACAATGAATCGAAAAGTCAAAATCAGAAAATACAATATCACGATGTGTGTTCACTGTACCCTTATGTATGTGCATTTAAAGAATTACCGAATGGAGAGCCTGAATATATCCTTGGAAAAAATATTGAGCGAGAAAGAGTTTTTCACTCGGATGAAAAAAAGAAATACTGGGGGTTTATCTCCTGTCGTGTTCGTCCCAATCCGCATTGTTTGCTTGGTTTACTTCCAAGTCGTCTGGAAGAAGGTAGATTGCAATTTTCATTGCAGGAGCAAGATGGATGTTGGGGGTTAAATGAATTGGAATTTGCGTGGCGTCAAGGGTATGAGTTGTTGGAAGTGTATGGGATCATCCATTGGAGTCCAGAAAAACGATCAGATAAACTTTTTCGACCGTATGTGGATTTTTTTTTGCGGATGAAACAAGAAGCAGAAGGATGGAAAAAGTTAGGAAGTGCCGTGGATGAACCTTTGGAAAATCAAAAAGAACAATTGGTGGAATCGTTGTATGAATCCAATGGGAATATTGCAAGGGTTCGACCGGAAAGAGTCAGTAAGAATCCAGTGAAACGGATGTTGGCCAAATTGTTTTTGAATTCGTTGTGGGGGAAATTTGCCCAGAAACCTCAGAACAAAGTCAATACGGTCATTTATGGATTGAAAGAATTTTTCCGTATTTGGGGAGATAAACGAATTAACCTGTCCTCGATTCGTTTTCGTCAAACAAATTCTGAAATCTTTAAAGTGCAATATGAGTTAAATTTACCTTATGTGCGTTCCAACGGTCGTGGCAATATGGCGTTGGCAGCCAAAGTGACTGAACACGCAAGATGTGAATTGCATAAACAGATGTTTCGAATTGGTCCGGAACGTATTATTTATTGTGATACGGATAGTATTATTTTTCACTGGGATGAAGACGGAGAAGATTTGACCGGAGTGGGGTTGGGAAAATGGGTAAATGAATACCCGAAAGATCGTATTGCGGAGTTTTATGCCTTAGCTCCTAAATTTTATTTTTTATTGTTAGGTTCCGAAAAATCCTGTTTAAAGATTAAAGGAGTTCAAGCAACCATGGTCAATGTGTTACGCTTGCAGCGAAACGAGTTTCGAGAGTTATTGGAAGATGGAGTAGTGGACAAAGCAGGAGGTGGAAAAAAAGAAGTGTGGATGGACTACATGTCTATCTACGCAAATTGTCAACGAAATTTAGGGGTTAATTACGGAGTCATGATGACCAGATATGGGAAAAAATCCGCGAAGTTAATGATCACAAAACGAACCATTACAAAAATGAAAGAGATTGATTGGTCTACCTTAATTCAAATACGTACAACCCCATTGCATTAAGGAAAAAAAAAAGGTAGAAATAGGAGAGAAATAGATAATAGTAAATTAAATGTAACTAATACAATTTCCACCTGCTTCAAACACAATTTTTGCATCTTGTTGCCAAATGGCTAATATTTCTACTGCCTTTTGACTTCGTCTTACTTTGTGCTCCATAAAATGCATTCCTTGACATTGTAAAAACAATTGATTGTTTACAATAGTTGTTCCACATCGTGCAGAACCTCCTTCTAAAACAAAAGTATCTAAGTTGAAACACATATGAAAGGTTCCATCCAGAGGGACAAATTTATTCAATGTGCCTGTGTAGGTCATTCCGACATCATTTCTGCCGGAACTTTCACTTTCAGGTACAGAGGGAACTTGACAACGAACCCCAGCTGTCTTCTTTAAAACGTCTGTCGATGTTTGATATCTTGTGTTGGCCAAATCATAATCAACAACCGAAAAAAATGGATTGCCGGTAATCGTTTGATCATCCAATGCTTCAAGAGGAATAAACGCAGCTAAAAATCCATCTTCCAAAGGAGCATAATCAAAGTAAGATTCCACATTGGAATTGCTGGTAACAGTGTTAATCATTGGACAATGATAAGGTAGTTTGGAGGTGTAATCTGCAATGGTTTGAACTCCTTTTTCATTTTCCATAATCAAAGTAGCAAGATCTCGAATGGGGGTACGTGGAATAAATTCATTTCCTATTTTCAATTGAAGGTTAAAATTAGATCCTTTCTTTGAAGATAAGGAGTTCTTAATGGTGTATTTCCCTCCCACGTCATAGCTCCCTGTTCCTAGAGAGGAATCATATTCAACAGAAGCAAAAGGATTGTAAAAAGAAAGGTAATTGTACGCTTGTGTATCACTTTCTCCACTCGTTTGGGCACTAGAACGAAAAAGCAATGTGAGGTTATTGACAGAGGCTCCAGTGACTGTAAGGATTTGATTTTGTACATTACTTGCCACCGCTTGTTGAACGACGGATCCAATAAAGGTGGTGTGGTAGGTAATGGCTCCAGCGGAAGCTCCTTCCAATACTTGGGAGGTGACGGCATCCGGAAGGAGAATTTGTTCCGTAATCAATTCTACGTTACTGACAGTGTAAGAGGTTGTATAGGTTGTGTAATTCACGCCTGGAGGAGGATTATTCATGGAGCCATACACAGTACGTGAGGATTGAGCCACGGCTTGTTTCAAGTAAGTTCCGTAACAAGCTTCATTTTCAGGGCAATATATACAAGCGATTTTCCCATCCTTGACTTCCCATGGAGTTTTGACAGGGACATATTGGGGGATAGGTATTCCTCCTACGTTACACTTATTCTGTACTTCAAATCGTTGATAATGAACTGGTTCATTCGTACTACCTGAATAATTAGCAGTGACAAATTGATTACCAGTATCTGCGGCACCACGGACTCCACGTACCCCCGTCACATAACTTCCAGGATATGCATTGGTTATGTATTTAACTACTGCAGAAGAAACTGTTTGATTAGTGTCTGGGTGATTACTTGACAAAACAACATTGTGATCCAATACGTGAGCCCCCACTTGACGTGTTTCAGTATTACCGAGAACATTACTACATAATGGAAATACTCCAACTGATGCTGCCGTAGTCACGTAATTTTGAGAGGGAATTGACGGATGGGGCATGTAATGAAGCCCCTTACACGCATTTGCATTGTAACAAATCGTGGCTCCGTCCTTTGATACCGCTCGGGTATTAAAACCTGTAGTGACTGCGGAAATGGAATCCCCTAATAGAATATTTGTTTTCAGTGCAAAACCACCTCTACCATCCCTAGCTGAACGATCAATGTCTGCATACATCGGTAACATACGTTCCACTCCTAAAAAATCATTGACTTGAGTACCATCCAAAACCGATGCTTGTTTTGGAAAACGAGGTTGATTATACGCAGTCCCCGTGTATGGGACGTAATCACGAATGGTTCCAGGAACCCGACGACAAGGATCCATGGTGGTATAAAATGCCTTTCGGTTATCTAACAAATCGAATTCAATCCATGCCTTTCCGGGGGCAATCAACATGTCAGGAAACATTTTGTCTGCTCCTAAACCTAGAATACCAGACAAAATAGGAACAACAATATTGAATTCTACAGTACGCATTGATTCTTGATTCCCTTCAAACACAGTAGTTGAGTACAAGTAATCGTCAGCGGTCAAGTTGGATCGCATTCCAACTGGAATGGATTTACAATTGGACAAGTAACGAGAAACATCTTGCAAACGTTTACTAGTATGGGAAACAACTTTAGGTTTGATTCTTGGAATAAAGTAAGGCCACTCCGCTGGCGTATGGACAGAATAACCTAATTGACCAGCATTCTTGGAAGGAATTAACACTCGTTTTTGTGCAAGCACTCCATCCGCAAAATCAAATTCTTTTTGAAAAAATAAATCCGTACCGAGTGCGGTAGACATTTGCGTCGCAGTTCGAGTAGCGTCTGTTGTAGGCCAAGTGTGAATTCCTTCATCCAGGACATCTTTTAACCTTGCTGATAAACCTGCATTAATTTTTTTTCCATCCGTACCCATGTGGACATTGTACATCGGATTCTGGAAAGCAGAACCTTGAGCCCTATCCATGCAATCTGGTTTAAATGTTCCTGCGGGTTGGTAAGAAAACATTGAAAACTCTCCTGACCCATTGAGGGTGAATTCATTGTCTTTTAATGTTGGATTGGCAACCATTTTCAACCCTATTTTTCCTGCACTTGTTATGGTCGCTGTTTGGGCATCTAAGTCAGATGTGACACTTGTTTTTCCAAAAAATACATTTGCGGAAGAAGCTTCATCCAATAACATATGAGGTCGATACATTGTATTCCCCATAATGTCTACCATGGGAGGTTTGATGAAATTGGAGTGACAAGGTCCGTCTTCCGGGATGAATGGATTCGGCTGAAAAAACTCATATGGGTCTCCGTTTAACCCCAACTTAATCATCATGTCTTCGTATTTTTCCGAGTACTCGGTAATTTTTTCGACAGGATTTCCATTCACCATGAAGCGGAAAGCAGAAAAAATTCCATTGGCTCCACAACGTCCAAAGTTGATGTAATCCACAAAGGGGTTGGTGTTTCGAATTTGTAAGTTGAACTGAAGCATCGTTTGTTTCGTGTCCAACACTGACCCGTGCATTGCCGTGTCCAATGGAATTTTGATTGTTTGCATCGGTACGTATGGGGTTGACGAAGTGGAGTTTGTGATACATCTTCGTCGGTATACAGGAATGGCGGCAGGCTTTGGTTCATAATGTAAACCGGAAGGAATTGCGCTCATGGTAGAAAATGAAAAAGGAAAAGAAAGCAAAAAAAAAAAAAGAAAAAAATCACATTTTATTTACAGAGTTATATTTTTACAGGGTCATGGTAAGGAGCGACTGGTTTATGCATTTTGATCGTCCCTTGTTTATAAGTGTGATGGATTGATTTCTTCATGTAAGAAGATTTGACTCGCGAGGAAGTATGATTTCTTGCAACAATGGAACGAGGCATGAGGAAAGAAAAAAGTAAAAAACTTGTTTCTTTTTGTGACATAAAAAGTCATTTTATACCGTTGTCAAGGCAGATTGCATTTGAATATCTTTCGATTCTTCCAAGGTACTTCTATCTACATGTAAACAACCCCAACCACAAGAAAAATTACTACACTTAGAGGCAAACAACAGTCTTGCCAGATAGGCAAATAATGTTGCTATTAAAGTAACGATGGAGATTGTCACGTAGGCTTTCATCGTCTCATAAAGAAAAATTTTTGTTTATTGGAATCTTGTTCCACATTTAACCGGGAATCTGTTTTTAAAACAGGAGCCACATGATTAATTTGAGTTTGAGAAACCTCGTCTTCTGAAGAGGAATATACCGATTCAGGAGATGGATCTCTTGGTTTTTTCTTTTGTTTTTTATACTTTTCATACATCTCAAACATCTCAAACAACTCCTCTGGAGACCGTTTCGACAAAGGTTTCTCTTGTACATTGTCTGGAAGAGTTGCGCTCATAAATACAGGTTCTCGAATTAATGTGGGGGGTGGGACAACGGGGATCGGTTCCACTTGTTCTTGTTCTTCGTGTTTCACAATTTCTTCCTCTTTTTTTTCTGGAACTATTTCTTGTTTTGGTGCAGATTGTTTGGAAATAGGTTCTTTTTGACCTCGCATTTCTTCCTTAATTTTGCGGTTATATTCGATACGAATTTGAGCCTTGGCTTTTTTTTCTTCTTCCTTCATTTGATCCTTCATTTCTTTGTACTTGGTGCGATATGTTTTCAACCCTTCACTACATTTTTTCCATTGGGCATTTTTGATATTTAGATCCTTGCTAAGAGGTTGATCGAGCACTTCTTGAATCAAAGATTCTTCTTCTTTTTCGGACAAGGGGATCTCTTGCATGTATAAAACTTTGAGAACTTTGTTGGAGGAGACAATTCCGAAAAAAAAGTGTTTTTGGAAGAAAAAACAAATAAAAGAGAAGAATCAAAAATGCAAGAATTATGGAGAAAACCCGATTTTGTAGACGTGAATGCTTTTGATTCGTCCATGTACCCTTTTTTACTACATGCAATTGAGACGAATGAGTTCAAAAGCAACATAGAAGAGCAAAGAAAGAGTTATTTTGAAAAAGAATTAGACCCTAAGTATTTATTTACAGAGGAAGATATGAAAATATTACGCGAAAAGCTAGGGGCTCATTTTGTATTAGAGAGTTACTCAAAAGAAGCATTGTATGATATATTAGTAAAGAAAGAAGATAAGAAGCATAAACGGGATTTGCGACAAGAACACTAACAATTGTTTACCTTCACATAAAACCTAATTTTTTTCGTATTTTCACTTCTTTTTGCGCTTTCGTAATTGCATTTCTTTCTTCCACAGAATGAGCTGTATTCTTAGAGCTGAGCTGCTTTAATTGATGCTCTTCTGCTTTTTCTTTGTCTGCTTCTCTCTTTCTCCACCGAAAAAAAGCCTTTCGATATTCTGTATTCTTTTGTTCTTCGGTCATGGGGTGACTTGGTTTGACATTATCTAAGGCCTTTTGAAATGCTGTTTTCTTTGATCCTGAGGTCATGGGTTGTCTTGGTTTGACATGATCTTCTTTTTTATAAGATCGTTCTTGAGGAGGTTTTCCTGTACCCATCGCAATAATACTTCTTTGTACATCCAAAAAACGTAAAAATGTGATTTGTCTTTTTTTTGTAGATTGGAAGGGGAAAAGAAATTACAATTTTACTTTATGGAAGAAATTGCTCTTTTGTTTTGCTCTAGTCGAGATACGTCTCGACAATCTCAACAGGCGAACTTAGGGGTAAGTCGGTATCAGACCGTGTTAGATACTCCATTAGCAGTAGATCATCAACTAGAAGAACTCTTCTTAAGTCTGAAGTCATTTACATTTACGAATTTTTTCTATAATTCTTCCAAGTCACAAGCCTTTTACTTAGGAGTAGAATATTCAGATTATTCCAATTCCAATGTAAGTAAGAAAGTATATAGTTACCAATGTTCCGAAGGATATTTTGACGAAAATAGTTTCCAAGATGAATATAATAACTTTTTGATCAATTCGAAAGGTGATTTACCTCGTGAAAGCACTTTGACGTTGACGGAATTAGGGTACACTGGTTCACATTCAGATTCTTATTTCCCCACAACTTTTGCAACATTACAGTATACGACAAAAAATGGAAAGTTTTTTTTTCAACGAGATCCTTTTTCATTTAAAGTAAGGGAAGATGAAATGCGTTCGTACAATAAACCGTTTATCCCAAGGAAATATATCATCGAATTGTATGCGGAAACATATGACCTTTATGATAATTTAGGTATTTATCGTCCAGGAGACAACTATATGTTGGATGACAACAATATACGCCAAATAGAAATTCCATTGAAATACAAAACAATCTCACAAACGGTTGGAGGCGTCAAGTATATAAAATTTGAGTATGACGAAGTCATTTATGAGGTAAATTACCCATGTTATTTACGTCCATTAGACTACATTGATTTGAAATGTGAAAATGTTGAATCGACCAATTATTCCTCCAATTCAGTTCAATTAAGTGTAAGCAAAACTCTTGCCCGTATTCCAATCATGAGTCAATTTGGTCAAACGCAAACCTACATACCTCAGTATGCGACGTATGTCCCAGTCATATCAGGAAAACTTTCTTCTTTACTTTTAACTTTGGAGGATTCCAAGAATGAAGTGAACATGCAAAAATCGCCTTTTTTATGTGAAATCGTTGTATCTCAAAAGAGTATGAAAGACATTACAAATGCAGAAGGAAACGTAAATGAATTACGTCATTTACCTCCTGTGACGTTTGACAACCGAATGACTCAAGATAAATTGGAATTTGCCCAAAGACAAGACATGTCCTCCTTGCAGAGAGATTTGTACGGAGAGAATAAGCAGGGAATGAATAAACGGATACGGAGACCTTACATCTAACGTTCATTTTAATTTGTATTCATGGAAACGACGACGGAAGAACAAAACGTGATTGCGAGCAGCTTTTCAAACTATTACGTGTTTAATCCAAGCAACGATCAGTTTTTAGAACGTCATCATTTTTGTGTTCAATTAAACCAGTTTCACTGTTACTGTTATGGAAATACAAAAGACGGTGTACGATGTATTCAGTTTTTCCAGTTTGTGTATATTTACCCGGAAGGAGGAGGATACGATGTGTATGTAGAAAAAGAGAAAAGAATTGTGTACGTGCGTGATTTAATTAGTTTACGTCGTGATTTTTTTGAATTCATCGATCGTACTTCTTTATTTCGTAGTTCTTTTTTGTATGATCCAGAAGAGAAAAAATTATTTCGCTTGCATTACTTGCATTTATATTTATACCTTCCTACACGTAGTGAAGGGGGATGGATAGGTTTTATTAAGCTAGAAAAAAAGAAACAGATTTTGAAAAAACTAAAAAGTCAATATCAAAAAATACAAAAAAGTATTGAGGGACATCCTCATTTGTAATAACAAAATGAATTTATATAATGAACGATACTTTAACGCTCCTTACAACATGCCTTACGCTTTTCAGGGAGTAGGTCTGACTTTTGTAGAAGATCGTAACCCGACTTCTCGTTCGAACCATACACGAGATCAGGTTCTTCCTGGTTTAAATCAAGCCATGGTAGGGTTGACAAAAGGAACTCATGGTCAATACCAATTGTTGGAAGAACGTACTTTTTTTCAACGTTCGTTTCTACCGGAACAACGGTTAGGACAGCAACAGTTTGATGGAGGTCAATATCGACCGGTTACTAAAAAAGAGGATTTTTTACATAAGGAAGGAGGTCGTTTGGTCGTAAGTGGAAATAACTTTTATTATCCTCCGACCGATTTGTATAAATTCCCGGATATGTCGAACTTGCTTTCTTCGGTGGATGAAGAAATATATACTTTAATGAAATCATATATTGATTCCTTACCGGAAGACAAGAAAAAAGCAGAGTTGGCCAAATGGACATTGAAAGGATACCAGAAGAACATGCCCGGTTTCCATACTTTTTTAACTCGTTATTATATGGGGAATTCGTTCAGTGGATTTGGTCCTACTCCACAAGCGGAGGTGGAAGAGGAGGTGGAAGAGGTGGAATTGGACGAAGACAGTATAGATACTTCAAGTACATACGCACCCACCGTTGTAAGTGGGGGAGGGGGAGGTGGAGGTGGAGGAGGTATGGGTGGAGGGGGAGGTGGAGGTATGGGTGGAGGGGGAGGTGGAGGTATGGGTGGAGGTATGGGTGGAGGTATAGGTGGAGGTGGAGGAGGTGGAAGAGGTGGAGGAGGTGGAAGAGGTGGAGGAGGTGGAAGAGGTGGAAGAGGTGGAGGAGGTGGAAGAGGTGGAGGTAAAGATCGTTTTGCTGGATCAGAACCGATAAAAAGTGAAGTTACTTTACTAGCAAAAAAGAGGAGTCAAGAGACAATGCAAAGTTTAAAAGGAACAGGTGTCTTAACGGATGCCAATCTGAAAGATCCAAGTAGAAAGGTTGTACAGTTGAAGGCGAATGTACGAAATATGGTCAGTTCTAACTTTGGTTCTGGAAAAGTAGGGGGTACCCCCATAAGTGAAGGAGGGAGTTCTGTTCGAGAAAAACGAACTGAGAAGTTAGATGCACAACAGATGGTAGAACAATTTCGTCAGGACGCTCCTGTGTTGTCAAAAGCACAAAGGAGAGAACAACAAGTGGCAGAAGACGCGGAAGCAAGGTTACGAGCCCAACAGAGACGAGCCGTGGAAATGGAGGTGTTAGGGTTTACAGCAAGAGCGAAAGAGATGGTAGCAGCAAGAACGACTGCTCCAAGTACAATGCAAAAAATTTCGAACTTTGTTGCGTCTCCAGTGAATGGAGTGGCGCAATCTATGACTGCTATGAAAAAAGCAATAGGAACTATAGTCAATAGAAAACCTGCCGATGCCACCTCCGACGTTGAATCCAGAACAGTTCATTCTTCTTTTGACGACCCTGGTCGTGCAATGTTGAGTTCTGACGCAATGATCATCGATCAATCCGTCCGTGGAGGAATTCCAGTCGTAGATCCCGAACGTATTAAACAACCAATCGAAGAGACCTACGTAACACCTCAATCAAATAACAATGCACTCATGCCAGAAGAAGGAGGGGCATCAGCATTTGCCAGCATACGATCCTCTGCGAATAAATTGGTCAAAAAATTGTATACTGGAAAGTCAGCAGCGAAACCCAAACCAGTGTATCCAACCGGTCCTATCGAAGACAAGAGAACCAGATCAAGAGAAGCGACGCAAGCTCAGATGAAAACATTCTTTGAACAAGAGGCAGCGTATTATGCAGAGAATCCAGGCAAAATCCCCGGTGCGAAAAGAAAGACAAGTAAGAAACAAAAAGTAGATCCAACAGTTTCAGCAATCTCTGAAATACTTATGGGAGGAGAAAGAGAAGGTTCCATTGGCGGTTCTTCTATTAGTGATTCATCCGTAGGCTCCATACGTTCAGTAGGCTCTGCAGGAAATAGATTAATACCTACACAACCTTTGCCAAATGTTCAAACGGATATGATGACTGGTCAGCAAGAAATAGTGAATCCAAATGAAGATGTAGTAGAAACGATTCCACTTCAGGGTGCAGGAGATGCAACACGAGAACAATTAGATACGATGGGTGGGGCAATGATCCCAATGGAAATCACCGACGCCATGAACAGTATGCTAAATTATGTGGATCAACAAAATGCTCCTGATTTCTTTGGAGATGCAGATATGAATGCTGCGTTCGATGGACCTATGACCAAAGAAGGAGGAGCACCGATAACTCCACAAGAAATGGTACAGTTATCAATTGTGTATGAACAAGAAATATTGCATTTGCTTCAAGCAGCACGTGGATTGTTGATGACAACTGATGAGACAATGGATTTTTTAAATCTTAATAGACAAAATGTAGCGAATTCAAGTGGAGTGGAAGATTTATTTCAGACGGGTTCAGAATTAGAGAACAATTATCGTATTGGAAGACAAGGTTTTGGGTACATGGATTCATACAATCGAGACAAACCACCTCACGCGGATGTATATGACGATGCAAGACCCAGAGGGTTAATCGGGTATCAAATTCCAAGCATGACCCCAAGTGCGGAAAATGAAAAAAATTTGTACACTGGGGCGAGGAAAGCATATTTGTTAGACGCTTTGACGGATGATATCAGCCTTGCTACTCGGAAAAACATTGATAATAATTCAACTAATTACTTTCCAGTACAAGATGCAACAAAATTCTTTGCCTATCAATCAGCCAATGTTGAATTGGATGAGTATCACAATCCAATGTATGAACCCAAAGCGCATGAAATGGATAGTGAAAGAGTAGGCGCATTAATTCATTACGCAGATCAGTTTAAAGGAGGTGTATCCCCAAAAAGGAAAGTAGAATTGTATGATGCTCGTATTGCGGAGTGTATGAGGAAATTAATAGATCTGAATGAAAAAGCAAAAGCAGATGGTACTTTAACCATTTTTGACAAGCAAGAAAAGACGAACCAGGAAAGGGAAATGGTGAATGCAATGAATCAACAAGCGATCATCATGAAGCAATGTCCACATACCATTCCACCTAGAAATTACTTTCCAGGAATTCTCCCTGCTCACTTTTATAAATTGGCGTATTTTCAAAATGTGATTACGTTTAGTCACTTATTCCAAACGTACATGAAAAACGAAAATATACAAAAGACTGACCTATTGGATCCTAAAAGTCCTTATAGTAAAGATAAAGTTGCGGATATGGTTACTTTATTTTACATCATGGAAGCTCAAGAACAATTGAGAAAAACTGTTTTGGGGTCTTCGTACGAAGGAGATAAATTCGATAAACCTTTGTCTTGGCACTGGGAGAAATACAAAACCCAGTTTTCAGATGAAAATGAATTAGACATGCATTTGGGAACAAATTTTGCAACTTTGAATACGGTAAAAATAGATCATTTTGTGACCCAAATGTCGGACAAACCTTTTTACGATACAAAGACATCGTATATGACATTGAGGTTAACAAATGCTTTATACGAACCCACTAAGGCATTTTCATATACAAAAGCAAGGTATTATGATAAAAAATTAATTGCAAACAATCAAAATGCATTCATGTCCCCCACCCCAGTTTCGGGGAAAACAAGATCAAAAGTAATAGCCAGAAAAAAAGGTTGATAAAAAGTCATTTTTAAATACATAGATGTACTTTTTTATTTATTTTTCTTTCATGAACAACGTCAATGTATTTCTAAATGCGGAGCAATATTCCGATCCTTTCCTACAGATTCGTCACTCTACAGTACGCTATTTTCCAGAAGCAGAAATTCGGCGTGAAAACATTCCCTGTGCCACCGCAGGAAGTTTGTATAAGAATTTAGATATTGTTCTTCATCGTCCCATTGATGTCATCGAACATGCCAATCGACCTAGACCGATCCGGCAGCATATTTCATAGGTAGTTCATCTTCTTTTTCTTCGTCCTCCATTGGTTTCTTAAATCCCTTTAGTTGACTACGTAAACTTTGTCGTTTTTGTATTAATAATATTTCGTGAAAATCACGTCGAAACACTCTTGTATAATCACTTGCATTCTTATCGACCGTTAAAAAATGGTGACTATTTGGTTCTTCCCCTATCGCCTGCTCGTATAATGTATAAAACTGTTCTTTACTACACAACCCTGCAAACTCTTCGTACATACTTTCTAACACAGATACATCTGATCCTTGAAAAATAAAAAACTGTTGACAATTATTACGTAATGCTTTTGGAACCCCTGTCTTAAATGTTTGCACCGCAAAATAAATGGTCAATCCAAATCCTGCCCCTCCTAAATGACGGTGCCGTAAACATAAATTTACCAACGGATTTACTCGACTTGTAGAATATATGTCTGAATGAGACATGTCATCAATAAATAACACAGGAGCAGGTTTTGCCACTGTATACGGAAACATGAATACAGGCCAATTTTGAAGATCCATCAATGGATTATTCATTGCACTCATCATTGGATTCTTTACTACATTTGGAAACTCCGCCTTTAACGCCATTTCACGATCCGAAGGAGATATCTTATCTTCTAAATACTCCATCCGAATTTGTAAATCCATATACATTTTGGCAATTTTTGTTTGCATTTCTTCCATGTAATCACGCTCTTTTTTTTGCATGTCGCTGTAATTCGCTCCATTTAGTTTGGCTGCTTCAAATTGTTTATATTTCTTTTTATACACAAAGTGGTTTTTATATAACGATACATCTGCTTTTACCTTTGCAACCACATCATTGATCGCATCTCCTGCTTTATAATAAGAAGTATAAATATCTTCTTCTCGAATCGGTAACACATGTAGTACTTCATTCGATTCATAGGTGGGGCTAATACAATAGACACGTGTAAAGTACCCATTGTCCATATGATATTTAATTAAGTTTGTAGCCGCGTGTGTTTTTCCTTTTCCACGTTCTCCTACAAAGGAAGAAAGCGTTGGTAACTGAAACAAATCTTCTGGACTACGTGTCGGTTCTGTTTTGTCATATTTAATTTCACCGTTCACGATAGCATTTGGTAACGTAAAAGAATGCATTTTTAATTAACAAAATATAAATCAGTGAAAAAAACTCATTTTTCTAACACAGAATCTACGACTGCTTCTCCTTCCTCCATCTTGGTATCCTCCACCACTTCTGATTCTGATTTCTCCTCCGTACGTGCACGCTTATTACGAACATGTCCTGGGTTGGCAATCAAGTACGCTTCTCGTGTTTCAAAATGAGGATACCCCAAATATAAAACAACTCCCATGGCAATTTCTCCTGTTTCGGTTTCCATGCAGTACACAGAGGTTAATCCGGCAGACCATTTTTGTCCGTCAATAGGAGTTCCATTTTTCTCCCATGCCTGATCCATGGATTGTTTGGGTCCTAACTTAATCTTTTCCGAACCTTCGTGGATGTACTGCTTTACTACTTTTCCTTGAAGTTGAGGTTCTTTAATACGACTCATTTCCAACATGAACGCTTGATATATGGATACCCATGCTTGTTGAAATTCTTGTCCAGATTTTGTCAATGGCTGAAACTTCAAAATTTCCTTTCCATTGTAATCCTGATCTTGCAACAACCCTTCTGGGTATACTTTCTGTAGAACAATATCTTTTCCAGAATAGGTATCGCGAATGTAAGGGTAAAAGTACTCCACTCCTTTTTCTGATTTACGGTGACCGATGCATGCCACATACGTTTTATTTTCAAGAAAAAAAACAACCTTGCTTGGATCTTTTACGGTCAAAGTATAACATCCATCTTTGTTTGGACGATTATTGACAGGGTTGACAGGCGCAGGTGCTTTATTCATTGTGGCTTTTTGGTAATTTGTGATTGCTTTCATGTTTAATAAAATTATGATTTAAAGACAAAAACTCTTTTTCCCACAGCAAAGAATTCCAAGAAAAAGCAAATGAAAATGAGTGGTGACTGTGCTTCCAAGAAAATTCTATCCATTCCAAAGGAATGACTTTCCTTTGTTCTCTTTTTTTTCATTATTTCTTGTGAAACATGGAACAATTTACAACAACCTTTTTAGAAATCGCTCGTCGTTTTCATGATGCAGGAAATGCTTTGGAACAATGGAAGAAAGAATTAGATGAAAGTACGCAAACCACTGCACTTTCAGAAATTCAGCTCAGGGCCCATTTTGATGAATTTACAGCCCTTGTCAATGAAACAGTAGCGTATCAAGATCAACTCATTTACTTCTTTTTTCGTGATGAAATCAAGTGGAAAGAGTTCTTGTTAGATCCGGAGGCCATCATTGAAGATCCATTTTTCAAGTATGAAAAAACTCCTCTGACATTAAAGGAAGCCAATTGTATACATATGCTTCATCAATATTCTTGGTTACAGGTATTAAAGAAATTAATTCAATTAGATCCATTAAAGGGATCCATTGTTTTTTTACTTCCTCCCATGGGAGAAAAAGAACTTAACGAACAACCGGACTACCTTCCTCCATGTATTTTGATGGAAGCCAATATGTACAAAGGACAACCTTTATTTTACTGTTGGTCGGTTGAATTACCAAAAACAGAGGCCATGACGTTAGGAGACGGAGAACATCTTAGTCAATTGTATCATCATATACAGGAACATTTTGATACCCCTCCTGAACTTTCTATGGAAGAATATATTTTGAAAATGAAGGAATCCATGCGTGAACGAAAAGCAGATGGACAGTTTGAAAATGTTTCTACTTTTGGGGGAGCCAGAGACAAGAAGGAAGGACACATCTACTTCTTGTATTGGACAGAATTTTATGTTTTTATGTGTACGTTAAACATTAATAAATTGATGGATGAAATCCCTCAAAAGATACGTAAAAACAATTTACTTCCTTATAATACACTGTTTTGTGAACCAGAAAATTTCCGTAAATTTCGTTTGGATTTCCAGGATTCAAACACAGAAGCGTAAAAAAAATAGATTTTGTTTTTTGTTGCATGACTTAGATTTGTATGTTCTTCATAACTAATCATGTCGATTTTTTTATCGGAACCGTTGTACGTAGCTTCTCAACGAGATGAAGATGTAGAAGAACGATTAACAACATTAGAAACGGAAATGACCACCGCTTACAAAAACACAGCTTCTATTCCTGCGACGGCCATTGGAGATTACATTATTTCGAATACAGAATTTCATTTTTTAAATGGAGTTACTTCCAATATTCAATCACAACTCAATACATTGTCCTCGACTATTAGTGCTACTCCTGGAGCAAACAATGCGGCTATTTCTAATGCAGAATATATAACGTTAAATGGGAGCGATGTTTCGACAACTATTCAAGCTCAAATAAACAAGCTATCAGACTCGATTGCAGCTCTTTCGATACGAGTCACTGGGACCAGTCTCCCAGTAGGTACAATCGTTGCTTTTGCAGGAGAATTAACAGCAGAAACTCCTCCCGAAGGTTATTTATTATGTAATGGAGCTTCTGTCAGTCAGTCAACATATGCCAGTTTGTATAATAAAATAGGAACTCTTTATGATAATAACCGTAACGCAATTGTCGGGAAATTTTGGCTTCCTGACTTAAGACAAAATTACATCAAAGGAGCTGGGAATAACGGAACGTATGAAATTGCACCTTTACCTACAAATGTAGGACAATTTCAAGGAATGAGCGTTCAATCTCATAGACATCAGTTTGTTGATGAGGGGACTGGTTCAAAAACTGTAGATGATAGTAATTTATCTGCTTCTTCCACTGTTGGAGACAATGAAACGACCGTCTCAAAAACCTTATCTAGTATTTATGGTGTTTCAGGGGATACCCTTCTTGCAGATGAAACAAGAGGAAATTGCTTATCAATGTATTTTGTCATAAAATTTTAAGATGCTTTTTTCATTTGTTTTTATAACTAAAAAAAATCTCATTTTTACCCTTTTTTGTATTAAAATTTCATACATTTTCATGCTTGGTACAAACAATAACGCACGCTTTCAATCTTCCCTATTGAAAAATGTTCAATCTCTTCAAACAAGTTTAGGATTAACAACAATAAGTCTTCAACAACAATTAAGTGATTTAAATGCTCGAATTAATGTGATTCAAAACACTTTAGACGATGATACTCAAATTGTAGGATACAGAATTTCTCTTGCTAGCTTAGGACTTGAAAATGTAAATAACACCGCGGATTCAACAAAACCGATTTCTATCGCTACTCAAGCAGCGTTAGATCAAAAACAAAGTATTTTGTCCACGACGAATACCCTCCCAGTCTCCCATGTAACAGACTTAACAACGACTCTCACCAATATGAATAACACCATTGATAGCAAAGCCAATTCTAGCGCATTAACCTTTCCAAACATCAAGACATCCTCCACCGATTCAACCACTCTTACTTTTACTCTTGGTCAAATGAATACATCCATTTCAAGTAAGGCAGACGCAAGTGCATTAAACTCTACCAACACAGAAGTTAGCAAAAAAGTCAATACAACTGATTTAATTTTTCCCAATGTCAAAGAAACGTCTCAAGCGGGAGCTCGTACATTAGCTGCGGTTTTTACTTCTATCAATGATACTCTTCTAACAAAAGCCAATACTGCACAACTGATCTATTCTGAGATTAAAGCATCTTCTGCTGCAAATGCAGAAAATCTTTCCACAGCTCTTTCTACTATAAATAATTCTATTGCAAACAAGGTGAACTCGAGTGCACTCATTTTTTCTAACATAAAAAGATCTGACACAGATACGACTACCCTTAACACTGCACTCGCAGATAAGGCAAACAAAACAGACTTAATTTTTGATAACATCACCCAATCCAATGTGCTCGGTAGCTTAACTCTCGCCAACAAATTCCTCTTGATTGAAAGTGATATCCAAGCAAAAGCGACAAACATTTCCCCTGTAGTAGTTACCACGGTATTTATTAATACAAATACCATTTCGGTGGCAAACAAAAACAAAATTCATGTTTTTACCAACGGGTATTCGAACGGTGCTTTTGTTACCACATGTACAGTCACTCTCCCCGATCCTACTTTGACTGCCTCTGGAACCCTAACGTTTGACGAGGGAGATTTTTATCATATCCTGTGCATGGCCAATAAAACACCCAATGGTCAAACAGCTTCCCCAAACAACTTTACAGTGACAATCAAAGCAGCAGGACCTACTTCTCCAGATACCACTACATTTAATATTTCTTTGTTGAATGCAAAAACAAATAATGAAGCGTTAACGGGAGCAATTTTACGTATCATTACTATTAATAATGTAAAAAGATGGGTTCGAGTTGCTTAATTTTTCTTTATACCCTTCTTTCTAATAAAAAATCTCATTTTTTGACTTTATATCTTTTCTCCCTTTTGTCATATACTTTCTTTCTTGTTTTTCATTTCATGTCCATTCCAAAGCAATTTATTCTTTCCCCTACTTCAAAAATCAATCCAAATGATATTTATTCTCCTTTCTCATCCGATGAAAGTTTACTTACCTATTTAGTTCGATTCAATTCAGAACTTGATACCTTAAAGTATCGTTTAAATGATACTGTTGCACGGGAAATACAATTTTTACAAAATTCCAAAGCAACTATTTCAGACGTTCAAACATTACGTTTAGAAAGTACAGCCACATTTCAAGCCAAAGCCAATGTCACAAACCCTAGTTTTGTTGGAACCATTCAAGGAGTAACAAAAGACAGTGTTGCATTATCTCTTGTCGACAACACGGCTGATTTAAACAAACCCATTTCTTATCTCACACAACAAGCGTTAAATACAAAAGTCAACACTTCTACTTACGAGACAGGTCTCAATGATTTATATGATGATTTGTCGGAAGATCTTCTCGCTTTGCAATCTTCCTTACAGCTCGCCTTATCTGAATTTAATACAGGATTTCAATCCAGTCTTTCTTTAAAGCAAAATGTACTTTCCAATTCCAATCGTTTACCTGTTTCTTCCATTGATTTATCCAATTCTTCTCTCACCTACGTAGATATTCAATCTAGTTTAGTAGGTTTATTAGCAAACGTCCAATCGCAAATCAATCAAACATACAATACTCTGATGACCTCCAAACATCCTCTTATTAATTCGTTTGCTCCATTGTCTGGGAATGTAGTTACTTTTCAAGATGGATCCTCTCTCAATTATCAAATTCTTTCTTTGTATCAATCAATCAGTAACCTCAGTGTAACTGTTTCCGATGCACTTTCTTTAAAAGTTAATACTTCCTCCCTTTCCTCTATTTTATCCCCTTATGCCACTATTTCGAGTACAGATTCTGCATTGTCATTAAAAGAAGATTTGTTTTCTTCATCTCATTTATTAAATGCGTCTTACGTAGAAACAAATGTATCTGGAGTACAAGGAACACTTAATACTGTTCTACAGGAGATTATTGGAACAAATACATTGCAAAGCACCACTTTGGCGTATACTATTTCTGATTTAATCAATGTCCAAGGAGTCGTCGACGGACACACCACTTCCATTTCAAATTTAAATAGTGGTTTGACTTCCACGAATGGAAGTGTATCTATTTTAGGACAAGGATTAACGACATTGCAGGGTCAAGTCGCTGGAAAGCAAGCAACCATAACTATTTCTTCTCCCTTGAATTCCACAAAAGTGTACGTTGAGGAGGATGAATTATATCTTTCAGCCAAACTGCAAGAATTAGATGCTTCCATAAACACATTAACCAATCAAAAACAATCTCTCATTCAAACCAGTGCCAAACTTCCTTACACCCTAGTCGATTTCACCGGAAGTCGTTTTTCCAATTTAGATTATGATTCTTCCATTGCTTCAAAATTTACTTCCTTGGATTCCACCATTCAAACCTTAACTGGATTGCAAGCAGGAGATGTAACTTCCTTTCAACAAATCAATGCAGACATTGATACCCTCGAGTCTGCAATCGCTACTCTTACTTCTTCCAAGCAATCCACCATTACAAGTTCCAACAAGATTTCCGGGGATCTTGTTCAATTCAATTCTTCTTTCACCGTCAATCAGAAGATTAATGAACTTATTCTTAACGATCAACAAGCAATTCCTTCCATTACTTACGATACCCCGACCAATACCACCTTGATTTCAGGAGTTTTGTCGTTAGATACCTCTCTGCGTTTTGCAGATACCTCTGTCCAATCCACTGCATTTACCTCTGCAAAAAATGCAGACCTGACGTCAGTAAAATCAAAGACGATCAATCTGTCTTCTGAAAATTCCAATACCACCATTACAGGTGCATGTCGTATTGATGGACTTCTCTCCACTCAACTCGATTCATTGTCAAGTACTCTTGAATCAAAACAACCCACCATTACTACCTCCTCGCGGTTGGATTGCACCCTGGTAGGAACAGGGGAAGTATCCAACACCAAATTGAATTATTTAAAGAATTTACAAGGAGATTTAGCTACCAGTTTGACAGGAATTGCGTCCTCTATCCTTACCCTACAAGGAAATGATACTGCTCAAGGAATTCTAAATGGACAATACACCGGAGATATTTCCACTCTCTATTCCACGAAACAAAATCTACTCAGCTCGTCCAATTTATTAAACAGTGCATACCTTGCATGTAGTGGAGATGGAATCATGAGTAATACGAAGATGCAATACCTTTCATCCATTTCTGCAGACATCCAATCTCAACTTGCATCCAAACAATCCACTATACAAAACGGTAGTTTGACCATAGCCAGTACTTCTGGACTTCAGTCTGCATTGGACAGTAAACAAGATACTTTATCGAATGCTTCTTTCTTAGATGCAACCTCCAGCATTCAAACCCAGCTTGCAGGAAAACAAAATTATTTAACAAATGCTGTGTATTTAGATGTCACCTCTAGCATTCAAGATCAGCTCAATGCAAAACAATCCACCATTCAAGATGGAAGTTTAACTATAGCGAGGACTTCTGGGTTACAATCCGCTTTAAATGGAAAACAAGACACTTTAACGAATGCTATTTATTTGGATGCAACCTCGAGTGTGCAAACACAACTCAATGGAAAGCAAGCTACCTTATCTAATGCATCCTTTCTCGATGCTACTTCCAGTGTACAAACTCAATTAAATGGAAAGCAAAACACTTTATCTAATGCAGCATTTCTAGATGCTACCTCCAGCGTACAAACACAATTAAATGGAAAGCAAACGATCTTATCGAATGCATCCTTTTTGGATGCCACCTCCAGCGTGCAAACTCAATTGAATGCAAAATCAAATTTGAGTGGAAGCACTTACAGTGGAACTCATGATTTTTCAAATGCTACAGTGACAGGCATTTCATCCAGTCCAACCATTACAGATGGTTCCTTAACCATCGCAAAAACAAGTGGGTTGCAAACTGCATTAGACTCAAAGGCAGAAAGAACCGTTTTTACTTTAGTCAATTTAGGTATTGCTTCTACGAATGCACAAGTAAATTTAAGTGCCAGTGCCAATGTGAATAAATTAACACGTCTTGGATGTACACAAGCTAGCTCTACCACAATTGTACGATTACCTGCAAACAATACTGTTCAAAATGGGGATATGATTGCACTCAATTGGCAGAGCTCTTCAGGGACAATATTAATGAGTGTTCAACAAACAGATGGTGTCATTATAGGAAGCAGTGGAGGGGCAAATGTAGCAGGGGGAAGTAGTAGGAATTATGTGTATTATTCCTCTCTTGATAGCTGGTTACAAGTGTAATTTTTAAGTATCGTTAAAATCGCATTTTTTTCTTTTCTTTTCTCTCTACCTCCATTAATATGGTCAAACCTTCCTTCCACCAAAAGAAACCTCCCAAGAAGAAAAAAGAAGATCCGAGCAAGCATAAAAAAACCCAAAAAGAAAAGTATGAATTAAAATTGAAATACAAAAAAGATTTTTGTACATGTGGAAACGTAGCTTATAATAATGCTCATTGTAGTCAGCATCCTACTCTCACCACGTTCTTTAAGAATTTTCAACGAACAAAGAAAGTAGAGACTGTTCCTTCTGAATATGAAAGTATTTAATTATAAAATCATTATTTTTACATGTCTCAATTTAATCCCAACGAACAAAATGCGACTCCACCCTCTAGTCCTCCTCGACCTTCTACCCCTCATTCCATTACTCATTCTGACTCTGAGTATTCTGATGCTTGGAATACAAATAACCTTTCCTTCCTTCATGATGTTCCTACACCTCCTCCTTTTCCTCCTCGTTCCATACGTAGTTATCGTGACTGGATGGCTCAATATGCTCACTTTCAATTAACTCATAGGCCTATGGAGTTGTTCAGAATTTCCATCCCTCAAACATTGGAAACACTTGACCCTCAGTTACATTCTTTAGTCACTGATCAACAACACATAGAAGATTGTGTTTATTGTCATATCTGTAATCATGATCCATCCAAGATAGTGTGTGGGTGTGTAGCAGAGACACCATTAGTAATACAGTACTATGAACACTATAGTCTTCATACCTATTGTCCTACTTGTAGACATAAACAATATTTTATGTGCGGTGTATTGCTTATTGAGCAAGTGCATCAGTTATCATTTTCAAATGAATAGTTAGTTAATTACTTAAAGTAAAAAAAAAAATTAATCTAACTAATTCGAACCTACACGAGGTCTTTTGTAAACACGAGTTTCATCCGTATTACTAGAACAAATATAGTGTGGGACACCACAACCGCAAGGACAAAACACAGTTAACTTATTTGTTCTCTGATCCAAAATAGGATTCAATAAGCCATCGCATGTACGGCACCAAACATAGTCATTCCCTTTGCATCTTTCATAGTCATTCGTGCAAAAGTGTTCATAGCAAATAAAACAATTAAACTCACGAGGATGGGTATACAACGTAGGGTGACGAATCTGACGATGTGCATGGTCCAACAATGCATTGAGGGTAATAGTTTGAACACGTTTAATACGAGTCAACAATTCATAACGATCCTTCGCAATCAAAAGCTGTTCCTTCTCAATCAATTCTTCACGCTCACGACGTTCACGTGCTGCTTGAGCAAAAGCATTTCCCCTCTCAACTTGTTCCATCTCATTGGCAAGGAAACCAGCATAAGTTAAATCATCATAGTATTGCTGTTCGCGGCGCTCAAACTGAATAATCTCTTCCTCTAAACAATGCTTATACATTTCCATCTTAATGAATAGCAAAGATTGTCCAAATCCATTAGCCGTGGCAAATGTCACCTTTGGTAAACCAACACGGTAAATGGCAGCATGATGGAGAATGTTTTTGCCATAGATTGTTAAGTCTATAGGAGTGGGATCATTAGACATCAAAGCAACATGGGCCTGGAAATCATCTTCCAAAGTAAACACAGGGGCAGGAATAACAGTCGTGGAGAACATTTTTAGAGCGGCGTTAAGT
>Ga0114967_10000619_pt1 | contig 30537 bp, 25 predicted proteins | sample M_130628_MF_Meta_FD_92639 | JGI IMG/M metagenome (GOLD analysis project Ga0114967, IMG submission 92639) | Freshwater microbial communities from Lake Montjoie, Canada to study carbon cycling - M_130628_MF_MetaG | ecosystem: Environmental > Aquatic > Freshwater > Lake | place: Lake Montjoie...
AATTAAGTGCAACGCAATGAGAATGAAAAATGGAGTAGCGACTTGCAGGTTTAAAGTGAGCCGCTTGGGTCTGCGCGTTTTGTTTGTCACTCGGAAGCGCGCGCCAAAAGGCCGAATCATGGTCCAAAGCACAGTGAGACCAATGGACGGCGCAAAAAACGTCTCGTAAAGCTCCGTCCAAAACGGCGAGCGGGATCCCAACGTCAACCACGAGTACAACAAGTAGTAACCCAAAATAAACGGCAACCGGAAGAAGAGCATTTCCGCCACGCTCATTTTCAACATCATTATGCCAAAGAATAAATAGCACAAAGGCGCTATAAGGTTGAAAAGCGTACAAGCGCTCCCCCCGTAGTACAGCATTCCAGAAAAATGAAGCACCCGCTGCTTCCAGTTGAGACCGGGAATGGTCAGCGGGTTCGTCGATGCGAAAATCCCCTGCAAAGTACCCTGCGCCCAACGGGAGTTTTGTTGAATAAATTCTCCGCAGGTGTCGGCAGCCAACCCCGAAGAAAGCGCTTCGTTGAGGTACAATAATTTGTGGCCCATCGCCTGCAACTTGATCGAGGTCGCCCAATCTTCAGTGATCGTATCCGTAGGGATGAGACCGATTTCTTCCAAAGCACTGCGGCGCGCCACCCAGCTAGTGCCGTGGCATACAATGGCATTGAAGGTATCGCGACCGGGTTGTAGTACGCGGAAAAAAAGGGTCTGTTCACCTTCAATCGCTTGTTCCAGGCCAAGGTTGCGCTGAACGGAATCTTGATTAAAAAAATGTTGAGGCGTTTGTACTAAAGCCACTTTAGGGTCGAGAAAGAAGCCGACTGTTCGCTCCAGAAAATCGCGTGTGGGAATGAAGTCTGCGTCGAAGGAAACGACGAGTTCACCTTGGGATTGTTTGAGAGCGTTATTGAGGTTACCGGCCTTTGCGTGAGCGTTGTCGGGACGATCCAAATAGCGACAACCTAGGCGCGCCGCTAGGGCGCGCATCACGGGGCGGCGCCGATCGTCGAGCAGCCAGATGGTTTTGTTCGGGTACTCCATCGCCTGACAACCGATAATCGAACGCTCCAACATTTCCATCGGTTCGGAGTAGGTCGGGATGAACACATCCACTGAAGGCACGTATTTTCCGCTACGCACGAATTGTGCTGAAACGTCCGCTTGGGCTGACCGATTTGTTAGCCGGAATAACGACAGATAACCAAGGATGATGCGAACATGGAGAAAGAGCTCAGAAGCGAAAAACAATAGGCTGAATACCGCGTTGAGTGGCGTGTCCAGTTGGAGTGTCGCGACGAGGCGAAACACGAGGTAGCCCAGTTGCAGAACGACGAACACGATCGCTACCGGAACCCGCACCCAATTCGGGGGTATTTTGAAAGCGGTGCGCAGAGTGATTGCCCACCACGCAACGAGAATAGCGGGCGTCATGATCCACAGAGGAGAGACTGCCCCGCTGTCGAGTTGCAGTTGCCGGCGCCCCCAATGAATCACGTGTTCCCAATACTGAAACAACACCACCCAATCGGAGCTCCCGCAGATCCAATAAGCTGTAGGAAATAGAATTACAGCGAAAGCAAGCCGCTTCCAGCCCCGATTTATCGGCACTAATTTATTCACTGTGTATTTTAGGCGTTGCGCGGCCGTTCCCAAGTTCGATTTCCCATGTGGGCGTGTCGAAATCGGTCTTATTCCCTACTCATACGAAACATCAGCGACGGCTCGTCTTTTGGTTTTGGAAGGCTCACCACCACACTCCGCCCCACTCCAAAAAACTGGCTCGCCGAAAATGGCGGCTGCGTTTCGGAACGTACGCGCACCGCGATCCGTCTCCGAGTCAGGTCACTGGAGGGAAGCGCCACGAAGCTCTCTGGATCCAGTCGCCCGACGCCCGCACGCACGGATTCGACCCGTCCACTCCAAGTCTCCTCACCGTCCACTGTCCGAATGTTTACCAGCGTCCCTACGGCAAATTTATCCACATGTCTCTCGTTGATAAATGCTTCTACCCAATAATTTGTGGGATCGACAATTTGCGCCACGGCCTCCTGCGAGCCAACCTGACAACCATTCTGCGCGCGCACCGCCCACACCACACCGTCGAAGGGCATCGTCACAGTCGCGTGCCGTTGTAATGTCACGAGTTGTTCCACCTGTCGCACTCGTTCCTCTGCAGAACGTAGCTGCTCCTTTTTTTGCTCCACGGCCTTACGGCAGATGGAAACGAAAGTTTCCTCCTCCATGAACCGCAACTTCGGCGTGAGGTTGTCCTTGTATAGGGACTCGTATAATTGAAAAATTTGCTCCTGTTTTGAGAGTCGCAACTCGGTATCGTTCAGCTCGGCTCGCAAGCGATCGACGAGCTCCAGCAAGGGCATTGTCTCCAGATTGTTAAAGCGCTGGTTTTCGACATGAAACAAGTCGATTCCGCGTGCGATCCTCTCTCCCGGACTCAGCGCCGCAATCTGTAGTTGTCCCGCGATCGGTGCGCGCAGGGACGTGACGCTTGTGTTCAAATAAGCTTGCTCACTTTCAACTCTCGTGAGGGTCCGTTGCACAAACAGACAACCGCCCGCAGACATGCCGGCGGCGAGGGTAAATCGCACCGTTTGAAAAAGCCAACGCCTCCAGCGAGATGTAGACAGAGCCTCCAGCGCCTCACTAATTTCCGCAGCAGACGCTTGCTGCTGCAAGCCCATAGGCTCCAAAGATATGGTGTTGCCTTTTGTATTCATGCCACTCCTCCTCAGATTGAGTTTCCCTGCTCCATCCAACCTCCCAAACTCTGCGGTTTCGCCGTGGGTCCCGCTCTGCTCTTAATCGTCTTTGCTTTGCCAGTCGGTTGATAAACCGAGTGACTCCGAAGCAAAATTCGCCCTCACTCATTATCCTCTTTTTTGAACTCGGACGTCGAAATGTCCGTATAACTTAACCCACGCCGAAAAGTTTAGCGCAATGAGGAGGCCATTTGCACCAAAGCCTCCTTGAGGCCCGCGATTGGCAGGCTAAACCGCCCGCACCAACTAGGGCTGGGATAACTTATCCACCAAAAACTCGAAACCCGTTTTGTGTTTGGTCTCTGGCGCACCCGGATAAACCAACTCAGATTCCACTTTTAGCGCTTGAAGGCGCTCCTGGAGTTTTACTCCGAAGTTGGCGGTGTGTGTCGGATCCTTTTCATCCTGCCCCAAAGCGGGTGGAGTGCCGTAGAACATAAAAATAGCGGGTGCATCGCTAGCTGCGAGTGCATATGGGGAATATTCATTAATCCAAGGCAATATTGTCTCGCGAGTTTCCGGAGCCCAAAAGTTCTTAACCCCGAAGGCGTGGCCGCCGTAAGTGCTATTGGGAGTCCACTCCTTCATCTGCTGCGGGTCCAACGAGGTTTGCGCTGAATGGGCCATCACACAAGTTGGGCGCGTGGATTCTCTGGAAACTGGGTCATTGCTCGCGGGATCAGCCAGATCTTTATGAAAGGCGAGCCACAAACTGGTGCAAGCCCCAGCAGAACCACCCCAAAGTCCCAAGCGATCCTTCCTGATATTCCACTGCGCAGCCTTACTACGGATGAACTGAATGGCCCGCGCCGCATCGCTCATCGGACCCTTCACCGGAGGAATCACCCCATCCGCAGTGGATTCGTTAATAAAGCGGTACTCTACCGAAGCCACAGAGATCCCCGCCTTGAGATAATCCTCCACGTGCCCCGGATCCACATGACTTCCAGCACCCCATCCACCGCCGTGAATGTACACCGCAACAGGGGTTGGCTTGTCAGAAGGCGCCTTCCAAAAATCCACAATTTGCTTGGCGTGCGGGCCGTAAGACACCGATTGATAAGTCGGTTCAGGATTACCGTAGTAATGGTACTGGAGGAAATTCAGGATCGCAGAGGCATTCTCTAAGCCGTGCGGATGATGTCCCTCGGCTTCCTGATGAATCATCTTAAAGACACCGCCGAGCTTTTCGTATTCGGCCTGCATCCGTGCGCCGTTCTCAGGAACGGGAACCACGTCATCCTTGTCTCCTGCGACGTAAACAATTGCGACTTTATCCGCGACTAACTTCGGCGCTAGATCAACTGGATTCTCTTTAAAGGCAAGAGCATCCACCTCTGAACCAAATCCGTATAATTCCTGAAGGCTGGCCCAATCCTTCGGACTTCCTTTACTCAAACCAAGTTTGCCACCGGGCCAACTTTTGAAATCACACACCGCTTTGTCCATGTAAAGCGCCGCCACCTTACCGGGATGTTTTGCAGCCCAGCGGGCAATCGAGAGGCCCTCTCGACTTAGTCCCATCAGCGCGATCTTCTTGCTCAAACCGTAAGTCTCGGTGATTTCATGATAAACCGCGTCCCATTTGGCGATCGCTTGGGGTGCGCCGAACGTGTTGCCGGGGCCCATTGCCACCACATAAAATCCAAGTTTAACTAGCTCTAACTCGGTGCGTGCCATGTTCGCAACCGCCGGATTCTCCGTGTTATAAAGCGAGGGTGCGAGGATCCAAGCCTTTGCAGGAAGCGGCTGGTTTGGCACGAGCACCGAGACTTTGTCAGGGCCAATATTAAAGGAATAAAGGGGAACGCCGTGGTAGTCAGCCTTCTCTCCTGGGAAGGGAGTTGCCGCATTGATTGAGACAAGGGCCGAAAAAAAGAGGGCGACAAACGTGACGAATGGGAGGGGATTCATAAAATAAAACGAGCGGAGCGGGACCAGCAAAGCGACTCTGATGCGTGCTATCTCTTTGGGGCGAACAACCAGTTGGGTTTCGTAGTAACCGTCCTACTGCCTGGGAAGTTGCCAATGCTCGTCGAAGAATCCCGCATTTTGAACGGCACCGGGAGCTAAATCACTGGGTGGAGTGGTTACATCCACAATCGCCCAATCGGGAAGCTTTGGGGTTTGGAGAGCATTCGTGGTGTCACTGCCTTGGCGGAACGTGAAAGTGCTGTTGAGGACAATGTAACGTCCGGTGGCAAGAGGATTGGGGTAAACTAGCACGGGCACGTGGGAAGCGGCGGGATAAACCTCCTTGCCGAAGCGCAACTCCTTGGCGTCCCATTGCAGCGGTAGGCGAGTTTGATTGGGCGCCTTGAGGGAAAGCAGTTTGGCAAGAAAAAGGTTAGAACTAGGATCCCCCCAAAGTACGAGATGGTGATTCGCCATGAGCTCGGGAGTCACGTCAACGTCGGCAACCACACGAATTTCCCCACGAAACACAACGCGCCACTGGGCAATTGCGCGCTGCATTTCCGCGTTGGCCCAAGCCTCAACCGCTGGGAAAAGCGCTTTTCCCGTGGGCCGCACAAACACGAAGGCCTCTTGAAACGCGTCGTCAATCGGCCCCTGAAGACCGTGCCGCTTGCGCAGTCCGTTATCGGAAGCGGCGACCATCCCCCAGCTTTTCCCTGTTTTTTGAAGACGCAACGGCGTGCCGTTTGGAGCTGAGAGCGTTTGCCCATCGCAATGAATTTTCCAACCACTCTGTTGCCCCCAAGCCTCTGGCGGGAAAAGCGTGAAGCTCGTAACCCCCCTCGTTTGAACTGAGATCGCTCCTTGCCCACTGTGCGTTGCAGTAAGCGTGGACTCCTCCCAATGACGCTCTAGAGAATTTATTTTGACCCAGTCCATGCGGTTGTAACGCAGAGTGTAGGTGGTTAGGTGCACTTTTTCGGGTGCATCCGGGGAACCCTTAGTCGCGGCAGCATCCACAAGGGTCGCGACTTCTAGCTTTGTGTCCGGATGATATTTATGGCCGGTGGCTGGACCGATCAGGTGCGGGAGGAGGATGCCCTTTTCCGCGGCTGCAGCGACCATGAGGTCGGCGGCCTGCTTTTGGGCATCGACCTCTCCAGAGTAAACCACCATGGGACGGTTCGCGAGGTTTGCGACGTATCCAGGAACGTCATAGAGACGCCACAGGACTTGCTCCCACCACGGCGGCACCGGTTTGCCCGGAGCGAACACTTTGGCGTACTGAGCCGTTTCCACAAAGCCGGCACCGGGATTGGAAACTGCCCACTTGGAGGTGTAATGGGCTGCGAGGTGCCAGCAACCCGCTCCGCCCATGGAAAAGCCACGAAGCGCGAGGTGTTGGGGATCAGCCCGATACTGGGAAAGCGCGTGTTCGAGGGATTCGAGCACATCGGTTTCGCCGGCAAACTTGAACCCGTTACAGAAGCGCCCGTAGGGGTGCAGCACGAAAGTGTTTGCGGGAATGAACTCGCTTTTGCCCCTGAGTCGATCCGTGAGAAAGGCCAGTTCGCTCAGTTTGTCGTTGCGCCCGTGCAACCAGACGTCGAGGCGAGGGTGTTCGTTGGGCGTTTCCTGTGGCACGATGATGCCGTAAGGCTGAACTGAGCCGTCGATTCGGGAGCGAAAGCCGCGCACTACGCCTCCCGTTGCGCGGGTCCACGGGGCGTCGCCGGCTTTAAGGGCGTCGAGACGGGCGCGCGCTTCCTTGAGTAAGGCGGTTGCGGCATCAGGCTGCTTGAGGTCGTAGAATTCGTTCCATTCTAACGCACGGCGCACGGCGATTGGAAAAATTTCGATGTCGGGGAGGAGCGCGGCGAGCGAAGGTTCGAGTTGGTTCGCTTTTACCAGAGCGTCGAAGTCCGCTTGAAATTGGGCGAGATCGGCGACAAGCGCTGCGCGGGATTGCTCTGGGATTTCGATGCCCAGAGGCGGAGACTTGGCGGTCGGCGTCTGACCAAATCCAAGCTGAACGGACGCCAAAAACAGAGCAGACAGGGTGAGAAATTTCATTGGGGGACGACTACGCTACAGGATCCGCCCAGCTGTGACAATCGGGTAAGAGCGCCCGAGCTGCGTTGGGAATCAGCTCCCTTTAGCGCATGCTAACCTCACCCGAGCCATGGCAGAGGTCTGGCGTTCTTGCAGGATTGCTTGAGCCTTGCGCACCTTACTCGCCGCTACCTCAGGATCCGTCGCCACGGAAAGCACCGCAGGCACAATACCCGCTAATTCCCCTTCTTGATCCAGATCGAAGAGCCATTCGCTTAAACCGATGTCTTTCCACATATTACCCTTGGACGTCTGTTCGGCCCAACGGCACACAATCGCCGGAATCCCATTGCCAATGCACATGATGGGCGAATGCATCTCGTTCCCAAAAAGCCCCGCGCTGTGCGTATAGACGCTCAACGCCTCGTCAGTGAGCCAATAGTCGGGCCGCCAGACCACGCGCGACTTCACCGCCTCCGGTAATGGATCGAGAAGAATCTCCTTACCCAACTGCATCTGAGTGCGATCCTCGGGACAAATGAGCACCTTGAGTTCCGTCTGCTTGACGATCTGGATAATTGCCTCCCGAAGCTGCGCGTGATCGTGCTCCTTGAACTCGTCATTGCGCTTTTGCTTGGCCGCGTCAAAAGGCCGCTCCTTTTTAATCAGCCAGTACGGGGTGTTGCGATAGCGCGGAATACAACACATGAACTTGCCGGAAATCAGCCCGTTGGCTTGCAAGAAAGCCGCTGCTTTTTCCTCATTCCGCAAGTCCGTGGCGAACGCGCCATCGGGTCCGAATTCCATCACCGGACACGCCGCCCCCGCTTCCCGCGCCGCTCGCAGCGAAACGGAGTCCCTAAAGTAAACGAACTGCGCGCCGTTAAATATTTCGAGAGTAGCCGGGCTGGGCTGACTCGATGTGATTCCCAAGATGCCGTACGGCTTTTCGCCTAGTTGCCGCCAGCGGGCCAAATCCTTTTCCGCGACTAACGAGGGCCCCGAGCCGTGCAGAAGAAAGTCATTTTCGTCGTAGAGCCTCTGAACATGAGTATTTCCAGACTGAATTTTTAGCCTCGGAAAACGTCGCTGCAACATCTCGCCGACCCCGTTATCTACGCTACTGGGCCACAGAGTAATTTGCGCAGCGGGAAAATGCTTTTCCAACAACGCTAGCATCCCTGGAGTGTGGGCGATGTCGCCAATATTGACCGTCTGCCAAGACGATCTCAGAACGACCCGCGGGGCGCGCTGCCCCTCGCTGGCACCCGCGAATCGCGCGGTCAGCGTGGCGAGGAATGAGGCTTCCAGAAAGCTACGACGGGAGAACATCGTGCCACTTAAAACCCTGATCCTTTATTGGAGAAGCTCGAAGCGATTCTGCGATATCAGAAATTGCCGCCTCACGTATTTTCTCCCCTTCGCCCGTCGCTGCCGATTTAATCCCCGCATGGACACACTGCATCCCGAAAGCGACACGCCGGACCACGCACAGAGCGCCGGACTTCAATTCACGCTCTCTGAAGTCGCCGCGCGGGCACTGGGCTGTCTCTTAGAAAAGGAACTTTCCACCCCGGACGCCTACCCTCTGACGCTCAACGGACTGGTCAACGCCTGTAACCAACGCAGTAACCGCGATCCCATTATGGCTCTTTCCGCGTCAGAAGTGGAGGTGGGCGTGGATGAGTTGCGTGTGCAGAAACTCGCTGTCTGGTTTTCTGGGGCGGAGTCGCGGGTTCCGAAGTTCAAGCACAAGCTCGATCAAGTCTTCGCCTTGGACGAGACGCACCGGGCGACGTTTGCGGAACTCCTGTTGCGCGGCCCACAAACGGCTGCCCAACTGCGCGCGAATGCCCAGCGGATGGCGCCCATGCCGGAAGCCGAGGCGTTTGACTCGTTGCTGGACGCTTTATCAAACCATCCGGCGGGACCATTACTTAAAAAGCTCCCCAGACAGCTCGGCAAAAAGGAGGCCCGCTGGGCGCAACTCCTTACTGGAGAGCCCGCAGTACAGACCGAACCTGAACCCATTTATCGCCCAACTCCCGCCCCAACGGCTTCGAGCGCAGACTTGGAGCGGCGCGTCGCAGACTTGGAGCTGATGGTGCAATTGCTACAGGAACAGATGAGCGCGGTGTTAACGACAGCGACTTCGACGCCTGCACAACTCTCCGACGGTAACGCTCCCCAACTAGAGTCCCAAGGCGAGACGCTCCCGTGAGAAAAATATCCTAATTGAGGGACAATTTAACTCTACAGCGCCTTCCTAAGACGTTTACCGAGTGAAATCAACTAACTCGACTTAGCGATGATTTCCTCGGGGGTCTCTTCTACGGCGGCAACCTCTGCTCCAGAGGATACCAGCAGCGTATAACTGAGGCCACTTGCAGAAACCAGTTTCATGCTGTCTACGTTATCTAAGTTGATCCAAATATTTTTACCATCAACGCTTTGTGTGAGTTTAACAAATTTCATAAAACTAGAATCACTGAATTTAATATAAAACAGAGTACCTGCTTAGTCTGCTCAGATTACACCGCCGAAATTGAGGGAAACATTTTCAAGCTTTCCTTGTTCTTACAAAGCAGCGCTTGTGCCACGCCTTACCAGCGTAAGGAAAGGCCCGACGTCACTCGGAAACAAGGCTCTTCAAGTGACATTCCTGAAAACAGCGCCCCGCTCCCCTAGCGCTAGTGGCTGAGAATTTTCACAACTTTGCGCAGCAACCTTGACCAAGCCAGAGTTGGCTTTACTCTGCATTGCTTCGCTGGGCCCCATCCCTAATCCGGGTCCAGTCAGGCACCCACCCCGGTCATGTTTCAGAAAGTCCTCGTTATTGATGAACAGCCAGCTTGCGCTGAACTGGCCGAGAAGATCCTTGCCCAACAATACCCCGGAGCGCCGGTGGACATATTGTACGCAGAGTCAGGAATGGACGCATTCGATAGACTTCAAGTCGCTATTCCCGAGCTTATTATACTTTCAGAGTCGCTGCCAGACCTCACCACGGAGGCCATTCTCATGCGCCTTGCGGGAGATCCCCTCACCGCTCAAATTCCGGTCTGTCTGGCAAACGCATCCGGAGAGGCCGATGCGCTCGAAGATCGTTACCTAAGCCTCCGCAAAGTCGTCGTAAGCCCAATGGGCAGGGACGCGATTTCTGAACTTCTCGCCAAGGTCGTTTCCGCTCCTCGCCCCGTGCGCGGTCACTCGGAGGGTGCCGCACAAGATTCTTCCCGAATCGCGTTTAGCGGACACACCGGTTTTTTTCATTTGCAAGCGGCTCTGCAAATGGCCCACGGCGACCGACTCACCGGAGTTTTGCGCATCTTCATCGATCGCGCCCCTATTGAACTTTACGTGAGCAAAGGCCGTTTCGTATTGGCCACTACGCGAAACCACACCCTTTACTGCAGGGAATCTCCCGTAGTGCTGGACATGGCTTCCCTAGGTCAAATCACGGAAGCGCAACAGGGACAGGCGATTTCCGGATGCCCGTTGTTCTTGTATCTGGGGCTCAAAGGATTGCTGCCCCAGGAGGATGTCGTTCCCATGATTCGGGAACACGGTCATCGTCTTTTTGCTACCATCTGGTCTGCGGGACGCGTCCCGTTTGAATTTGAGCGCATGGAGAATCTGCCAGAGTTTGTGGCAAAATTCCCAGCTTCGGGCGATGATGCGGACAACTGGGTTCTCGTTTCTCTGAGGCACTCTACCATGGCGGAACTTCCTCTTGCCCTGCGCATTGGCGAAACAGGCTCCCCCGTTTACACGCGACGCGGCTCGGAGCTTGTCCAGAGACTGCGCCTCACAGATCACGAATCTCGCTTTGCCGCAGGCGTTAACGGCGCCGAGTCGCTGCTGTCACTTTCCAAGCGTACGGCAGTGGAGATGAAGGAAGCGCGCGAAATGGTGTTCCGCTTTGTAACGTTGGGAATCATGGATTACTGGACGGGCTTGGGGCTCCCGGGCGCGGCGTTGCCATCGACCCGACGCAGACCCACCGCAGTGTAACCCAACCGCTTGAGCCTTTGCGGAACGCTTTTCCCGCCTCCTCTTGATCGGGCCGAAAACTCAGGATTGAGGTTGCCGCCGCGGGGACCTACTCTCATCCGATTATCCATGGCAAAAACCACCCACAAACCGACTGAACCCACTTTTGAGTCCGCGCTAGAGCGCCTCGAACAAATTGTGGGTGAAATGGAAGGCGACAAGTTGCCATTGGAAGAGCTTTTGGGCCGGTATGAAGAAGGCACTCGACTGGTTAAAGTTTGCCAGGAACGCCTCACTTCGGCTGAAAAGCGTATAGAGCTCATCACTAAAAATGCGGCGGGTGGAGCAACCCTGACAGAATTTGATCCGACCTCCCCACCGCCTATTACTGAAACGCCACAGCGCTCCGCTCCGGCAAAACGTCCGCCTGCAGACGACGAAGTGAGTCTATTCTAGCTCACTCAGGGGCTTACTGAAACGACGTCACCTGCAGTCGTTACCCCTAAATCCTACAACTCATTAAGGACTCTCATTTTTCATGGCAACACGGCTTCTTCCTTCCATTACGTCTCCGGCTGGGGTGAAAAAACTCCGCGAACAAGACCTCCCGATTCTCGCCCAAGAAGTTCGCGACGAACTGGTTCGCGTGCTTTCCGAAGACAATCCCACCTCAGTGGGCGGCCATCTCGGGCCAAATCTCGGCGTCGTGGAACTGACTGTCGCCATGCACCGCGTCTTCAGTACGCCTGCCGACAAATTTGTCTTCGATGTCTCGCACCAGGGTTATGTTCACAAATTGCTGACTGGCCGCAATGAGCGCTTCGATACGATTCGCCAATTCGAGGGGCTCAACGGGTTTTTGTTGCGCAGCGAAAGTCCGCACGATTGCTACGGCGCAGGCCACGCTGGGACTGCTCTTTCGGCGGCGCTTGGGATGGCGGTGGGGCGTGATTTGCGTGGTGGAGACGAGCACGTGGTCTGCGTCGCTGGTGATGCAGCATTCACCTGTGGAGTCAGTTATGAGGCGATGAACAATGTTGCGCAGACCAGGCGTCTCATCGTCGTCTTGAACGACAATGAATGGTCTATCGCAAAAAATGTGGGAGCCATCGCATCTTACCTAAACAAAATTGCAACCAGTCCCGCCTACACACATTTGCACGAAAAGGCGTCAAATTTCGTCAAGATGATCGGGGGACAGACGGCGCTCGACTTTGCCCATAAAGTTGAAGCTGGAGTGAAAAACCTGCTGCTTCCAAGCGTGATTTTCGAGGAACTCGGGTTTCGTTATTACGGCCCTATAGATGGGCACGACATTCCTCTGCTCGTGCAAACTTTTGAATTTCTTAAAACTCAAAACGAGCCGGTTCTTCTGCACATCCTGACTCAAAAAGGCAGAGGCTATGCGCCGGCACTCGCAAAGCCGGATAAGTTCCACGGCCTTGGTAAGTTCGAACCGAAAACTGGCGCCACAAAGCCGACCTCAACTCCCACGTATTCGGAGCTTTTTGGCACCACGCTTTCAAAGTTTGCCGAACAAAACAATAGGCTCGTCGCCATCACCGCCGCCATGCCCACGGGCACCGGTCTAGCATCTTTTGCGGCAGCCCATCCGACTCGCTATTTTGACGTCGGCATTGCAGAGGAACACGCGGCACTGTTCGCCTCCGGCCTCGCCACACAGGGGTTCAAACCATTCCTCGCGATCTACTCGACCTTCATGCAGCGCGCGTACGACATGATCGTTCACGACATCGCGCTTCAGAATCTCAACGTCGCACTGTGCATGGACAGGGGCGGCCTCTCTGGTGACGACGGTCCCACTCACCACGGCCTCTTTGACATCGGCTACCTGCGGCACATTCCCAATCTCGTGTTCTGCACTCCGCGCGACGAGGCGGAATTCGTCGATATGCTCTGGACGATGAACCACTACAACGGCCCCATCGCGATACGCTACCCTCGTGGCGTCGGCACCGGAGCCAAACCGGCAGCGCAACCCAAGTTGCTCGACGTCGGAAAGTCGGAGATCGTGCGTCATGGCAGCACGCATCCGGTGCGGGTAGCCCTCTTTGGCCTGGGGAACATGTGCGCAGTCGCCGAGGAAACCGCCGCACTATTGGAGAAGCACGGCATTTCCGCAGCGGTCATCAACCCGCGCTGGATTAAACCGTTAGACACGGGAACGCTCGAGTTTTTCGCGCGCTCCGTAGAAGTTCTTTGCACCTTTGAAGACCACGTACTCCACAACGGCTACGGCTGCTCGGTGATGGAACATCTGGCCGAGGAATGCATCCATCTTCCAATCGTTCGCGTCGGGTGGCCTGATCAATTCGTGGAACATGGGGCTGTGGAAATCCTCCGCAAAAAACACGGTCTCACCGCGGAGGCAGCGCTGGAACGCATCCTCGCGATACTCGAAGACGTGGCGACTCCGGAAGTCCAACCGGCAGAGACAGCGTAGGCATCCGCCTACTGTCACACGTCACATTTGCAGTTAACAGCCATGGGAAAAGGAATTGCCATTCAGACCCAAGGACTGACCAAGGTTTTTCGAACCTACAAAAAGCCGCCCGGTGTCATGGGGGCGATCCGTGGATTATTGCACCGCGAGTACACCGAGATGCGGGCGGTGGACGACGTAAGTTTCACGATTAATGAGGGTGAGTTTGTCGGGTTCCTCGGCCCCAATGGAGCTGGAAAAACGACGGTTCTAAAAATGCTTTCCGGCTTGGTTCAACCCACCTCGGGAGAGGCTAATGTTTTGGGTTTCATCCCCTGGCAACGTCGCGATGAGATGAAGCGTCAATTCGCGCTGCTCATGGGACAGAAAAATGCGCTTTGGTGGGATCTGCCTGCGAGAGAATCCTTGGAGCTCAACCGGGTAATTTATGGAGTTGAACGCAAACGCTTTGAGTCCGTCGTAGGCGAGCTTTCTTCGTTGTTGGAGGTCACAGACAAACTCGACGTGATGGTCCGAGAATTATCCCTCGGCGAGCGCATGAAGATGGAGCTCATCGCCGCGCTGCTGCATTCCCCAAAGGTGCTTTTTCTGGATGAACCCACGATTGGTTTGGACGTCACCTCACAAAAGCGGGTCCGAGAGTTCCTGAAAAAGCACAATAAGGAATCAGGCGTTTCAATCCTCCTCACCAGTCATTACATGGGCGACATCGAGGAGTTGTGCCAGCGCGTCATTGTGATCGATCACGGAAAGCTTTTCTTTGATGGACCGTTGTCTGCAATCGTCGACCGGTTCTCCGCGCACAAGGTTTTACAGTTAACCTTCTCCGAAGCCGTAGAGGGACGCTTTGAGGACTTCGGTGAAGTACTCGAACGCTCGCCACTAAGCGTGCGAATAAACATCGTCCGGTCACGAGTGGCTGAGGTTTGCCGAGAGGCGCTCGTAACTTGGCCGGTGAGCGATCTTGCTGTCACAGAACCCTCTGTGGAAGACGTCATTCGCCAGCTCTTCGACAAAGCTCCGCAGTAACGCGCACTTGGAAGCCGTTGTTATGTGGCCGCTTTTATTGACACTCATCCATTTGTTCCTGCTCGTCGCGCTCGGGATCGCTCTGCTGCAGTTACTCTGCAACCTCGCGAGCATTCCGAAATTGCGCTCCGTGCGGCTTCACAATGGAGCAACCCAGAAGGTCTCAGTTCTCATTCCTGCTCGCAATGAGGCGCTTAACATCTCCGCGTGCGTCTCCTCCTTGTTAGCGCAGGATTACCCAAACTTCTCCGTCCACGTGCTGGACGACCATTCCAGCGACGAAACGGCTCAGCTTGTGCGTGACCTCGGTCTCACCGAGGCCAATGGCGGTCTTATTTCGGGCGCCCCATTGCCCGCAGGTTGGGTAGGAAAAAACTGGGCGTGTCACCAACTCTCACAGCTTCCACAAAGTGCCCAGAGCGAGTTTCTACTCTTCACGGATGCCGATACCATACACCAGCCCAATGCTTTGCGAGCTCTCGTGGAAATTGCTCAACAACACGGAGCCTCACTCACCTCAGCCTGGCCTGAGCAAATTACGGTTTCGCCCGTAGAGAAACTGGTGGTGTCGCTCCTGCCCTTTTCAGGAATTCTGTTTTACCCACACCTGCTTTTTTCTGTGCTCGGGAAGCATCCAAATTGGCGCAAAAAAGTGCCTGAAAAATTGCGGCGAACCTTGGGCGCGGCCAACGGTCAGGTGCTGCTTTTCACCAAAGCCGCATACGAGGCGGTGGGCGGACATGACGCGTTGCGCTCGCATTTGGTGGAGGACGTTGCCTTGGGACGTGCCGTTGCTGCGCGGATGCACGAAGGCTTATGGCTTTTAAACTGCGATGGGGCGGGACTCATTTGCTGCCGCATGTACCGCAGCGCGGCTGAAGTCTGGGAGGGATTTACCAAAAATGTGCGCGCGGCTTTTGAGAGTTCGCATCTGGGTTTCTGGGCGGCGGGCATCATTCAACTGGCACTTTTTCTATTGCCTTTTGGGTTATTTTTAGGCCCGAAATCCCACTCTCTTTTCCCTCAAGCTGAACTGCTTATCATTTTATTAATGCGCGCGCTCACGACTCTTTTTCTCGGGGGTTCTTGGTTAAGCGTCGCCCTGCATCCCCTCGCCTATCTGATCGCGCTCTCAATAGGGCTCAACAGCTGGCGCCGCTCGATGGGCCCCGGCGTTGTGTGGAAGGGACGCGTCTACGCAGTAGATCATGCAGGTGTCGGATCCACTTCCAATCGGAAGGAGACGACAGAACACAAGATTTTCTAACCGCAGGGACTTGTCAGAATCCCATGTGTCAGTATGGTGTCGGCGACCCCTAACTTCGTCCATTCGCACCCCGCAATGACCCTCGCACACCTCCTTTCGGTAGAGCAAATCATCCCTGAGATGCAGGCCAAAGAGCGCTGGGCGGCTATCGCCGAGCTCGCGGATCGACTCGTTGCCGTGGAGCGCATTGCGCTTGAGGATAGGCAAGAAATTGTCGAAGCCCTCGAGGCACGGGAACGCACCATGAGCACGGGAATTGGCTTTGGCATCGCCATCCCTCACGCAACCTCCACTCGTGTCAACCAAGTCGTGGCGGCTTTTGGCCGTTCAAAGGAGGGGATCGAGTTTGGTTCCCTTGATCATACTCCAGTGCGTTTTGTGGTTCTTTTTGTAGTTCCCAAGGATGAATTCCAGATGCATTTGCGCACCCTTGCTGCAATTGCTAAATTCCTCAACGACAAAGGCGTCCGCGAACGCCTTACTCTTGCGGACAAGCCCGAGGACATCCTCGAAATATTCCGCGCCAACGGCCGGTAAGCACACGTTTCCTTAGGCGTTTGCCCTGATTGGCAGCTCCTCCCCACGCTTTAGAGTTTGTGGATTCGACTTCCCAGTAAGCGCGCCGCATACTCCCCTTCCCTTTTAGCCACATGCCCAAAGTCTTCCTAAAAACCTACGGCTGCCAGATGAACGAGCGGGATTCCGAGCAGGTCACCCGGGACCTTGTGGCGCGCGGTTACGATCTTACCGAGTCCGAGGCGGACGCTGACGTCGTACTGCTCAACACTTGTAGCGTGCGTGATATGGCGGAGCAGAAAGCCATTGGAAAAATGGGCATGCTGAGCCGCTTGCGCAACAATAAGCCGGAAATGGTTTTTGGATTTATCGGCTGCATGGCCCAAAGCCGGGGCGCTGAACTCGTCCGCGACATGGGCCACGTGGATCTGGTCGTCGGTACCCAGAAGTTTCACAAGGTGGCGGACTACGTGGAGGAGCTAGTTCAACGCCGCCGCCAAATGCGCGAAACGCTCATGGATGACGCTCGGTTTTCGATCGTCGATATTGAAGAAGAACCGGGTTCGCAGGAGAAAATTAGCGAGCACGTTCTGGAGCCCAAACAGAGCACAGCGTTCGTCTCTATCATGCAGGGATGCAACATGCACTGTACCTTCTGCATCGTGCCTAGTACCCGCGGTTCCGAGCGCTCCCGGCGCATCGAGGACGTTGTGGCAGAAGTCCGCGCGCTCGCTGAAAAAGGGGTGCGAGAAGTCACATTGCTCGGGCAAATCGTCAACCTTTTTGGGCGGCATGAGTTTCCAAAACTGGACAACAAGAGCCCCTTCGTCCAGTTGCTGGATGCAGTTCACGAGGTCGACGGCATTGACCGGATTCGCTTCACGTCTCCGCACCCAATCGGGTTCCGTCCAGATCTCGTAGCGGCCTTCACTCGTTTGCCCAAGCTAATGCCCCACGTCCATCTGCCGCTGCAATCCGGCTCAGATCGATTGCTCAAACAAATGCATCGGGGTTACACCGCAGCGAAGTATCTAACGCTCGTGGATGCTCTTCGCAAAGCGCGTCCCGACATTGCGCTGACCACAGACGTCATCGTGGGTTTTCCGGGTGAGACGGAAGAGGACTACGCTCAAACGCGTGAATTGGTGAGGCAGGTGCAGTTCGATAACGCGTTTATTTTCAGGTACTCTTCCCGTCGTGACACCCCAGCAGCGACCATGGAAGAACAAGTTCCAGAGGCTGTCAAAGAGGCGCGCAACAAGGATTTACTCGCCCTTCTAGACGACTGCGCCAAGGCGAAAAGCGAAGCGCTGGTCGGGCAACTCGTGGAAATTCTTTGCGAGGGTCCGAGTAAAACCAACGCAGAACGCCTTTCCGGGCGCACTCCGGGAAACAAGATAGTCGTGTTCGAAGGCGGCACCCGGCACATAGGCCAGATTTTCGATGTACGTATCACCCGCACAACGGGCTTCACTTTGTACGGCGACCCAGCGCTTCTGTAACCTGGAACCCTCAGCGTTTGCGAGGGGCGTGCACTGAAGGGTGTCTCCGTCTTGTTGCTGGAAATTTCAAACTACCGCGCCTGGGTTTTGTGAAAGAATTCCCTCAGCGTTTTTGGCCACCGGCAGTCGCATCTCAACGGCCAAACCGTGGGGCGCTAAGTTACGCAACAACACCGTTCCTCCGCACGCCTCGACACAGCGCTTTACGATGGATAGACCCAGCCCAACTCCACCGGTCTCCCGCGTGCGGGCTGACTCTGTTCTAAAAAATGGATCACACAAACGGTGCACTAATTCCGGAGGTACTCCTGGGCATTTGTCGGAAATACGCAGCAGGACTTCTTCTTTTTCACGCCGCGCCTCAAGCAGAATGGGGCCTGAACCCTCGGCATAACGCAGACTGTTGCGAAGGACATTTGCGATAGCGCGCCTGAGATAGAGGGGATCAGCCAACACGGAAAGACCCTCCTTTATTTGAGAGGAGATCTGTTCGTGCGAAATATTTTCCTGCAGCAAGACGTGCTCGAGCGCCTCACTCAGTTCGACAGGTTGCATGTGCAACTCGGACTGCAAGCCCGCCTTGGTAAACTGCAAAATTTCCTGCAAAAGAGCAGCCATTTGGGCGACTTCCTCACGCACATCATCGAGGATGGGTTTCATCTCAGGGCGAGCCTGAGACTCCATAATCGCGACCGCATATTGCAGACGCGCAAGAGGCGATCCGAGTTCATGGGCGATGTCCCCCAAAAACTGTTTCTTACCCGTCACAAACTCCTCTAAACGCGTTGCCAAATGATTCAGTGATGTCGCGAGACTCCCAATTTCGTCGCTGCGCTTGATGTCCAAGCGACGGTCAAAATAGCCTTGGGCCATGTGTTCAGCTGCCACACGCATCGTCCTTAATGGCACCGTAATACGGCGCACTAGCGGCCACCAAAAAAGCGCCGAGCCCAGCAGAATCCCCGCCGCTATCCAAAAGGGGGTGCTCTCCAAAATCAACCCGCCTTTCAAGAGCGAGGTGGATGCGATCAACAACGAGGTCGGCCCTCGAAAACGCGCCCCATTTGGAATCGGTGGCATGTTTAACCCGATCCAATACAGACCATTTTCATGGACGATGAAGCGTTTAACCGACGGAGGCAAGGGAGGCTCTCCTTTTGGTAAACGATCCCGCTCGAGCGGAGATTGCAGCCCCAGTCCCTCACCAAACGGAGTTTCCGCTGGAGCACCCTCAAACTCAGGGCGTAAGTAGCCGTCCAAAGGCGGAGGCGGGGGCGGCCTCAAAGCACTAAACTCTCGCACCTTTACCAGAACTGCTTCAGGAACAGGGGGTAGCCAGCCTGCCTGTAAATCCCCCTCCCGCCTCATCACGCCGAACGAGACGCCATACCGCCTCGCGAGACTCGCTGTCACCTCGCCCCAACGCGCCGCCGGCAAACTCGAGATTCGTTCGCTCGCTTCCGTCACCAAAGAATCCAGACGCGCCCCTGCTCTCCCACTTAAAAGCGCACTTAACAGCGGTCCACCATGGCCGACTAACAGAACTGCCGCGACAACGCCCACCAACACGATGTTTAGAAAAAACCACGACAAGATCTGCAGTGAAACGGGCACCCAAATCGTTCTCCGACCCGATACATCCTGCGCAGCCGATGGCTTGGTGTGTTCAAGCATTGGGTGTGTTAGAGTTTATTAAACAATACCCCGCCGTGCGCACCGTGCGTATGAAGCGCGGTTGTTTGGGATCGTCTCCTAACTTTCTGCGCAGTGCCGAAATATGAACATCTATGGAGCGATCAAACACCTCGTAATTACGTTCGCGGATCTCCTCTAATAGCTGCTCCCTCGATTTTATCCGCCCGGCGGATTTGGCGAGTGAGAGAAGTAAATCATACTCCACGGGAGTCAGTAATACCGGCTGCTCTCCGATTGCGACGGTGCGCGCTGAAGGCTGAAAATGGAGGACGCCGACCCGAAAATCCGCCAAGTCCTCGCTCCCAGACTGGCCTGCCTGCCTTTGAGAACGACGAACCACGGCTCGCAAGCGCGCCAGCATTTCCCGACTCGAGCAGGTTTTGGCGATATAATCGTCCGCCCCAAGTTCCAGACCAACAATGCGATCGGCCTCCTCCCCTCGATTGGTAAGCATCAACACAGGCACTGAGCTTGCCTGACGCAGACGCTTGAGGATTTCAAACCCGTTGAGTCCCGGCAACATCATATCCAGCAACACCGCATGCCACTCGCCTCTCACGGCCCGATCCAAACCCTCCGGACCGTTATGAACCGCATGTACTTCATAGCCTAGAGGGTCAAGATAACCTGCAATCAAGCGGCAAAGTTTAGTGTCGTCATCAATAAGCAACACTTGGAGCCGATCTGGATTCGATTGGTGGGAAGATTGCATGACAAAGGAAACCGACTAAGTTCAGAATCTATGCTGGAGCACATCAGAGGCCCGAGGAGGTTCAAGTATTTACTGAATGGTTACCATTTTCAATGGCGGCCAACCGTTATTTGAGTCCTAATAGTTTTAGTAAATCTCGACCAGAAAGCTCGTTATAGAAGCCTCAGTTTAATCATTTTATTCTAATGCGTCATCGCGAAAAAGTGCTCGCTCACGCCGAACAAGAGTTGTTTTCAAAAGGCGCACTGCGTTCTGAAGATCTGCTGAAACTTTACCAAAAGTTCATCAAGCTCGAAAACCACCGCATCCGACTACGCCACACCAGCGGCGGCGGCGGACGCGAGGTATGCGGTCAGCGCGCCACGGTGGTCGACATTGTCTTGCGACATCTTCTGGACGCTGCCCGCAGGCTCGGAGACGAGGGAGGTGGCCTGAACGCAAAGACAGCGGCAGGCGCGTCTCCGAATCTCAACGTGGCGTTGGTTGCTATCGGGGGTTATGGGCGTGGGGAGCTTAATCCGTTCAGCGACGTTGACTTGATGTTCCTGCACGATGGCAGTTCTGATGCCGTAGCTCGGCTTGAACTGGGAGGTATTGTGGAGAAAATTCTCTACACCCTTTGGGACGTCGGCTTTAAAGTCGGCCACAGCACGCGCACGCCGGAGGAGGCCATCGCCCAGGCAAATATGGATATGCTCTCGAAAACATCTCTGCTCGAGGCGCGTCTCGTTGCGGGAGACGAGGCTCTTTTTGTCCGTTTTCAGAAGCAATTCATCCAACAATGCGTCGAGAAACATGAGGATGAATACATAGGACAACGTGTCGCAGACCAGGCGGAGCGCCACGCAAAATTCGGTGGCACAGTTTACATGCAAGAGCCGAATATTAAAAACGGCTGCGGAGGTCTTCGAGACTACCAAAACCTCCTTTGGTTATCCTTTTTTAAAGAACGTATCCGCACCAGCGCAGAGCTGGTTGAAAAGAAACTGCTCAACGAGGCCGAACGTCGGCGCTTGGACCGCTCCTACGACTTCCTTCTGCGGGTCCGTAATGAGTTACATTACCTCAACCAACGCCCCTCAGATGTGATTCTCCTCAATCAGCAATTAGCCATCGCTGATAATTTAGAGTACACTCAGAAAAACATTCTGCGCCGAACGGAAGCTTTGATGCGTGACTATTACATGCACGCACGAGACATCTACAATATCACAGAACTACTCTGTGAACGCTTGTGCGTCATTACGCCTGAACCAAAGAAGCGAACCCAGCTGCTCAAACTTTTGCGGCTCGCACGCCCGCCTAAACAGGAGCATTTCGACGGCTTTTACAGCCTCAACGGCCGTATTTACCCCGAAAACCGCGCGATTTTCAGCCAAGATCCCCCCAGGCTCATGCGCCTCTTTCACTACGAGCAGAAACGGGAGGAACGTATCAGCCCCGAGTTACAGCAACTCATCCGCCGCCGACTTCACCTGGTGGACCGCACCTTTCAATACGCCAAAGCCAACAGGGAAACATTTTTAGCAATCCTTTCCCGCAAGGGCGAGGCCGGTGCAGTCCTTCGCTCCATGCACCAAGTCGACTTCCTGGGACGTTACATCCCTGAATTTGGCGAATTAACCTGCTTGGTTCAGCACGAATTCTTCCACCGCTACACCGCCGACGAGCACACCTTGGTGTGTATCGAAAAGCTCGACGCGCTCCTTCACACAGAGGACGCCAAACTGAAGGGCTATCGGAAGTTATTCCACCAACTGGAGGATCCCGCTGTTTTGTATCTCGCTCTTTTGCTGCATGATACCGGCAAGGCCGCCAACGTGCGCCATCACGCCGAGGCCAGCGCTATCGCCGCGCAGCGTGTCGCAGTTCGACTCCAACTCTCACCTGCCCAGCGCAAAAAACTGATATTTCTCGTCGATCATCATTCCACAATCTCAAACACAGCCCAGCGCCGTAACCTTGAGGATCATGCGACTATCAAAGAATTTGCGAGTCTTGTAGGCAACCAGCACAATCTCGACGCCCTCATGATTGTCACGCTCGTTGACGGCCAGGGCGTTGGCGATGACTCCACATGGTCCGATTGGAAAGAGTCGCTCGTGTGGAATCTTTATAACTCCACCAAACTTTTCCTTGCTGACAACGTCGAATTTTTCCGTCGCCGCCGAGTCGAACGCGAAGAACTCCAGTCCGCCGTCGCCCAGTTGCTCAAGGGCGAGTGGGCCGAGGAAATTAACGCACATTTTCAAGGAATGCCGGAACGCTATTTCCTGAGTTACCCAGCAGAAAGCGTCGCCGATCACATACGCCTGTTCCACAGATTTTTAGATCAGCGCGAGAAAAGTGCGGATCTTGCCCTGGCACCTGCCATCAAGTGGATCCCCCACCCCAACCGTGGCCACACCGAGTTTCGCTTTTGCGGCTGGGACCGGCACGCCTTGCTGTCTAAGATTGCGGGATCCCTTTCAGTGGCTGGCTTTAATATCCTTGGAGCCGATGCTTTTACGCGCTCAGACAGTCTAGTGTTGGACACCTTCCGCGTATGCACGCGCGAATTCGAGGCGGTTACGGACCTCGAGGCGATGGAGCTTGCTGAAAAGGTGCTGCGCAGCGCTCTAGAAACTGAAGTTTTTAATTTCACACCGCGCCTCAACCGTTCCATCGGAAAACGCGGATTCAAACTCAGTGAGTCCCTCGACTTTCCCACCCGCATCGCAATCGATAACAGCACCAACCCGGTTTACACCGTTGTGGATATCCAAACTCCCGATAGGCTTGGTTTACTTCACTCGCTTCTCAAAGCCTTTGGGGATGAGGGCTTGGAAATTGCGCTCTCTCGCGTGGCCACGGAAAAGGGGGCCGCCATCGACAGCTTTTACATCACAGACGAACTGGGACAGAAAGTTCGCGACTCAGAGCGCTTGGGCCAATTGCAACAAGCGCTTTGGAAAGCGACCGAGCCTTTGCTGGAGACAAAAAGCTAGGGCAACCCAAACGGGGAGCGTTAGCAATCTAGGGGCGGGGCTGGAAATCCACCACGAAAGCGTCCGCCAAACTGGGTTTAAGCAAAGTTACGAAAGCCTGATGTTCAGGGTGATCCAAGTAGACCTTTAGACTTTTTGCGTCCGCAAAACCCAGCACCCACATGTGCGTAAATCCCTTGTCGAGTTTCTCTTCGCTTACGTTCGTGCCCCATTCTAGCGACTGAATCTGGGGAATCTTTGCTTTAAGGGCAGCGAAAGCGCTCTCTATCGCATGGACCTGCTCAGGGGTGGCGTCCGTCTTGAATTTAAAAGAAACAACGTGACGAACCGGAGCCTCGGCCCCGAGCACTGTGATAGCTGTCATAAGAAGAGTCGCGATAACTGGGAGGATGCGCATGGGGAGAGGTTGAGCGCAGGATGCGAAACGGAAAAGCCTGAATTTTCAAATCGGACGGATGAGTTCTAATGCTTGCCTTTGCTTCCAACTCTATGAGGCGGGCTTAATCGCACGTTATCGCTGATGATTGCGCTCAACTTTGATAAAAATCGTCACTCCATTGTTGCATCACGACAAGAATCGGTTCAATGTGATCACTCGTTTCGAGGCTGCACTCGCATTGTTTATATACTTTGTCCGTGCTGTTCTGAGAAACGAAGTTTGGAAACTTGCTTAAGCTTTGTTTAAGTTCACTTTCCATAGAAAAGCCGAAGTGGCGGAATGGCAGACGCGCTAGACTCAAAATCTGGTATCCGTGAGGGTGTGTGGGTTCGAGTCCCACCTTCGGCACTCTCTTCTCAACGAGAAGGAGTAACATGAATTTAAATGTGCCTTAAAGAGGGACCTACGCCAGCAACCCACCCTCACCGGTCTCCCGAGCAGGCTCCTCATGTGACACTTGGGTTTCAAACCCGAGGATGTCTTGCGTCATAGCACCCCCTGCTTTAACCCAAAAGGCGCACTATGCCAGTCACTGCCTCCCGTTTACACGGTTTCACTGAGTCTGTTATTCGCGGGATGTCTCGTCTCGCGAATCAGCACGGCGCCATCAATCTCGCGCAAGGCTTCCCCGAAGGAAACCCGCCCGAGGCACTCGTAGAAGCCCTTGAGCGCGCTGCTCGCGGGCCGCATCACCAGTATGCGATGACGTGGGGAGCGCCCCGCTTTCGGCAGGCGCTTGCCCGTAAAATAAATCGATTTACCGGTCTTGAGCTCGATCCCGACCAAAACCTCGTCGTGACCTGTGGGAGCACCGAAGCAATGATGGTCGCCCTCATGACGGCGTGTAACCCCGGAGACCGCGTGATTGTCTTTTCGCCGTTTTACGAAAACTACGTCGCGGACACCATTTTGTCGGGAGCGATTCCCATCTTTGTGCCACTGCGCGCCCCTGATTTTTGTTACGACCCTGAGGAGTTGCGCGCCGCTTTCGCCCAAAATTCCAAGGCGATTATTGTGTGCAATCCGTCGAATCCCTGCGGCAAGGTTTTTACCCGTGAAGAGTTGCTGGAAATTGGCGGCCTTGCGGAAAAACACGATGCCTTTGTGATCACTGATGAAGTTTACGAGCACATTGTATTTGCACCCCATGTTCACACGTCGGCTGCCGCCTTACCGGGGCTTTTTGATCGGACCATCACTTGTAACTCCTTATCAAAAACCTATTCGATCACGGGTTGGCGCCTCGGCTTTGTCCAGGCTGCACCCGCCATTATCGCCCAAGCAAAGAAAGTGCATGATTTTCTTACGGTGGGCGCCGCAGCTCCCTTACAAGAGGCAGCAGTAACCGGACTCGAGTTTCCAGACAGCTATTACGAGGGCTTAACGAATGCCTACACGCGCCGCCGAGATGTGTTCCTCGAAGGGCTTGGGGCATCAGGGTTGACTTGGACGGCGCCTCAAGGTGCTTATTTCGTCATGGTCGACATTTCCCCGCTTGGGTTTGCAAACGACGTCGAGGCCACCGAATGGATCACCCGGGAAATTGGCGTGGCGGGCGTCCCTGGATCGAGTTTCTTTCGAGAACCCGAGACTCGGTATGTGCGTTTTCATTTCGCCAAGGAGGAGGCCACGCTCCGTCTAGCGGGCGAGCGGTTGAGTTTGTTAAAGAAAAACGGTTATGTCCGCTAAGCTTATCGATTTCAAAACGATCCGTTATCACGAAGGGATCGTGGAGATTCTGGACCAGACGCTTCTTCCACATTCTGAGACGTATTGCACGTTGCGCACCTTGGAGGAAGTTGCCGTAGCCATTGAGAAAATGCAGGTCCGTGGAGCGCCGCTCATCGGGGTCACGGCGGCTTATGGAGTCGTTTTGGCCATGCAACAGGATGCGTCCGACGCGGCGCTGGGCGTTGCCATTAATCGCCTCTCGCATACCCGTCCTACGGCAGTGAACTTACATTGGGCACTCCAGTCGATGCGGGATGTGCTCGACCTTATTCCAGCGGAAGCGCGCTTGAAGGCCGCGCAGGATCGGGCAGATGCAATTTTCAGCCAAGAAGTGACCGTCACTGAAGAGATCGGAATGCACGGGCTTGCGTTACTGCGCTCGATGAGTGCTGCTTTGCCCGTTCCCAAAGAATTACGGGTTATGACGCACTGCAACCCAGGAAAATTGGGCACGCCCGGTTTGGGCACAGCGACGGCGCCGCTTTATTTGGCGCAGCAAGAGGGTCTTGCGGTGCATGTCTGGGTCAGCGAGACGCGTCCGCGCTGGCAGGGAGCTTTAACGGCTTGGGAATTGAGCCGCAGCGGAGTGCCGCACACCGTAATGGTTGATAACGCTGCGGGCCACCTCTTGCAGCGGGGCCTCGTGGATGTGGTCATCGTGGGTGCTGATCGCATTACCAGACGGGGCGACACGGCGAATAAAATTGGGACGTATCTCAAGGCAGTGGCGGCTGAGGCGCATGGCGTTCCCTTTTACGTGGCTGTGGCGGGAAACACGATCGACTTCACTTTAAACGATGGGGTCGCGGAAATTCCGATCGAACAGCGTCAGGCGGACGAGGTACTTCACGCAGGAAACTACTCCCCGTTTCCTGCGGGCACTCAAGCCCGTAACGATGCGTTCGACGTGACCCCTTCCTCGTTGATTACCGGCTTTATCACCGAGCGCGGAATTTTGAAACCGGGAGAACTCGAAAGAAACTTTAACCCAAAACCATGAGTACGATCGCCGAACATCGCCGTGCATTTGAGAGCGCAAACCCAGGCCTATTTTTTCTGGATCCAAACGAGCCTGATAAGCTCGAGAAATATTTGGAAACCAAGGGTTGGCTTCAGCCTGAAGAGCACATCGAGGCGGTGAGAAAAGCAGGCGAAGGAAACATGAACTGCACGATGCGGGTGCGTACTAATCAAAGGTCGTTTGTCGTCAAACAAGCACGGCCTTGGGTGGAAAAATATGCGCAATTCGAAGCACCCGCTGAGAGGGCGCAATATGAAATCGGCTTCTATCGTCTCATCAGTGAATCGCCCGAATTATCGGCGCAAATGCCCGCTTTTTTGTTCGCGGATGAACCGGCGTACTTTCTTGGAATGAGTGATTTGGGTGAAGGAAACGATTTTTCTACCGTTTATAGCGGAGATCGCTTTAGCCCTGAGGAGTTTTCGCAGCTCCTGAAGTTCCTGCTCACCTTGCACACCGCATTCCGTGGGCGGCAAAATGAGCGTGATTTTTCCAACCATGCGCTCCGCCGGTTTAACCATGGGCACATTTTTGTCGTCCCGATGGATCCCGCCAACGGCTTGGATCTGGACGGGATTACCCCCGGTTTGGCCGCTTTGGCTACCGAACTTCACATAGACAGCGACTATCGGGCACAAGTCGAGGAAATGGGACGATACTATCTGGAAGACGGCGATACTTTAATTCACGGGGATTTTTTCCCTGGAAGTTATCTCAGGACAGCGAACGGTTTGCGCGTGATCGACCCTGAATTTTGCTGCTTCGGTAGGGCCGAAGTGGAGCTTGGGATATTTATCGGCCACATGCTTCTTGCACAGCAAGATGGCGCCTCGATTCTTGGCTTCTTAACCGGCTACCAAAGTGCTGCACCACTCGCGATCGAGCCGGTATTGCGCCTCGCCGGCGTCGAGATCATGCGGCGCCTCATCGGCGTGGCCCAGTTACCAGTGACGCTTGATCTGGAAGGGAAAAGTCGTCTTCTTGCGAAATCCAGAAAGCTGGTACTCGAACCGGACCTGTCCCTGTTGACGGACTGACGCAGCACCGCGACTGATTTAGCCAAGTCGTTTTGTTCTCATACCATCTCTTTTAGTTTTATAGATGATTCAAAGACCTCAGCACCTGGGACCGCGGAGCCCCAGCTCCGCAATGCCTATCTCAGTTTTTGGAGCATAAAAGCGGAGCTGGGGCTCCGCGGTCCCGGGAGAGAAGGACCAGTTTTCTTCAAGACTTGTTCTCACTCGAGAACGCACTCCGCGAAGGAATGGATAACGGGGTGCGTCGCGTTGGTCACTGGGACGTTTCCAGGGCGTATGACAAGCGCCGTTGCCCAACCGGCTTCTCGCGCGGCATCGAGTTCGGCGGGCACATCGCTAAAAAACAGTTGCGTCCCCTCTCCACTCGGGAGCGAGAGACGGATGGTTCGATAACTTGCAACCTCCTGCTTGTGTCCGCTGGTGGTGTCGAAGTAACTGGTCAGCCACGGGGTGATGTCGCCTTGCGTCGTGTGGGAAAAGAACAACTTCTGTGCCGCTATGCTACCTGAGGAATAGATAGAGATGGCGAGTCCATGCTGAATCCATTCCGCAAGCGCTGGCTGAACGTCAGGAAAAAGTGGAGCCCTAAGGGTGCTGTCTTTGTACCCGTGCGCCCAAATCAGACCTTGCAACGCTTTCAATCCGGTTTTCTTGGAATTTGCATCCATCCACTCGTGGAGAATCGGCACAATCCAAGCCACCGCTTCGTGACTATCCAACGGGTGAGGACACCATTCAGAGAAAGAAGAGGCACCCGCATCTCGTGCAACTTGTTCCATACACTCTTGGACAGGTCCGCTCGAGGAATGATGCAAAAGGAAATCCTCCAGCGCCCGCCTCGCGTAAGGAAACAAAACATCGTGCACGAAAGCAATCGGGGCGACGGTGCCTTCGATATCCAGAACGATGTGACTACCGGAAGCGATCCGCATGGTTAGGCAAGGGAAATGGACGGTATACTGGCCCGTTCAGGAGCGTAACTGGGGCCGAAACACAGCGGTTCGTATCCCGAAGCGACTCCGCTCTCGGTGTATTCTGGGGTCCACCCGGCTTGTTCTCTGAATAAGCGAATAGCCCGAATGCGTCTGTCTGAGCACAAGTCGAACCAGTGTTTGGTTCCAGCAGGCACGTTAATAAGATCTCCGGCCGCGACTTCAATAGCAAACACAGGCCCGTTCGGGGGGTGTATGTGGAAAAGTAAACGGACTTCTACGATGAACGTGACTTGGTCTACGGCGTGCGTATGCTCCTTGTTGAAGCGATCGAGCATGGTCTGGAGGTTTGGCGTGTCTCGGGTGACGTCGATTACATCAGCAGTGATGTAACCACCGCGCTCTTTTAAAGTCGCGATTTCCGGTTCATACGCCTCAAGAATTTCTGTTGCAGACGCACCCTCCCCAATGCGACCAGCAACGGGCCATTGTTCGAAAAAAATGCCGTAATCCTTCAGGAAGAGGGCGATCGAGTCGGCTTCGAGAAGCAGTTTGTCTTCAGCGGGAATGCGTAATGTGGCCATAATCCAAGGAAAAGTTAGCGGACGGACTGGAGTTGTTCACGCTGAAGAATGACCTCCAGCAAAAATTCGAGCACTTCGACGTGCCGCCGTGCTTCGGCGACATCTCGGCCCCAAGTGTATAAACCGTGGCCAGAAAGCAGGAAACCGTGGCAAAGAGGATTCTCCGGATCCAGAAGGCGGGCTTCCACCTCTTTCGCAAGGGCGGCAATGTCTTGGGTGTTCGGGAAAATCACGAGATCAAATGTGGTCTCATGGGTTTTAACGCCTGAGAGACCCTTGAGCATTTCGTATCCTGCAATTCGCAGAAAGCCTTCGTGGCAGTGTGCCTGCGAAAGCACGGTAGCCGCGACCGAATGCGTATGCAGGATTGCACCCGCACCCAAAACTCGGGCCAGCACAGTGTGAAGCGCGGTTTCTGCCGAGGGTTTGTGCTCCGAAGGGATCGCAAGGGTTCCGCTACCATCGACCACCACGAACTGGTCTGCGGTCAGGTTCCCTTTGTCAAAGCCGCTGGCCGTGAGGAGCAGTTGGAGGGGTTCGCGTGACACCACAGCGCTATAGTTGCTACTTGTCCCCAGAGACCAGCCTCGACGATAGAAATCGCGCCCCGCTTCGATGAGTTCCTTTGTATTCACAGTAAGTTAATAGGCTAGCGGAGTAAGCCTGTGGCAGAACAAGGGCATAAAGGTTAAAATCAGGTGTCAGCAGAAAATTCGGAGCGCACAGAGAAATGGGTGCACGCCAACCATTGAACACATTTTGATCGATGATTTGAGGCTCTAGGAGCGCCCTTAAGTCAGAAGGGATGCGATCATCTCCCGTCGCTCTTCGGGCAACGATTTCTTGCTTTCAGCACGGCCGGCTCGCTCATACCAGTAGCGAGCGTTCCACAGGTCGCCTTCCTCCCGATGCAGATGCGCGTGAATCCAACTACCATCCTTGTTATGAATATCTTGCGCGATATTGTGAGCCGCGTGCCAATCTCCCTTTTCCGCGTGCCACAAAGCGACCAAGGGTGCGGATAGTCCTACGGGCGGCGTTTCGTTGACTGCGGCGGACTGAATGAATTCGTCGAGATTCATGCGGGGAAGATGGCCGATTCGAAGACGTTTTGCCAGTGACACTCAGCCAGAATTAGTTTCTGCATTCGGCCCCCTTTCTTAGCCCTTGGCGAACACCGGCCAACGGGGAAAAAACGCTTATCACACCGTGTTCGTCAACGCCGTCGCGACCTCTGCGGCAACCGCTTCGGGATGCTCGCCGTGCGCTTGCGCCAAACGCGGTTGGCTGACGCCCTCCTCAAAAAGCACAGCATCCAGTTCCATGCCGCGAGCAGTCAGTCTCGTGCGCACGCCCACTGGTAAAGTGCAATCCCCAGAGAGCAGTCGCTGCAATTCACGCTCCGCCCGCACCGCCAACCAAGTACTGGCATGGTTAACCGCTTGGAGCGTGCGGCGTACATCCGCCCGCCCCACCTCACTTTGCAACGCTATGACCCCCTGCCCTATCGCCGGATACATCCTGTCCCCCAGCGACGCCGCCTCAAAACGCCAGTCGTCAAATGCGACCTGATTTCCACCCTGATAAAACCCCAGCCTGAGCAGACCAGCCTCCGCCAACACAATTGCCGCAAACTCCTGAGATTCGCCGAGCTTTCGCAGGCGCGTCTGCACATTCCCACGCCATTCAGCCACCTGCAAATCGCCCCGTAGCCACTGCAACTGGCGCGCCCGGCGAATGCTACTGGTTCCAACTAATGCTCCGTGGGGAAGCCCGTCGAGTCCCCCAGGAAATTTGGACACCAACAGATCCGAGGTCGCCGAACGCTCCAGCACCGAGGCGATTTCAAGTCCCTCGGGCATGTGGCCCGGAAGATCCT